>QLIP01001654.1_pt1 | contig 10244 bp, 8 predicted proteins | sample 1769771 | NCBI WGS metagenome assembly QLIP01 (sample SAMN09428762, study PRJNA476227) | Gut metagenome, whole genome shotgun sequencing project. | isolation source: cecum | host: Rhizomys sinensis | place: China: Jinsha town of Minqing, Fujian Province | collected 2013-09-23
GTCCACTTAAAATTAACAATAATTTTTAAACACGCTCTTACTTGTTACTTTCAAATTTTTAGCTTATTTTTGCACTATCACTCTTTTTAATTTGTGGAAGCCTACTCGCTAAGTGTACGCCTTCGGCCGACATTCGCTAATCACGAATCTTAATACAGTATCTATAATGAAAACTCTCACCCTCAATGTTCTATGTTTATGTCTTATGACCGTAGGCAGATTATCGGCGCAGAATGAGTTTTCTGGCCGCGACTTTCCAACCCCGTTGGATACAACATCGGTCAAGCCCGCTGATGAGATTCATAACAGTCAGCAGACGTTGCCTTCCGATCTTTACCGGCTTGCATATCCCGGGCCTGAATATGCCCCCCTGCAGCAATCTAATGCCGGCTTTGATGCACTCGCGCTCAACACTCCAGCTTTCATGTACAGCGAGGCTGCCTTTACGCCGGGCAGCGCAGTAATTGCCGGATGGCAGGGGGGAGCTTTCACAGCCAGCGGACAAATCGACAATATGCCGGGCCTGATGGGATTTGCTTCCGGGCAACTTGGAATAGGTCAGGAGTTCGGGGCCTTAACTCTGTATGTTGGCGGCGTAGCTAACAAGTATGGCTATTTTGGCGGATTGCACACGCAGTACGGTCTCGATGCCAATGCCAGCTATCGCTTGTCGCCGCAGTGGTCAATCAATGCACGGGGGTGCTACTATCCCGGCAACAGTCTGCCAACCATGACAGGCGGCATGATTGCTCCGATGTCGATAATGGGTTATTTTCAAACTACGCAACTGCGTTTGACAGCTGATTACCAGTTTAGCGACTGGCTTGGCGTAGAAACCGGAGCCAAGGTGGAGCGCTTATATGGCACTGATCGGTATGAAGCCTCGCCGGTGGTAACTCCGTATTTCAGTTTCGGTAGCGGCAACCGCAAAGTAAGAGTGGGCATACCGGTAGGGGAAATTGTTTATAAAATTTTGCGCAAGAACGCCGGTGGATACAATAATGGCAGCAACTTTAACTTACGCTCTACCCCGCCTGGCCCGATATTACGGTAGCTGTCGAAGGTGTTCTATAACCTTCAATCGCGCCATCATCGCGCAGCGGCGGTAGGTAACCGCCGCTCCTAAGCTTCGCGCTCGCAGTGAGTTGCCAACATCGAACACCGCCCCCGCTACACCGCCAACCCGTTCCATCAAGACAGTCTCTATTACAACTCTGCCGACGACTACTACGTCTGTCCGATGGGGCAGCATATGAGGCGCGTGGGCACCACACACTCCAGGACCGGAAGCGGCTACAGCAGCGAAAGTGCATGTTACCGCGCTCAAAACTGCAAAGGCTGTCCGCTGCGATGCCTGTGCTACAAAGCCAAAGATGACCAACGCACAATCGAGGTAAACCATCGGCTCAACGATTACAAACGAAAAGCCAGCGAACTGCTGACATTGGATGAAGGCCTCAAGCACAGAGGACGACGATGCATAGAGCCCGAGGCCGTCTTCGGACAGATGAAGTTCAATATGGCATATCGCCGCTTCCGCCACTTCGGGAAAGACAAGGTCACTATGGACTTTGCCTTCTTCGCCATAGCCTTCAACATCAAGAAAATGTGCTCAAAGATAGCTAAACAGACCATAAATGGGGGTAATACACCCCATTTTGGCCTGTTTATAGCGATATTGCGAATTTCACCGCCTGAGAGTCGGATATTTTGGGAAAGAGCGCAAAAATCTGTCGCCTAAAAAATATCCAAACCTCAGAGCCTTAAAAAGAGACTGCGATGTAAATAATCGTATTATGACACACCCTCTATCAATTGGTGCCAAATCGGCTTGTGTCGGGATTGCTGTCATTGTTTTTGGGCTTGAAGCCGTTGAAACGCCATGCAAATCCAAGTTTTAACGAGCGGGTGTTGTTGACAGTGCGCATGCGGTAGTCCTGGCCGGCATGGTCGATGGTGAGCGTGGGCGACCAAGTGTCAAAAATATCGTTGGCCGACAAGGTGAGTTCGCAGCAACGTTTCTTGCCAAAGAGCCACTTGGCACCGGCATCCACACGCCACAGGGAGGATATGTCGGCAATACCCTGCATCGACGGGCTCAGGTACTGCATGTCGAGCGAGAATGAAAGCGGACTCGTGGCCGACGGCTTGAATGTGTTGCGCAACGAACTGTATACCACAAGCTTGTTGTTGTCAAAACTGATGTCGTGAAACTTATCGGCTTTCTCGCGCTGATTGTAGATATTGGCCGTGATGCGGGTGTCCCACATCTGGGCAATTTTGAACGGTGCCATGAGTTGCACACCAATCTTGCGCTGATAGTTGAGATTGATTGTCTGGAATATCAGTTTCATTTCCTTGGGCGACTGGTAGGGCAACTGCACCGAGTAGTCGTCGTCGAGCGATATATAGGCAGTTGCCACATATTTCTGCTTGAAAATATAGCTTAGGTTGCCGTTATAGGATATGTAGGGCTGAAGGTTGGGGTTGCCCACCACCATCGAGTAGTCGTTGATGTACGACGAGCCGCCGTGAATCTGCCAGTATGATGGATATACCTGTTGCGACGATACATTGAGCTGCATAATGTGGCTTGGCGTGGTGTAATAAGTCATGCCGAGTTGCGGAATAAAGTTCCAGCGGTGCGTAAAGTCGTTGTGGAAATACTGTTCCTTGAGCGAGGTCGAGAGCGACAGTCCTTTGCACAGCGAGCCCTGCAGTCCCACGTAGCCCGAAGCGACATCCTCGCGCAGGCGGCTGTCGAAGCCTTGGCTCTCCGGAAGCACATAAGTCTGACGGCTGTGGTCGTTTGAGTGTTGATATTCAAGACCAAAGCTTAGATTCCACTTGTTGATTTCAAGCGTCTGGTCGGCATATACGTGATAGCGGTTGATGTTCTGCGAGGTCGATGCGTCGACTCTTTGCTCGGTGCCGCGCATTAGGTTTTGTCTGCGACCCTCCGAGTAGTGAGTGTACGAGCCGCCCATGGCAAGGCCGAAGGGTGCTTCGTAGCGGGCCGTGAGGCTGTTGTAGGCGGGTGCCTTGGTGTAGCGCGCGAAGTTGGTATAGGTGCCCAAGGTGCCGAAGGAGTGAGAGTCTGACTCACCATCCGATGTAAACTGTCCGTTGTAGCTGAGTTTAAGCTTCTTGTATGCCGCCGAGGCGTAGAGCGTATTGGCCGTATTTCGGTTAATCTGAGTCATGTTGTCATCGATTAGTTGACGCGTGCCATCGGGTATTAGATGGTTAGATTCTGTTATCTGGCGTTTCCAGTTATGCTTGCGCTCGAGGCTCCAGGTAGTTTCAAATTTCCAGTCTTTCAAAGCATAGGTGGCCGAGAGCCCAAGCCCCTGCGATGTGTAATGCTCCTCTTTCAGAGCAGTCTGCACCTGGCCCATGAGACCATCGAGCGGTCGCGGCGATTTGAGCACGATGTTGATGACTGCTGCACCACCGGCGTGATACTTGGCCGGGGCCGAATACATGATTTCAATGTTTTTCAGGCGGTCGACAGGCGTGGCATAAAGCAACTGATACAGGTTGGCCAGGGGCATTGTTGTGGGCTCGCCGTTGATGAGGATGGCCACCCCCTGCGCACCTGCCAGGGCAAAGTGGCCGTTGGTGTTGGTCACGCCGGGAGCATAACTCAGCGCCTCGTAGATGTTGGTTACTGGTTTGTTCTTGACTATCTCGGGAAGGTCCACTATCATGGCACCGTCCTGGGCATTGACCTTGACTTGTGGCTTCTCTGCCTTTACCACCACTTCGTGCAGTTCATGTGTCTGAGTAGTGTCGGCCGTGGCCTCTGTCTGGCCGTGCACCGCTGCGGCTATTGTAGCGGTGAGCATTGTGAGCGTGATTCGTTTCATATCATTTTTTTTGTTTTGTTGTTTTCTGATGCAAAGTTACCTCCCTCCACATCACGGGGCAAATTTTTGTCCTTAGTTAGTCTTAATCGTTGCCTTATTTAGTCTTAAATGCTTGAATCCTATATAAATAATGACTAAATTTGCAAGCATGAAACGATTCCGCACCATATCATCACTTTTCATTGGAGTAATAGCAGTGATTTTTGCCTTCAATGTGTTTTATCTCGTTGAGCTCTATTCGTCTATACGCCACACAGTGCAGCGCGACGTAATGAGCGCTCTTGCCGATTCCGATGTCGACGAGATGTGGATACGCATCGAAAAGCACAAATCTATAGTAGTGCAACCCACGCAGTCGGCCCAGGTAACGACTTTAAGCAGCGATAAAAGCACTATCCGTTCCACTACGCGCTACTCCGACGGCCAGGTCTCGGCCAGAGCTTTCAAACTCAATGATAACGATAATTTTACAAACAAGTTTTTCGGCGAAGTGAGCAAGCAGCTCCACTCCGTAATCGATTCAAAACTGCCTGTGGATATGGCTGTTATTGACAGTGTATTCCGCGGTAAGCTGGCCGACAGATTCATTCATCCCGATTTCGTGTCGGTCGAAGTCATCGATTCTACCGGTACCATAGTGCATCCAGGCACCAACCAGCCGTCGGGCTCCTACGATGAGTTTGTGTATGAATTCAATCCCGACGCAGGCCATTCCTACCGCGCCCGCATCACACCGCTCACGGGTCAAATCATGCACCGCATGTCTGGAGTGATTGTCACTGTGCTGCTGATGCTCGTGGCTTTCTCACTGGCATTCTGGTACTTGATGCGCACTGTGTCGCGCCTCCGTTCGCTTGAGGAGATGAAGGACGACTTTGTCAACAACATGACGCACGAACTCAAGACCCCAATCGCAATTGCCTATTCGGCCAACGATGCCCTGCTCAACTACGAAACGGGCAACAATCCCGAAAAGCGCGACACGTACCTGCGCATTGCCAACCGACAGCTAAAACGCCTCGGCGAACTCGTAGAAAACATCCTCGCCATGAGTATGGAGCGACGCAAAACTATGGTACTCAATCGCGAAACCGTGCAGTTGCGCCCCCTTATCGACGACATTGCCGCAGCACATCGCATGAGAGCCGAAAAGACAATAGATATTGCCGTCGATGTGCCACAGGACCTCTGCGTATCGGCCGACAGAACGCATCTCGGCAATGTGCTCAACAATCTAATTGATAATGCGATAAAGTATTCAAATGAAAGTGTGAATATAGTAATAACAGCAAGCTCCGATGGCCTTTCGGTGGCCGACAACGGCATTGGCATACCGACCAAGTCGCTTCCGTTCGTATTCGACAAGTTCTACCGAGTGCCCCACGGCAACACCAACGATATACGCGGCTATGGCATAGGACTTTACTATGTGCGCAGCATCGTGGATAAAATGGGTTGGACCGTAAGCGCCACAAGTCGCGAGGGTCACGGCTCGGTATTTACAATAAAATTTGGTAAAAATGAAAACTAATATACTCCTTGTAGAAGACGAAGCCGACCTCGCGCTCATCGTGGCCGACACCCTCCGTAGCGAGGGATATGAAGTGACCACTGCCGTCGACGGCATCGATGGCCTCGCAAAGTTCAAGGCATCCATGCCCCACATAGTGGTCGCCGACGTGATGATGCCTCGCATGGACGGCTTTGCAATGGCCCGTGAGATGCGTAAGATTTCGACCACCGTGCCGTTGCTGTTTCTCACGGCCAAAAGCACTGTCGACGATGTGGAGCAAGGCTTTGAACTCGGAGCCAACGACTATATCAAAAAGCCCTTTGAACTGCGCGAACTGATTGTGCGCATACGGGCATTGCTCAAGCGTTTTGGCTCCATCCGCACCGCCGACGACCGCCACACCATTGGTGCCTATATTTTCAATATCACAACTCAGACTCTCTCGCTCGGCGACCGTCACACCGAGTTATCGCACTTCGAGGCCCGTATACTGGCACTTCTTGCCGCCAAGCAGGGACACACCGTCGATGCCTCCCGACTCATGATAGAAATATGGCAGCGCGACGACCCCAGCAACCGCAACTCGCTTCACGGCTACATACACAAGCTGCGCCGCGCCCTGCGCCACGACCCGGCAATTTCAATCATCAATCAGCGCGGGTTTGGCTATATGCTGGTAGTTAAGTAGTTAGTATGTCGTGTTAGACAGGCCTATCAAAACATGCTTGCAAATAAGAAGAAGAGGAAATAGCATAGCCCTCCGACCAGCGCAACCACCAGGCTCACTATGGCCCAGGTCTTGGCCTTGTTTGAGGCCGCCTGGGCCTCGTCATATCGTCCCTGCGACCACAGAGAGTCAACCTTTGCGGCATATACGATCGACACCACTCCGGCAGGCATACAGCACAGTATGGTCGATATGATTGCAAACGCCAGGTAGTTATTGGGCCGTGGCATGTTGCAATTATTGTATTTTACGTTGTTAAACTGAGGCGCTGTCGGCGGGGCGGGAGGTGTATTTATCACTTGGACAAGCTCGGGGAGTTGAGCCGCCCTTACCCAGTCGGTCAGTCCCTGACGCCACACCATAGTATTGGGCGTCAGTCCATGTGCCACCATGCTGTCTACCGACATCGGACCAACCTTCTCTCCGGTCGCAGTTATCATGTAATAATTCTCGTTCATATACTGTTTAGTTGATAATCAATATATGCGAAGTCACCTTCAATCATTTTCTCAAAGGTTTCGACGCCTATCGTATACCTCTCAATCAAATACACCTTCGACAGATTCTTCCACCGTCTCGGGCTCTTCGGGCATGCCTATGCCGCCGTCGCAGAGGTTCACATCGGCGGGGAAGATAAATCGCTTGCGCTGATCGTAGTGCAGTGAGGGGTCGGCATAGACTTTGCTCATGTATTTGCCGTAGATGGGCAGCGCCATTGATGCGCCCTGACCCTCGGCCATGGAGTTGAAGTGGATGTAACGCTCGTCGCCGCCTACCCACACGCCCGAAACGAGGTCGGGTGTGAAGCCCATAAACCAACCGTCGGAGTTGTAGTTGGTGGTACCGGTCTTGCCGCCCGTTTCGGCGGTGATGTTATACGGTGGTCGGCGCAGGCGGTTGCCCGTACCGCTGTCCACCACGTTGAGCAGCATCGAGAGTATGCGGTAATAGCCTTTCTCGGTGATAACTTCGGTCTGGCTGGGGGTGAATTCGGATATAATGTTGCCGTTGTTGTCGGCAATGGCTGTTACAAACATGGGATCGGTGCGCATGCCTTTGTTGGCAAATGCGCTGTAGGCTGTAACCATCTCCTTTACAGATACTTCGCACGGACCGAGAGCCAGCGAGAGCACTGCGGGGAGCTTGTTGGTGATGCCGTAGGAGTGCATGCGGCGCACCAGCTCGGCGGGCGACAGCTGTGCCATGAGTCGGGCCGATATCCAGTTGTTTGAGTTGGTCAGCGCCCAGCGTATGTCGACCATTTCGCCCACTCGGCTCGAGCCTGAGTTGCGGGGCGACCACGGACGGCCGTTTTCGTCGTAGAATGTGGGCTGCTCGTTGAGCAGGCGATCGCATGGTGTGAAGTCGCTCTCCATGGCGTAGGTGTAGAGGAACGGCTTTATGGTCGAGCCAATCTGGCGACGGCCTGTCGACACCATGTCATACTGGAAGAATTTGTAGTCGGGGCCGCCCACATAGGCCTTTACAAAGCCCGTGGTGGGGTCCATCGACATGAAGCCTGTGCGCAGGAAGCTCTTGGTGTAGAGTATCGAGTCGCGGGGTGTCATCACTGTGTCGAGGGGGCCGTCGTAGCTGAACACCACCATGTCGGTGGGCGTGTCAAACTGCTTCTTGAGCTCCTCGTCGCTCAGCCCTGCGATGCGGGCAATGCGGGCGCGTTCGCTCTGGCGTATGGCGGTCTGTATCAGTTTCTCGCGAGTGGCGCTCGACAGCTCTTCGGGGTTGGAGGAGTAGGGGGCTGTGCGCGAGCCGCGCTTCTCGCGGTTGAACTGGCGTTGCAGTTCGCGCATGTGTTCGGCCACGGCCTGCTCGGCATAGGTCTGCATGCGCGAGTCGACGGTGGTATAGATACGCAGGCCGTCGGAGTATATGTCGTAGAGTGTGCCGTCGGCTTTGGGATTCTTGTCAATCCAGCCGTAGAGGGGGTTGATGGCCCACTGTATGGAGTCGTCCACATATTTCTGACGGTCCCATTCGGGATAGTCGTTGCGGTCGGGTTTGTGAGCGGTGAGATAGCGGCGCAGTTCTTCGCGGAAGTAGGGAGCCATGCCTTCTTTGTGGTCCACGCGGTGGAAGTCGAGGTCGAGCGGGAGTTGCTTGAGCGAGTCGAGTTGTTGCTCGTCGAGCATGCCGGCCTTCTCCATCTGTTCGAGCACCACGTTGCGGCGACTCAGCGCGCGCTCGGGATGGCGCACGGGGTTGAAGTAGGCTGGATTCTTTACCATGCCCACCAGCAGTGCGGCCTCCTGTATGTTGAGGTCCTTGGCATCCTTGTCAAAGTATACCTTGGCGGCCGATTTGATACCCACGGCGTTGTAGAGGAAGTCAAACTGGTTGAGATACATTTTCAATATCTCGTCCTTGGAGTAGAAGCGTTCGAGCTTCACGGCTATCATCCATTCGATGGGCTTCTGCACGGCGCGCGAGAAGAAGCCGTCGCTTGGCGGGGTGTAGAGCTGCTTGGCCAACTGCTGGGTGATGGTCGAGCCGCCGCCGGCGTTTTTCTGGCGCAGTATCACGGTCTTTACCACGGCGCGGGTCAATGCGCGCATGTCTATGCCGGAATGGTCCTGAAAGCGGGCGTCTTCGGTGGCCACAAGGGCGTCGACCACGTTGGGCGATATCTCGTCGAGGTCGGCATACACGCGGTTGCCGGAGTTGCGGAAGTAGCGGCCCATTTCCTTGCCGTCGGCCGTATATATTATGGAGGCAAATTTATCCTGCGGGTTGCGCAGCTCCTCCACAGGAGGCATATAGCCTATTATACCATTATATATAAGGAACAGAAACAGCATCAGCGCTGCAAATCCTATGCCGAAGCACATCCACAGTTTATGAGCCCAGCGTTTTCCCCACGTCTCCTGCAGCATAGTGGGTTTGGGCGTGCGTGTATTATTTTTATTGTTCGGTGAACTATTCATTATCGATAGTTGTTTTATATTCAGATTGCAAAGTTAAGCAATTTTGCCCAATTTTAGCGGTAAATAGTTCTTCAAAAATATTGAAATAGTAAAAATATGCCGCATTTTAGGTTAACAAGTGTTAAACCGCTTGCACGGTTCAAAAGAAACACGTAACTTTGCAGTGTAAAAAATCGCGGGATAGAGCAGTGGTAGCTCACTGGGCTCATAACCCAGAGGTCGTCGGTTCGAATCCGGCTCCCGCCACAAAAAAAATCAGCGTGTCGAAGTTTCTTCGACACGCTTTTCATTTATATGCTATGCTAATACTGATTGCCGAATCCAAGTCGATGCACCCCGGCCGCATGCTGTCGGAGTCGCAGATTATTCTCCCGCAGTTTGAGTCGCAGGCCGAGGCCATTGTCACCCATCTGCGCCGCATGAGCGCCGCCGAGCTTGCCGATACCCTCAAGCTTGGCCCCAAGAATGCTCAGCGCCTGTATCAGGAAATATATGACTTCGGCAATAAAGCTACAGGTATTGCGGCCATCGAAGCCTTTACCGGAGTGGTGTTTCGCGCCCTCGGCTTCGACACACTCCCCGCCGATGCCACGGCACTTGCCGGCAACTGTCTGGGTATTGTATCGTCGCTCTACGGACTCCTTCGCCCGCACGATATAATAAAGTCATATCGCCTCGACTTCGGCATGAAAGCCGCCCCAGGCAATGCATCGCTCACCTCATATTGGAAACCGCTCCTTACCGAGGCACTTATCGACAGGCTTCAGAGCGCAGCCCAAACCGAGGTGCTCAACCTCCTCCCCGCCGATGCCGCCAAATGCTTTGACTGGAAAGCTATAGCCCCTCACGCACAAGTGTATAGCGTAAACTTCCGCGAGTACAAAGACGGCGGCGCACTCCGCAACCCACATTCCGACCGCCTTAAGCGCCTACGCGGAAGCCTCCTGAGATCCATCCTCACCCAAGGCATCACCACAGTCGAAGCCCTCCGCACCACACCTCTCCCCGATATGCTCTTCGACCCCCAACAACCATTCCTCACCTTCATAGCCCCAACAGACTAATAGCTGAGGTATTACGCCGTAGTATAAGTCGTTGGCAGCAAGCCCGGAGCGCGACATGCACTTTCGACCAATCCAAAAATGGGCGTTAGCCCAAAACTGCCCACACCGCGCAAATCCGGCACTCCCCCC
>QLIP01064452.1_pt1 | contig 10239 bp, 8 predicted proteins | sample 1769771 | NCBI WGS metagenome assembly QLIP01 (sample SAMN09428762, study PRJNA476227) | Gut metagenome, whole genome shotgun sequencing project. | isolation source: cecum | host: Rhizomys sinensis | place: China: Jinsha town of Minqing, Fujian Province | collected 2013-09-23
TTTTTATTTGGAAATTAATATAGTTCGTTGCTGGCAACCGAGGACATACCCTTATAATTCAAGGAATTACTGGCTTTACTGTCCGGGGTTGCCAGCAACCCCGGGTCCGACCGGACGCCCGCACACCGCCCCAAATTCACCTGATAAAACCAACCAGAGATAGCAGCTGCGACATAGGCGGTGTATCGGCGTCCGCTCGGACCATCGTCTGCCGGACTCCGGCTTGCTCGCAACCGAGGCCCTCCCTCCCATAACGCCGGTCTTAAAAAGAAAGACCGACCAGACGCTACACTGCTGGCGGTGTGAAGCATCTGGTCGGTCGGGAACCTGTTATATAAATCTAAAACAAAGGAGAGGAAAATTATTCTGTATCAGCCGTCGTTATGCCGAAGCTGAAATATTATGTCAATGCAAAGTAAATTTTGCCGAAGCAATGGAAATATGCAGAGTTATCGAGCGAGAAGCTTAGTCACCTTGCTACCGCGTTTTTCGATAAACATACCCTGAGTAGGCTTATCGGCGAGTCGGCGACCATAGAGGTCGAAATACTCAACCGCCCCATTCTCCTGGGCTATCTCCTCAACCCCAGTATTAATATCATTCTCCACAAACCCATTATGCATAATCTTGATTCCGTGGATTAGTACTCCTCTTTCCGATCCACTTCCTGAATTAAATAAGCCCTGAATAGTAAGAGATTTTAACGGAAATTCTGATTCTGGATCTGCAGTACGTAAAATTCTATAACAGACTTTATTGTTATTAAATGAAGATCCATATTTAGATTGAGCCGGGTCTTGTTTCTTTATCTCTTCTAGCAATTTGTCTTGCCCCAAGTTATTATACCCGAATTTCACTTCAAATGGAGCTACAGCTGCGGTTTTGCCCAATCCCAATTTTACATTTTCATTAGCTAAAGCAGTAAATTCACTCGTTACTACAGCATAACCGCCGATCCCTCCATACAATATTATTCTCCCGGCTTTCATTATTTTATCTCGGAAGTTTATTTTTAAATATCCTTTTACGCCTGTAGTAGAAGAAATTGTAACTCCATAGGATGTAGTATAAATATTGGTGAGTACATTTTTATACTCAATTGACTCTACATACTTCTTCCCATTTTCATCAAGGAGACTCATTAAATATTCAGGGGTCATCTCAGTTGTCAGAACCTCTTTCGTCGGACTGCCGAGGAACGAGATGACGGTTTCGTCGGAGTATGTCGGGGCGGTTTGGGCTGCTATGGGGAGCGCGCAGAGGGTAAGTGCCACAGTGGCGAGTGCGCGACTTAAAAATCCTTTCATAGATGTTTTTATTTTTCCGGGTTAATTCGTTTATAATGGTTTTTGAATAATACTATCCGATAAATATCATTGAGTCAGATTAACTGCAGACAAAACTGCCTACTACTAACTGCAGCCTAATTACGATTATCAGCCAGTTAACTATATATCACATTCCTTTAGCTTAATTATCAGAAGTATTTCTATCAGTCGCAAAAGTATTAAAAAATCACAACACAACAAAATTTTGCACCTTATTTTTGCGTTTTTTTTGCACTATATTTTAAATTCCACTTCGGTTTGGAGTTTAATTGCGGCTGTTGCCCAGCGACGATGCGGGTCCGAACAGACGTTTGGCGCGGTTTGGAAACCGCGCCCATAGGACCCTAACGCAAAAAAAGCGCCCTAATTAGGACGCTTTCTTTAGATTTGTTGCCTTGGAAAGACTCGAACTCTCACAAACGGAACCAGAATCCGGTGTGCTACCATTACACCACAAGGCAATCTTATGTTTTGTCGGTCGGTTTCCCTTTCGACTCTGCAAAATTAGTAACTTTTTTTGAGCTGTGCAAATTTTTATGCAATTTTCTTTATTTTTCTGCTGTTTTTTTTCTGCTGTTCTCCTATTCTACCTCATATGCCGGTGCGTTTAACTCCCTTCTTAGACTTCATTCCACCTTATTTATAAGCGTTTCATATAATACGGAATTTGAAACATTTAAATCTATTCTTTGTTAATTTATAAAAAAAACTACTCCATATTGCTGATTATATCATTTTCTTATGAAAGAACTGATTATTATAGTTGCGCTGATTATTATCAACGGACTCTTCTCAATGTCTGAAACCGCTTTGATTTCGGCTCGCAAAACACGTCTGCGCGAACAGAGCCGCAAGGGGAGTCGGACGGCTGCCACTGCGCTTGAAATTGCCGAGAATCCCGACCGTTTCCTGTCGACCATCCAGATCGGGATTACCCTTATCGGTATCCTAACCGGTCTTTATTCGGGAGCTACCCTTGCCGACTACTTCGCCGGATTTCTGGTGCAGCTTAACCTGAATCCTGCCACTGCCCACAACATTGCGCAGATCTCAATTATCATAATCGTTACATTCCTGTCGATTGTGGTCGGCGAACTGGTACCTAAACGAATTGCCCTCAACTCGGCAGACACCGTCGCCAAACTTGTGGCACGCCCCATGAATCTGCTATCCAAGATTTCTCTCCCTGCCGTATGGCTGCTTTCCGTTGCCACCAACGGCATTATACGTCTCCTTAACCTCAAAGACGACGAAACCAAAACCACCGAGGGTGACGTAAAGCAGATTATAGAATCGGGAGCGGCAAGCGGCGAGGTTCAACAGGTAGAGAAAGATATTATGAACCGCACTCTTATGCTTGGCGACCAGCGGGTATCGTCGATAATGACACCTCGCAAGGATATAGTTTCACTCTCCATAGACATGACCACCGACGAAATCAAAGAGCGTATACTATCGGAGTTGCACGACACTTACCCTGTCATGGACGAGGATGGGGAAGACACTCTTGGGTCGGTATCGCTCAAAGACCTTATATTCCAGCTGCAGAAACCCGACTTCCAACTGTCGAATGTTATGAACGAAGGTATTTTTATACCGGAATCCATGACAGTCTACGATGCTCTGGAGCGCCTAAAGGATGGACGCCTCCATTCACTGTTGGTGTGCGATGAGTTTGGCGTGATGCAGGGGCTGATAACATCCAACGACATCCTCGACGGTCTTGTTGGCACCGACGGCGACTCCCCTTCGCGCCCCTACTTTCTGCAACGCGAAGATGGTTCCTACCTGGTCGACGCTCAGTGCCCGGTCTACGATTTCCTTGCCCACTTCGACTGCCACGATCTGTACGAACCATCAAACTACTCAACTTTGGCGGGTCTCATACTCGAGAACACACGCCGCATGCCCAAGGAGGGGGACAAAATACAGTGGAAAGGGTTTACGTTTGAAATAGTGGACATGGACGGTGCCCGCATCGACAAATTATTGGTAACAAAAAACTAAACTTCAATATGGCTCACAATCATTCGCATTCCCACTCACACTCCCACTCACACTCCCACGGCGACGACGCCGGCAAAAATATTTCAATTGCGTTTTTTCTAAACGCATTCTTTGTGGTGGTGGAACTTATCGGAGGTCTCATCACCAACAGTATCGCAATTCTGTCAGATGCACTCCACGACTTTGGCGACTGCCTGTCGCTTGCCACTGCGTGGTTTCTGCAGAAAAAGTCAAAGAAGGGGCGCGACAGCCACTATTCGTACGGGTACAAACGATTCTCGCTATTGGGTAGCATCTTCCTGTCCGGGGTACTCACAGTCAGCTCAATCTATGTTATTATCGAAGCGGTAAAGCGTATTATTTCACCGCAGCCGGTAAGTGCCAGCGGGATGCTGTGGATGGCAGTGTTCGGAATTATCATCAACGGAGCGGCAGCCCTGAGAGTAAAGAAAGGGAGTTCGCTCAACGAACGGGCGGTCTATCTACATATCATGGAGGATGTGCTTGGTTGGATCGGAGTCCTGGTGGTTGGTATCGTCATGATGTTTGTCAATTTCCCGGCCCTGGACTCCATACTGTCGCTCGCCATCAGCGTCTGGGTACTCACCAACGTATATCGCAATCTTAAGAGCGTGTTCTATATCCTGCTGCAGGGTGTCCCACAAGATGTACCGATCAACGAACTGGAGGCAAAAATCCTTGAAATCCCGGGAGTTGCCGAGCTTCACGACCTGCACGTATGGAGCCTTGACGGTGAGTCGCACGTAATGACGCTGCATGTAGTCACAGATTCAGATCAACTTTGTGAAGTGAAGCATAAAATAATTGAGGTGGGAAAGGCGTTTCATATAATGCACACCACCGTCGAATTTGAACGCCCCGGCGAGGTGTGCACCACCAACTGCGACCACCAGTAGGGGCACAATTCAAATCATCAATGACAATTAAGACAAGATTCGACAAAATAAAAAAGTGGCTTAGCTCACTATCCTTCCGCACTGGCCTATGGGTGGCTGGTGCGGCTGTGCTTTGCTACGCCATCTCGTTTGCTCAATTCGCACTCCCCGTCTCAATCAAAGCCAAGGGTGTGCTCTGGTTCATATTCTTCGGACTTGCCAAGACCGCGCAATACTCCTCGTTGCTCATACTTGGCAAGGAAGGGATAGCCCGCCTCAAACGCCGGTTCAAAGCCAAATAACCACCCAGCAACGCGCACAGCGCATACCAACACGGTCCTGCCGCCTAACGACGCGCGAAGCGCTTGACGACGCGGCAACGCCGCCTAGCGACAAAAAATCAGACCCGCTACATTTTAAGAAAAAATGTAGCGGGTCTGATTTTTTTGTGTCTGTTATCTTATCCTTTTACCTTAACAAGCATTACCTTTGAGTCGGCATTGGCTTTTACGCTGTGAGGCACACCCTCGCCAACAAGCATAAACTCGCCGGCATGAATCACATGCGGCTCGTCGATCATAGTAAATTCGATTTCACCCTGCATCACACACACCATCAGTTCGGCAGGTGCCAAATGCTGATGCAATTCCTGACCAGCCTCAAATGCGAGAAGAGACACACCTCCGTTCTCGTTCTCAAATATGCGTTTGAAATGAGCACCCTCCTTGCCAGGTTCTACTTGAGCAAAAAGAGAATGCACTTCTCCAAATTTAAATCCAGTCTCAATCATGATTTTCTTTTTTATAAGGTTTCAGTCTATTGCTTTTCTCTGTTAGAACAAATAATTAAGGTAGTTGTATCGATGTACTAATTATTTTTTCTGCCCGACTCCGACCCCGCACTCCTCCTTGGATTGCTCTCAACCAGATGCGCCCCCTTCAGGGTTACCGGACAAACTGCACGCAGACGGGTTTGCTGAAGCTGATGTTGTGCTTGGTGGGACTCAGGGTGCCTTTGCGCGGGTCGATGCTGTAGACTTCGATGGCATTGCTGTCGCGGCAGGCTACCAGCATGTAGCGGCCGTTGGGTGTGATGGCGAAGTTGCGTGGGTGCGAGCCGGTAGGTTGGTAGCAGACGTAGCCTAACAATCCCGAACCCGGAACGATTTCAAAGATTGCAATGCCGTCACCCTTAAGACGATTCGAAGCATAGAGATAGCGCCCGTCCGGCGACATATGTATGTCGGCGCTGCCGTGAGCACCCAGGCTGTCGGCCACGATGCGCTGGACCAGGCGCGGATAGGGTCCTTCGAGGTTGATTACATTTATATTGCCGTCAAGTTCGTCAAGTACATAGCCTACCTGGCTGGCGTTGTTGAACTCGACATGGCGCGGGCCCGCCCCCTTGGGCAACTCGATGTCCAGCATCTTGTCGCGCTCAAGCAGCGGGCGACCGTCTACGACCGGAAAGCTGTGAATACGGTCAAGTCCCAGATCGGTGACCCACAGGCGACGACGGTCGGGGGTAAAGGTGGCAAAGTGGGCGTGCGACTGACTGGCGCTGTCACCGAACTGAATCAACTGAGGCTCGCCCGCCGGAATCCCGCTGCCGTCAAGAGCGTAGCAGGTAGCGCTTCCCCCCATATAGTTGGCTGTAAGGACATGGCTGCGATCGGGCGACAATGCCACGTGGCAGGGCGCACCGCCATGTGTGGGCTTCGAGTCCACCAGACGCATGCTGCGGTTGCGCAAGTCAACACTGACGGTATTGACCGTCGACGAGTTGCCGGCGTCTTCCCCCACCGAATACAGCAGCGAACGCTTGGGGTCGAAGGTGACGAACGACGGGTTGCTAACCCCCCGCAGACCGGCAACGCGCTTGGACTGACCAGTGTTCTGGTCAAACGAATACAGGGCAATCCCCTCGGAGTCGGACGGGGCGTAGCTGCCTACAAACATATATACTTGCTGAGCCATGGCGGTCAGGGTTGTGAGTACGGTGCCAAGTGTTAGAAACAGTCGTCGCATAATCAGGTGTTAACAGTTAGATATTGAGAGGAACAAAGGTACTAAAAATATCCGGACAGACCAAGCCACATATGGATACAAGGGTGCAGAACGCCGATAAATAGCTGTATTATTAGCGGTCTACACGCCATCCAACAAATATGCTTCTCAATGCGTTAATTACTATAAATTGCACAATCTCAATTACCTCGATATTTAGAATTTACAGCTATGTCAAAATCCGATATTGCTCCCGATACATCCAATATATCAACAGAGGAACCACAATCGGCAAAAGCCTCTCAACTCATCCCACTGCCACAGGCACCTGTCCGACCGCGCACCTGGTGGCTGATGATTGTTGCCCAGATGGAGCAGACCGTCATCAATGTTCTCACACTGGCGGTGGGTGCGCTGGTACCGATGATGAACCTGTATTACCTTTCTACCACCGGGACGGAACCGGATGCAATGATGCAGGGGTGCGTGGCGGCTGCCGGACTCTTTGGCATCACTATCGGAGCCCCGCTATTCGGATATTTCGGCGATAAGTATGGGTATCTGTGGCTGTTCAGACTCTGTGCATTTCTGATTTTTGCAGGTGGTATGGGTGGCTGGTTACTCACCGGCTCACTGTGGCTGACGGTTGCATCGCTGTTCACCGTTGGGCTCGGCATCGGTGGTGGATACTCACTCGACGATGTATATCTGTCTGAACTTATGCCCAAAAAGCAACGCACCCGATTAATAGGTATTGCCAAAACCATAGCTGCATTCGGAGCCTTCTGGGGTGGACTTGCCACCTTAGGGATGCTACACCTCTTCCCTCACCCTGTAATGTGGCGCTGGGTAATGATTACTGTTGCCGCCCTCGGACTTATCTCCATCCTGATGCGCATACGCTGGTGGGAAAGCCCCCGCTGGCTCGTGATGCACGGGAAGATTGCCGAGGCTCAGAAAGCCATCAACGGCTTCCTTGGTCCCGGCTACGAACCATCCCTAATAGCCGAGAAAAAGACTGACGTACCCAAAGTAACACTCGGACAGCTATTTCACGGTAAAAGCATATGGAAAGTGATTGCAACCAGTATCCCGTGGGCGATGGAGGGTGTGGGAGCATTCGGCATGGGCACTTTTATGCCTATTATCCTTATGAGCCTCGGACTCCACATGGGTGGCGCTGACATTTCCGGTGTTCCACGCATTGAAGACTCGGTACTACTTTCGTCGATAATTAACTTCTTTCTAACCGTGGGGTTTATGATTGGACTGTGGCTGATAAATCGCTACTACCACATCGACATCATGAAAACCGGGTTCTTTGCCTGCGCCATGTGCATAGTGATTGTGGTGTTAGCACATCGGTTTCACTGGCCACTATGGACTGGGGTACTCGGTTTTATTCTGTTTGAAACCTCCATGTGTGCCGGACCCGGCATCATAACATTTATCCTTCCTGCCGAGGTATTTACCATTGCCGAGCGCGGTGCGGGAGCCGGTATCGCGGCAAGCATAGGCAAACTCGGTGGCGTCATTGGTGTATTCGTAATGCCATGGCTTATGGACAGATGCGGCATCGACGGCACTCTGCTCATCTGTACAGCAATACTGCTTATCGGGGGTATTGTAACCGCCATTGCAGGCCCGCGCGCTCTCCCCCGCAACTCCCAACAATAAAAAATTGATGAAATATTTTTATTTTTGCAATAAAAAATTGCAAGGGATTTAAAATATTTTTATAATTTTACAATCGAATCTACAGGTTTTGACAACTAATTCCACTCTTTAATGAATTTAAATTGCTATTAGTTAGATATGTAGATTCATTATTACAGGACACATTTTAGGTAAAAATCAGGTAAAAAGATTGTATGAATCCCTATTGCAAGCGGATTGAATTTACGAAGATGCATGGTGCCGGCAACGACTATGTATACCTCAACGGTATGACAAACGTGCCCGAACACCTCCCCGAATTGGCGACTGCTATCAGCGACCGTCATTTCGGGGTCGGCAGCGACGGTCTGGTGGTGATAATGCCATCGGAGATTGCCGACTTCCGTATGCGTATGTTCAATGCCGACGGGAGCGAAGCTGAGATGTGCGGCAATGCCAGCCGCTGCATCGGTAAGTTTGTCTACGACAAGAGACTCACCGACAAGGAGACCGTCACCCTCGAGACACTCGCCGGTGTCAAGGTGCTCCGCCTCCATATCACTAACGGCGAAGTAGCCTCAGTGACAGTGGATATGGGCACTCCGGAACTCACCCCCTCTCGCATCCCCGTCCGCGGAACCGCCCCCCGCAAAATTTCAGAGAGAGAAATCGTCAACTCACACGAATATGATATCACAGCAGTAGGCATGGGAAACCCCCATGCCGTTATTTTTTGTGATAACATCACCGACAGTATGGTACACGAAGAAGGTGCGCAACTCGAAGTCGCGGAAATATTTCCGCGGAAAGCCAATATTGAGTTTGCCCGCATCCTCGACCCCCGCAACATCCAGATGAGAGTCTGGGAACGAGGCTCGGGCGAAACACTGGCCTGCGGCACCGGCGCCTGCGCCACACTTGTGGCCGCCGTGCTCAACGGTCTGGCCGAGCGCAAGTGTACCATCCACCTTCTTGGCGGAGACCTTGAAGTGGAATGGAGCGAAGTTGACAATCACGTTTATCTAACCGGTCCGGCAGCATTTGTCTGCGACGGCATTTTCTATTTTAACGATATTCAGAATGCAAATCAACGATAATTTTGAAAAACTGCCTGAAAGCTATCTCTTCTCCGAGGTGGCCCGCAGGCTAAACGCCTTTAAAGAGGGAAATCCTCAGGCCGATGTAATACGGATGGACATCGGCGACGTTACACTACCGCTTGCCCACTGCGTGCGTTGCGCCATGCACAGCGCTGTCGACGAGATGGGGAGTAGCGAAACTTTCCATGGCTATGGTCCGGAACAGGGGTACGGTTTTCTTAGAGAAGCAATTGCCCGCACAGACTATGCCGAACGAGGGATTAATATTGCCCCCGACGAAATATTTATCAGCGACGGAGCAAAAAGCGACCTTGGCAACCTCGGAGACATCTACTCCGAGCAGAGCATCATCGCTGTTGCCGACCCCGGCTACCCCGTATATGTTGACACCGCCGTGATGTCGGGTCGCGGAGGTGAGCTTCACGACGGGAAATGGAGCAGGATACTATATCTTCAGGGGGATGCCGACAACGGCTTTATCCCCGCCATCCCCGAAGCACATGCCGACGTGGTGATCCTATGCTCACCGTCCAATCCTACCGGTGCCGTATTTGACCGGGAGTCGCTTCAGAAATGGGTGGAATATGCCCGACGCGAAAAAGCACTCATAATTTTTGACTCTGCCTACGAAGCTTTTGTGACAAATTCCGATCTGCCGCGCTCTATATATGAGATACCGGGTGCCGAAGAGGTAGCCATCGAAATCCGCTCGTTCTCTAAAACAGCTGGATTCACCGGCATGAGATGCGGATATACCGTGGTACCCAAAGGTGTAGCCGGATATGACGCACAGGGGAACAAGGTATCGCTACGCAAGCTGTGGCTGCGTCGCCAGTGCACCAAATTCAACGGAGCGTCATACATAATCCAGCGCGGTGCCGAAGCTCTTTATTCACCCGAAGGTCGCGAATGGATTAAGCAGACGGTTGGGTACTACCTTGAAAATGCACGTATTATCCGAGAGGCTCTGATAGGTGCAGGGTATCAGGTATTTGGCGGCATCGACTCCCCATATATCTGGTTCCGATCCCCCGAAGGTGGAGACTCATGGCAGCTCTTCGAGACATTGCTGCGCGAAAAGCATATCTCGAGTACACCGGGAGTGGGATTTGGAGAGTCGGGACAGGGTTACCTGCGTCTCACCGGATTCAACTCGCGCGAAAACACCATCCGCGCAATGCAAAGGTTTAGCTAATTCATCTAATTCATAATGCATAATTCATAATGCATAATTCAGTCGGTATGA
>QLIP01056586.1_pt1 | contig 10211 bp, 7 predicted proteins | sample 1769771 | NCBI WGS metagenome assembly QLIP01 (sample SAMN09428762, study PRJNA476227) | Gut metagenome, whole genome shotgun sequencing project. | isolation source: cecum | host: Rhizomys sinensis | place: China: Jinsha town of Minqing, Fujian Province | collected 2013-09-23
CCGTTAACGCCAACGGCACCACACTGTTTCTTGCCAACGATGTAGCCCGCGCATTGGGTTACAGCAAGTACAAGGACGCTGTAACCAAGCATTGCAAACGGGTCCAAATCCTGGAGACTCCAATGCCCAATCAGCATGGAGCCATTGTAATGCAGAAGGCACGTTATATTCCCGAATCCGACATCTACCGACTGGTAATGCGGTCGAAGTTGCCAAACGCAGAAATCTTCCGCGACTGGGTCGTGGAAGAAGTCCTGCCCTGCATCCGCGCTCATGGAGCATACATGTCGGATGCTGTGTGTAACCAACTGCTTGACGACCCAGACGAGATCATTCGCCAAGCCATGATGTGGAAAGATAGAATCCGTGCCGAGAGATGCAACGACTCTCCGGGACACTTGCTGTAACAATCGTAGTCAGGGAGTCCACGAATCGTACATCCTAACTGCTCCAGCCCCGTCGAGCGGGGGAGTCCACGTTTTCGAGAGTCCTTCGCGTGTCGGCTCTGTGAGGGAGTCCACGGAATGGAAACTCAAAATCATCAATCCTCTCAATGAGGGAGTCCACGAATCGGACACCCTAACTGACCCAGCCCGTTGGGCGAGGGGGTCCTCGTTTTCAAGAGACCTTCACGACACGAATCTGTGAGGGAGTCCACGAAATGGAAACCTATGCGACTATCATCAGTTTCTTAGGGAGTCCACAAATCGGTCAGCTACCATCTATATTTGTCCTATTGACTCTCCTGAGCTTGCTCGGAACTGCCACATCGATGTGGCAACTCCCCAATGCAAACGTTGCTCAGGGGGGGTATTAGGCTACCCCTTTAGGTTTTATGCGACAAGTCCGCCTGGCTATAGTCAATATTCTGTTCGGAGACTGTTTATAAGGTTGCTCACTTTAGAGAGTCAATTAGACAATTCAATTGAACTCTCTAATAAATAATCGAGGTAACATAGCTAAATTTCCAAATATTTTCACTAATTTTGCACTCGGAGTCCGCATAGGGATGCAGAGGCATCCTTGGAGTCCGATTATATATGTGTAGGGGTCTTCTCAGACCCACTGCGCTAAAAAGGTGTTATTGAAATTCTGTCTTCTGTATTCAAACTTGGCGGTTCGAAAACAAATCGAAGATCGGGATGACAATGGCACCTGCACTGGTAGCTTATACCCAACCGTATTCAATACGGAACAGTATATGGCAAACGGTGTGGGGCTGTTGTCTTATCTGATTTGTTAGGCTCCGCCAAGGCCGGAATACAGGATAGGACTACATACATCCCTCACACCTTTTTTTGTATCCATCCTTAAAGGCTGAATGGAGGGATGATAGGCACCGATGTCACTATGACAAAAACTAAACATTTGCTTTATGCCTTTTTGGCGATTATTTTCGCCACACTAATGGCAGCCTGTAGGGGAGTTGACCACTCCGACCCTCGTGCCGTGGCGGAAAAAGCGGTTTCAAGCTGGCATGCTAAAGACCTTGAAACCTTGAAGACACTCATTAACCCATCCAACGAGTCAGCACTGCGTGACATGGATAAGTGGATTGAATTAAGCCAAGAGTACAAAAAGGAGCATCCGGATGAAAAAGTCGAAGAGGTCCCCTTTACCTACAAGGAAACAGTCGACGCTCTTACATACGGCGAATTCACAGAAGCCTCAACAAGTGCCAAGGTAAAATTTGACACCGAGAAATTCCCAACGTCTGTCATACTTGAGAAAGTCGATGGCAAATGGTACTTCGAGAGGTTCAAATAATCGAATGCCATGAAAAAATTCATCACAACTCTGATGGCAGTAGTAGCTATTGTCATCACCGCGTGCACTTCCAATGCACAGACTTCTAAAGTATATGGTAATATCGGCTATGAAGGAGCTAAGCTGCTTGCTACTGCTTCTGCCAAAGGTAAAGTTGTCGGCAAACTCCAGTATGGAGATATTGTTGAGTATTCTGCCGCGCCAAATGCCAAATACATAAAAGTGCGCAACATCGCTACCGGAAAGGAAGGATATGTGATTGCCACCCGAATCAATGAGGCTCAGTATCCGCTCGAAGCGCCGGAGCTCGAACAGGCGGAAAACACAGAGCCGTTCCTCCTCAATATTGAAACACAAACCGGAGGAGAATCTACCGAGGGTTGGAGTTTTTGGAAAGACGGCAACAGCGTGAAGGCATTCCAAATGATTCGGCTCGTCTATAACAACGGTCGTTCAAGCACTGTCCAACACACATATAAAGGCGTTGCAAAGCCCGGCTACTTGCTGCTAACTGAAGAGGTGCTAGACGATGAGCACAAAGGCGAAAAACTCAAAACACCGATTATCATTTACGAAGATATTGCCAGCAGAGCAGGTGTGTTTGTAAATGGTAAGTGCTTTACTCCCAATGGGCAAGTCGGAGGTTTTGATACCGATGGCTGGGAATGACATTTCACTCATGCGTTATGAAACAGATAGTTTTATCACTTCTGTGCCTACTAGCGCTGATTCCGGCAGCAGCACAGAAGATTGGAGACACATCCTACCGTTACATCCATGGTGCAGGTGGTTCTGTAGATGAAATTTCACGCTCAATCTCGGGCTATTTATGCCCTGGAAAGAAATTGAAATCGTATCCTTCAGGTACTATCTTCGAGGTCAAATATATTGGTAGAGGATATTATGCCACTAAACCGTTCGACCTTGACAAAGAAGGAATTCTCCTGGGTTCTTGGGATATTTCACCTGATGAAGCAGATCCGCGGAAAGGTGCCGGTCAAATGTATAAATTCGAGCACTATGCAGTTGAATGCCCTGCATTGGGCGATGAGCCTGACGTAAATCATTACATTGAATACGGTAACAATACTTTTGAACCTGCCAAGTATGGCAATGTAGTGGTATATTATTCCGAAATGCTAAATCCCGGTAAAAGCAATCAGAAGCAGGTAAATTATAAATATTATGGTACTTACCTGCCATATTGCGTATCCGTCAAGTGGCAGGATACTGGAGATAAAGTAATTCAAATCCCCGAATTACGAATCTATACTTCCTTTGAAAAATTCAGCGGCAAAGTTACAGCGATTTACTGCAATGGTACTCGCTACAACAGTACGCGATAATTAAATCATGAACCAGTTGTCCGACAGCACTTGATGATGCCGGGCAACTGGTTTATAAATTTAGTCACCTCCTTATCTGTCAGAATATCGAAAATGGCGTTAACACTATGACAGATCATAATCCACGACGCCACTAAAAGCTAAGGTGGAGGCAACTCGCCAGACTCATTGCGATAAGTATCAATCAGATAGTCAAGTCATAGGTTGGGCATACTCAGAACGTGCAATAGCGGGCAACGAACTCAGCTTCTTTCAATTCGAATCCTCCAAACGACGAAGAGTTCCACCTTGTCTCCATCCACTATTACAATATCTTCAAAATCGAAACGCAGGGCACACTCGGCAATGATACTGCAAATATCTGCTGGATCTGTTCATAATAATATAGATTAATTATGGCGCAAAGATAAATCAGGAAAATTGAATAGGCATAACACAAAAGTGTATTTCTGCTTTCAGAGATGCTTTTTCAGCGTTTCGAACACCATATCACCGATGCAAATCTTGGGAATAATTTGGGAACAATTGCTTAAGTATTAAATTAAATATTTCTGATAAACAGACAATTAACTACGTTATAAGAGTTCAAGCGCAAAGCAGTTCAGCATACTCTTTCTTTGAGTTCTTAACTGCCTTGCGTGATCTTCCTTCAAACATCATACATCCCAAGCGGCTTAGTGTGCTGTTTTGTGCGGATAGGCCGCAAGGGCGGCCTCCAGAATGTCGATTGCTTTTCCGAGATAGTCGACGTTATGCACATAGGCTATGCGCACTTGATTCTTGCCTTCGTTCGGTGTGGAGTAGAAGCCGGAGGCCGGAGCCATAAAGACAGTGCCACCTTTATATTCAAAATCCTCGAGGCACCATCGGCAGAAATGGTCGGCATCGTCGACCGGCAGTGCCGCTACCATATAAAAGGCACCTTTGGGCATCGGTGCGAACACACCCGGAATTCGGTTTAGACGTTCGTGCAGATAGTTGCGGCGCTTCAGATATTCGTTATATACACCGTTCATATACTCGTCGGAAGCATCGACCGAGGCGGCGGCAACAATCTGCCCGATAAGCGGCGGACTGAGACGAGCCTGGCAGAATTTCATCACAGTGGCGCGCAACTCCGCGTTACGGGTCACCAACGCTCCGATGCGAATGCCACATTCGTTATAGCGCTTGGAGACGGAGTCGATCAACACTACATTCTCTTCGATTCCGGGTAGCGACAGAGTCGAAACGAAGGGCTGGTCGGTATAGCAGAACTCACGGTAAACCTCATCTGAAAAGAGGAAGAGATTATGGCGTTTCACAATATCGGCAAGTTTCAACAACTCCTCGCGCGAATAGATATATCCGGTCGGGTTATTGGGATTGCAAATAAGAATAGCCTTTGTGCGGGGCGTAATCAACGCTTCGAACTCCTCGATAGGAGGAAGCGCGAAGTCGTCGTAAATATTAGCCGTAACGGGACGAATCACGGCTCCTGCCGAGCGTGCAAAGGCGATATAATTAGCATAAGCAGGCTCCGGAATAATGATTTCGTCGCCCGGATCGAGGCATGCCATGAAGCCGAAGAGAAGTGCCTCAGAGCCGCCCGTGGTCATGATAATCTCATCGGGTTTAACGTTGAGGTTGAACCGATTATAATATTCGGCCATCTTATCGCGCACCTCTTCATAACCTTCAGAGGGTGAATACTCCAATACTTCCTGGTTAATGTTATGTAGAGCCTCGAACGCCTCCGGGGGCGTTGGCAGATCGGGTTGACCGATATTGAGGCGAAAAACAGTCAGTCCCCTCAGTTTGGCATCGCGGGCACAACCTGCAAGCTTACGAATAGGCGACGAAGGCATATCGGCACCTCGGGTTGAAATTGCGGGTTTCATAAACAAATTAAATTATGTGTTTTATATTCAAGCAACAATTGTAATTAACAAGAAGTTGTGTGCGTAGAAACAACTTCGATATTAAGACTCCATTCCCCTGCATTAACAAATATTGGGGAATGGAGTATTAGGGTCTTATAAGTCTTACTTACTACTTACAACTTACAACTTACAACTTACAACTTACAACTTACTACTTACAACTTACTACTTACAACTTAACTCTTCCCATCAGTGTGCATCGAGCCAGTTGGTGGCTACGCCCGACGAGGCAGTGAGGCGTACGCGTCCTTGGTAAGCCGCTTCCATGTTGCGGCTTACAAGTTCTTGTATCTGCGGCAATTCGTCGGGAAGGACGTCGAAGTTTAATTCATCGTGTACCTGCATTATCATCTTCGATTTCAGACCTCGCTCACGAAGTTCACGCCAGATGTCGACCATGGCGCGTTTTATGACGTCGGCCGCCGAGCCCTGTATCGGGGCGTTGATTGCATTGCGCTCAGCATATCCGCGCACCACGGTGTTGCGCGAGTTGATGTCGGGCAACATGCGTTTGCGTCCGATACGTGTTGTGACAAAGCCTTGCTCGCGGGCCGATGCCACCGATTCCTCCATGTATTGGCGGATGGTGGGGAAGGTGCCAAAGTAGTTGTCGATTATCTCTTTGGCCTCGGCGCGGGGAATCGAGAGGCGTTGCGAGAGTCCGAAGGCCGAGATGCCGTAGATGATGCCGAAGTTGGCTGTTTTGGCTTTGCGACGCTCGTTGTCGGTTACTTCATCAATCTCTTTATGATAGATGCGGGCGGCGGTGATTGAGTGGATGTCATCGCCGTTGCGGAAGGCTTCGAGCATCGTTTCGTCGTTGGCGAAGTCGGCCACGAGGCGAAGTTCAATCTGTGAATAGTCGGCCGAGAGGAAGAGGTGTCCGGGGTCGGCTATAAAGGCGCGGCGAATTTCGCGACCTTCGTCGTCGCGCACCGGAATGTTTTGAAGGTTGGGCGAGGTCGATGATATGCGGCCGGTGGCGGTTACCGTCTGGTTATAGTTGGTGTGTACCTTGCCAGTGGTCGGATTGATTGCTGCCGGGAGTGCCACGAGGTATGTGCTGTGAAGCTTCTTCAGAGCACGGAATTCGAGTATTTTTGCCACTATGGGGTGTTTGGCAGTTAACTTCTCGAGAATCTCTTCGCTGGTGGAATATTGTCCGGTCTTCGTTTTTTTTGCCTTCTCGTCGAGTTTAAGTTTATCGAAGAGTATCTCGCCTACCTTTGCTGGCGAACCTACGTTGAACTGTTCGCCGGCCATTTCGCACACTTCGCGTTCGATGTCGCTGATCCGTGTGGCCATAGCTGCTGCAGCTTTGTTTAGAGCTTCGACGTCGAGCGTGACACCTGTCAGCTCCATGTCGGCAAGTACGGGCACGAGCGGAAGCTCAAGGTTGTTGTAGAGGTCGGTCATGCCGGCATCGGTGAGTGCTCGGAGCATCGGTTCGTGAAGGCGCAAGGTAACGTCGGCTTTTTCGCATGCCGTATTTGCGGTGTCGCCGTCGAGCATAATCTCATGATAGAGATATGTCGATGCGAGCGACTGCAGGTTGTGACGCATTTCGGGCTGAATTAGGTAATGCGCCAGAGCAACGTCGAAGTAGTTTTCGATTGGAGTGTCGTTGTCATTGCGCAGACGAGCGGCGATGACGTAGTCGCGTTTAACGTTTTCCGACAGCTTCAGAAGGTCGGCGCGTGCAAGGGTGTCGAGCGCAAGAGCCACACCCTGTTGGTGCTCGGCTGGTATATACCAAGCTTCGCCTGGCTCGACGGCGATTGCAATACCTTTAAATTGGGCCGCCATGTCATTGTCGCCCTCTGCCACGAGAGCAATGCCGATCTGTGAGGCGGATGTCAGGCGCTCGGCCAGGCGTGTGGGTTCGTCGCCAACGGCGAGGGTGTTATAGGATACGTTGTCAAGATTGAATTCCGCGGGTGCGGCAATCTCGGCGGCCGCATTGTCGGTGTCGCCAAAGTCGGCATCGTCGAAGAGCGACGGTGCGGCGTTGATGCTTTTGGCGGGTTTCGGTGTCGCTGCGGGAGCGGTGATACTGCGTGGTGCGGTTGAGGTGAGTCCGCCGATGCGGCGTCCTACGCGATCGATAAGCGAGTTGAATTCCAGTTCGCGGAATATAGCGAATAGCTTCTCGGTGTCGGGTCGCTCCACAAGCATATCCTTCGGGTCGAACTCAATGGGGGCATCGGTGCGGATGGTGGCGAGGAATTTAGAGAATAGTATCTGCTCCTTATTCTCTTCGACGCGAGTGCGCTGAGCCCCTTTGAGCTGGTCGGTATTGGCGAGGAGATTTTCGACTGTTCCGAAGGTCTGGATGAGCTTCACGGCGGTCTTTTCGCCCACGCCCGGACAGCCCGGAATGTTGTCGACCTTGTCGCCCATCAGCGCGAGAAGGTCGATCACCTGCTCCGTGCGTTCCAAACCATAGCGTTCGCATACCTCCTTCTCGCCGCGAAGTTCAAAATCTTGACCGCGGTATGCAGGCTTATACTGAAGAATCTGAGGCGATACGAGCTGACCGAAGTCCTTGTCGGGGGTCATCATGTAGGTGGTGAATCCGACCTTGGCAGCCTGTGTGGCCAGCGTACCAATCACGTCGTCGGCCTCGAAGCCAGGCACCTCGACCACGGGAATCTGATAAGCTTTCAGAATCTCTTTGATGATAGGCACCGAGAGTTTGATATCTTCGGGCGTTGGGGCTCGTTCCCCTTTATAGTCTTCGAAAGCCTCGTCGCGGAACGTAGGACCCGGCGGGTCGAAGCAGACGGCGAGGTGCGAAGGTTTCTCTTTGCGGAGAATCTCCTCGAGAGTATTGACAAAGCCGAAGATGGCCGATGTATTGAATCCGCTCTGAGTGACGCGGGGCATTTTAATCAGGGCATAATATGCGCGAAAAATAAGCGCGTATGCATCAAGCAGGAAAAGGCGCATGCGAAAAAAATTTAGATTCTAAATTAAGAAGTGAAGTTTAAACAACTTCATAAATTCGGTTTAAACTACTTCTACACAAAATTAATAAAAAAAGGCGAAAAGATCGATAAATTATGACAAAAACTCATCGAGGCTCCGACTTCACGCACTCTAACAATGAAGACAAACAGTTCCTTGATAGTGAGACCCATCCTAATGAGTTACGTTATTATCTCTTTAACTCATTTCCTTTAAGCGTCGAGTATACTCTCCAGCTCCTGATGCTGCGCTTTGCCCTCCGATATCTTCTACTGTATATCCTCTTATATCTGACTTTCCTGAGATTGTCACACTACTCATCAAGATTCTATTTGGATATCGATAATATTTCATTTCCTCTAATTATGGCTGAAATAAATGTTCACCAGTAACTTGAAGAGGAATCTCATAAGAATTATTGTTTGGGATTACTCCATTTGATGTGATAAGGATAGGTTGCGCAAATTTTTTGCGCGGAATATATAATTTGAACACGCTTAAGCGGTTTTGAATTTTAATTAATTCGCTGCTTGTAAGACGATATCCATTAGGTGCATATTTCATTTCACAAACATTAATTACATTGTCTGCCCTGTCGATAACAAGATCTACCTGAACTCCAGGATGATCTTCATTTTTCTTGACAAACCAAGAATAGAGGTTTGCCAAAATTCCGGAGATACCGATCGCAGACTTTATCTGTCTTGTATGTAAGAGACAAATTCTTTCAAAGGCGATTCTACACCATGTGTGATATGTAGAAGTCTGCATTGTCCTTACCCAATATTCTTCATCAATACCATGTGCCAATCTCACGAATTGATAATAAAATAGCGTGTAGCAGTCCATTAGTTGGTACAAAGCATCTTTTAGTTGTTTGCCTGTATGACAGTATTTCCGTACGAAGCCACATTCTATAAGGTCTTCCAATACTCGGCTTATGTGCCCATTGTTGCTAAGTTTTGTCTTGGAAATAATTTCATCTCTTGTTAATCCGGATTTTTTGCCGGATAGAGCCTCGACAACCTTTATGTATTTATCCGGAGTATTGAACATAGAAGAATATATGTATTGGAACTCATTATGTAATTCCCCTTCCTCGTTCAAGAACAGATTATTGATATTCTGCCCCATGCTCATATTCTTCGCCAATTTGGTCCAATAGAAAGGCACTCCACCCATGACCATATAACCCTCTATAATCATATTGCGGTTAAAGGGTAATTTTAGAGCATTAACCAGCTCTTCGCATTCATGTAATGAGAACTGTTTAAGTCTTAGTTTGAATGTAACTCGATTATATAGACCTCCTTTATTTCGGAATATTTTGTTAATAATCCATGATGTTGCACTACCGCAGATAATAAGTAGTATATCTTTTCGGGCAGATGCCCATCCGTTCCAGAAGTGTTCGAATGCGGGGATAAACCGGGAATTACGAGCATCCATCCATGGAAGTTCATCAAGAAATATTACCTTGCGGGATTCTGTTGACTTCTTGATAAGATGTTGCAATAGATAGAAAGCATCAAACCAGCTTTTGGGAGCGTCCTCAGATGGGTCTAAGCCTTGTTCCAGTAGACTTTTATGGAACATCTCCAGTTGTTCTTTGTTACTTGCTTTGAATACTCCGCTATACTGGAAAGTAAATCCATCTTGGAATGTCTCCCTAATAAGAAATGTTTTTCCAATACGCCTTCTACCATAAACTGCTACAAATTCTGAATATTCAGAATCATAGGCTCTTTTGAGCTTGGCTATTTCTTCTTTACGTCCGATAATCATGGTATAGTTTTTCCGGCAAAGATACAAAATAAAATTGAATTACGGCTAAAAGTGGAGAAATAAATGCACTTTTAGCCGAGATTCGATTGAAGAATATATTTGTCTTTGTTTGAATTTACCACTGTAAGGTCGGTAAATATGGTATATTGTTAGGCAATTTAGACGTTATTGTCTTTAAACACGATAAATCACCTATGCGATAATTGGAACTTTTATAGAGTGCAATTATCGGAGATAGGCTCTAAGGTAAAGTACAGGGGATTGCCCTCATCTACCTTAGAGTTTTCATTAAATTTGAATAGGTAAGAATCGCACCCCAAGAGCGTTTTTTTCTATTCTATAAACTATATAGAATATATAAGAATAGAATATATAAGAATAGATGTAATCGGTAATTTTGTACCATCAAAAATCGGAAAAATTA
>QLIP01067510.1_pt1 | contig 10210 bp, 7 predicted proteins | sample 1769771 | NCBI WGS metagenome assembly QLIP01 (sample SAMN09428762, study PRJNA476227) | Gut metagenome, whole genome shotgun sequencing project. | isolation source: cecum | host: Rhizomys sinensis | place: China: Jinsha town of Minqing, Fujian Province | collected 2013-09-23
GATCTTGGCATCTTTTTTTGATTTTTTGAATGTCAGCGGCAATCTTTATTTATGCACTTGCGGGGCTGAACATTCGGTTAAAGAAAAATTGATAAAAGTAAAAATTTTGTGGGTGCCGGGGCTACAAAACCGATTTGCGGTTATTCTGTGCACCGACAGAAAGCACTCTTAGCAAAGGCTGAGAAGTTCGCGAACCTGCTTGATGTTGGCATCCTGTACCAACGCAGTGTGGTCGAGGTTTCTCTTACGCTTCTTGCTCTTCTTGGTAAGAATGTGGCTGTGGAAAGCGTGCTTTCTCTTGATTTTCCCTGTTCCGGTGAGTGCGAAGCGCTTCTTCGCTGCGGAATTGGTCTTTACTTTAGGCATTGTTTTGAATATTTAGTTGTTTAAAAATTCACCTCGGCACTGTGTGCCTACGGTCTCTATTTTTTGTCTCTTGATAGTCGATTTACTCCTCGCCAGATACTGCCGGTTTTTCAGCAGGCTTCTCGGCGGGTTTGTCACCCTTCTTATCCTCCTTCTTGGGGGTTGCAGCCTTGAGTGGTGATAGCATTATGGTCATGCGCTTCCCTTCAAGCACGGGCATCATCTCAACTTTGCCATACTCCTCAAGGTCGTTGGCAAAACGGAGCAGAAGCACCTCACCCTGTTCCTTAAATAGGATAGAACGTCCGCGGAAGAATACATAAGCCTTAACCTTTGAACCCTCCTTGAGGAAACCTACGGCATGCTTGAGCTTGAAGTTGTAGTCATGGTCGTCGGTCTGGGGTCCGAAACGGATTTCCTTTACAACCACCTTGGCTGCCTTGGCCTTCTGCTCCTTCTGTCGCTTCTTCTGCTGGTAGAGGAATTTCTGATAGTCGAGAATTCGGCACACGGGGGGAGCGGCATTGGGAGAAATCTCAATGAGGTCGAGCTCCATGCTCTCGGCGATGCGGCGTGCTTTTTCGATAGGATATACACCCTGCTCTACATTGTCGCCCACCAGTCGCACTTCGCGTGCGCGGATATGCTCGTTAATTACGTACGGGTCGCGGCTGTCACGCTGTTCCCCTCTGCGGGGACGCTGCCCCGGTCGCGGTGCGCCACCCGGGCCAGCCGGCTTGCGCGGTCCGCTGAATTGCGGTTTTTTCTCCATTAATTGTTACCTATGGTTACCCTGTTATGCGTTAATTTTCTTTCTTATCAGTCATCGCTGCCACTTCGGCATTGATTTCGTCTGCAAAGTTAATGATTTTCATCGAGCCTTTATCACCTTCGCCCTGTTTTCTTACAGAAACTTCACCATTTTGGGCTTCTTTTTCACCCACAATGAGGAGATAAGGTATTTTCTTGAGCTCATTGTCACGGATTTTCTTACCGATTTTCTCGTTGCGGTCATCTACGATGGCGCGTACGTCATGACGGTCGAGTTCCTTGGCTACCTGGCGTGCATAGTCGTTATACTTCTCCGAGATGGGGAGGATAACACACTGCTCGGGGATGAGCCACAACGGAAGCTTTCCTGCAGTGTGCTCAAGCAGCACAGCCACAAAACGCTCCATCGAACCGAACGGTGCACGGTGAATCATCACCGGACGGTGCTTCTGATTGTCGGCACCTGTGTATTCGAGTTCGAATCGTTCGGGAAGGTTGTAGTCCACCTGGATTGTACCGAGCTGCCAGCGGCGGCCGATAGCGTCCTTAACCATAAAGTCGAGTTTAGGACCGTAGAATGCAGCCTCACCCTCTACCTGACGAGCATTGAGACCCTTCTCGGCGCAAGCCTCGATAATGGCAGACTCTGCCATCTTCCAGTTCTCGTCGCTACCGATATACTTCTCTTTGTTCTTCGGGTCGCGGAGCGAAATCTGCACTTCAAAATCCTTGAAATCAAGAGCCTTGAAGATATAGAGGATAATATCCATTACCTTGAGGAACTCACCCTTGATCTGCTCGGGAGCACAGAACAGGTGGGCATCGTCCTGAGTAAATCCGCGTACGCGGGTCAGACCGTGAAGCTCACCGCTCTGCTCGTAGCGATACACAGTACCGAACTCTGCAAGACGCAGCGGCAGATCGCGATACGAACGTGGTGACGACTTATAAATCTCACAGTGGTGAGGACAGTTCATAGGCTTGAGCAGATACTCTTCACCCTCCTGCGGAGTCTTGATGGGCTGGAATGAATCCTTGCCATACTTGGCCCAGTGACCGGAGGTGATATAAAGCTGCTTGTTGCCGATATGGGGTGTGATTACCTGCAGGTAACCATATTCCTTCTGAATTTTGCGGAGGAACTGTTCCAAGCGATCGCGAAGAGCAGCACCCTTGGGGAGCCATAACGGAAGACCCTGACCTACAGTTGAGCTGAAGGCAAAAAGCTCCATCTCCTTACCGATTTTGCGATGGTCGCGTTTCTTGGCCTCCTCAAGGAGAGCAAGATACTCGTCGAGCATCTTCTTCTTGGGGAAGGTAATACCATAAACACGCACCAGCTGGTCGCGCTTCTCGTCGCCGCGCCAATAAGCACCGGCAAGTGACAGAATCTTCACCGCCTTGATGGCACCGGTATTGGGAAGGTGCGGACCACGGCAGAGGTCGGTAAATGCACCCTGAGTGTAAGTGGTAATCTTACCGTCCTCAAGTTCGGAGATAAGCTCACACTTATAGGTTTCCCCACGGTCGCCAAACATCTTGAGCGCATCTTCCTTACTGATGTCGCTGCGCACAATCTGCTGCTTGGCAGCGGCAAGCTCAAGCATCTTCTTCTCAATCTTCGGGAAGTCCTCAGATGTAATCTTATGCTCGCCGGGAGCAATATCGTAATAGAAACCATTCTCGATGGCGGGACCGATACCAAATTTCACACCGGGATACAACTCCTGCAGAGCCTCGGCGAGAAGGTGAGCCGAAGAGTGCCAAAATGCATGCTTACCCTCGGGAGTATCCCACTTGAAAAGCTGAATTGTGGCGTCGCCTGATATGGGGCGGGAGATATCCCACTCCTCATCGTTTACCTTGGCGGCAACTACATCGGCCGCAAAACGAGGTGAAATGCTTTCAGCCACCTGAAAAGGGGTAACCCCACTTTCAAACTGCTTCACGCTACCATCGGGAAAAGTTATATTTATCATAAATTTATTTATTCTTTTTAAATAATCATTCGTCTCATCTGAGAATTATGCACCTTTGTTAAAAACTTGGTCTTAAGCACGTATCTCTCTGAGAATAATCGCGCAAAGATACAAATTTTTATTGAATTATGCAAGTGATATTTTATTACTCTGGTTGACAACTTCTAAGGCACCCTGTCTGCAACCGGCCATCACTTCATCCGTTTGAGGATATTGTACGACGGGAGCACTCCAAGTTCACCCGCTTTACTAAGGTCGGCAAATGCCAGTCGACGGTTCCCCATACGCAGGTAGGCAAGTCCACGATTATAATATGCTCTTCCCAAATTGGGGTTAAGCTTCAGAGCTTCCGAATAGCACTGCACGGCGCTTGTGTAGTCGCCACTGTTGCTGAGGATATTCCCTTTGCTGAACCAGGCAGTAAACAGATTAGGATTAAGTTCTACAGCCCGGTCATAGTCTGTCATTGCCCCTGCCTCATAATTTGTAACACTGCGTACATACCCGCGCAACAGATATGCAAGTGCAAATTCAGGGTCACGCTCCACTACTGCATCCAGAGCCCGCTGAGCTGCCTGATAATCCTTAAGTACGGTACGCACCACCCCGAGTGCAAGCAGGTCGGCAGTACGTGCGTTACCACCCTTCACAGCCGATTCATAATAGTCGGCACGGGCAAACAGGGCAGCAGCAGCTTCCTCTCCCAACTTATTGGAAGCGGACGACAGATAGATTTTGTCGTTAAGATACCTCCGCGAATTGAATTCCTCAATCTCCTTTACATATCCGGCACCAAAGTTCAGACTCTCGGGGTCCTCTACAAACGAAAGGATATAATCCGGCTCCAGTTCCACATTCATGTCGCGGTCCTGCACCTTACCCTTTATCTTCTCATTATATGTGAGTTGCTGTTGCGACTCAGCACCAACGGTAACCAGTTGGTTAAACCGGTCCATAACATCGTCGGGATTCTCCTCGGCGCTATCTTTCTTGCCATCGCGTGTCTTGCCGGCGGCGATACGCGGACGGTCAAGCGGGTTCCGTTCGGGATTCTTGACATAACGCTTCACCAACTCTTCGCCTGCATGCGCAGTCATGATTGCCGCTCGCATATCCCCCATATCGCGGTAGGCCTCAGCCTTGGCATAATACACCGGATAGAATTTTGGATATTTGGCTGCAATCTTGTCAAAACTCTTGAGAGCCTCCTTTGGCTTCTTGCGATCCAGGTTCACCAGACCAAGGTTATACTGCGCGTGGAAGTTGTCCGGTTCATATTTTAACACCTCGGCAAAGTCTTCGGCGGCTCGGTTCAAGTCGCGAACTTCATATCTGAGGAGTGCCCGGTTGAATATCGCCGCCGAGTTATACGGCTGCAACTCGAGGGTATAATTATAGTCGGCCATGGCACCAAACCAGTCGTCGAGGTTATAACGTATATAAGCACGGTTCAGATACAGGTCAGCATCCTGCGGTGCAAGGCGGATAGCCTCATCCATATCCTCGGCTGCCCCGCTCCACTCCTTGCGCTGCGAACGCACATGTGCGCGAAGCAGATAGGGGTTTATCTGTGCCTTCGACAACTCTATGGCACGGTTAAGGTCATCGATACCCTTTACGGTATCACCGGCAACCAAATTAAGTCGAGCACGCGCCACAAACCCCTCGTCAAACTGCGGATACAACTTAAGCAGACTTTCAAATGTCTTCCCCGCCTCGGCTATACGCTTCAATTCAGTCTGCGCAACTCCTTTATAATATAGGAAATACTTATCCTGCGGATTATATAGCAATCCTACTTCATAATCCTCCACTGCCAGTGAGTCCTTCCCCAGATTCTGCCGCGCAAATCCACGCAACTTATAGCACTCGGTCTTAAACTTATTCCGTTCCAGAGCGAGGGTACAGTCATCCTCTGCACCTTTGTAGTCTTCAAGGTTCAGTTTGGCCAGTGCACGAAAAAAATATGGGTCGCTCAGATATGGCTTGGCCTTGATGGCCTGGTTGAAATACTGTATGGAAAGCATATAGTCCTCCATCGACAGCACATTGCGCCCGATGTTGAGCACCTGCTCGGCATTGACCTGTGCACGGCTGGTGGCACACCCACACATCAGCACCAATACAAGCAATATTTTATTAAGCGGGAAGAGTCTGAAGTCAGTCATTGTTAACAATTTTTGCAAAAATACAAATTTATTATCAACTTTCAGAGCCCCAATCTCGTTAAAAAATATGAATGCACAGTATTACCCCACTTTTTAAGTTCTTCGCGCAATGGAACACATAGTAATAATCGGAGGCGGATTTGCCGGCCTCAACCTCATCAAGCACCTTGACTCTGCCAAGTATAAGATTTCACTTATTGACCGCAACAACTTCCACTGCTTTCCACCCCTGTTCTACCAAATCGCCTCGTCCGGTCTGGTAAGTGCCAACATCTGCTTTCCGTTCCGACAGGAGTTGAAACGTCTTCCCCACGTGTCCTACCATATGGGGCACGCCAAAAACATAGACACAAAAAACCGCATTGTAACCACCAGCTACGAGGAGATACACTACGACAAGCTGGTGATAGCCGCCGGCGCCACCAACAACTATTTCGGGATGGATAATCTTGAAAAAGAAACTTTCGGCATCAAAACCGTAGGGCAGGCTGCTCATACCCGCGACGAAATCCTGGACCGTCTCGAACGCGGCGCCATATGCAAAGATCCCGAGCAACGCCGACGCCTGCTCACGTTCCTCGTTGTCGGGGGTGGACCCTCAGGAGTGGAGATTGCCGGGGCTATCGGTGAAATGAAAAAATATATCCTCCCCAAGGAATACCCCGAGCTTAATCCCGACGATGTAACCGTCACTCTTATCGAGGCTTCGGGGTCGCTATTGGGTGCGATGAGAGAAAAATCGCGCAACAAGGCTGTCAAGGATCTTGAAAACCTTATGGTCAACGTGCGTCTCAACACCGGACTTAAAGAGTATAAGGATAAGTATGTGACTTTTGCCGACGGACACCGCGAATATTTCGAAACACTGATATGGACCGCAGGTGTCAAGGGTGAACCGATTCCGGGGATTCCTGCCGACTGCATGGGGCGCGGTGGGCGCATCGTCGTTGATGAATACAACCGCGTCAAAGGGCTTGAAGAGTCGGTAATGGCACTCGGTGACATTGCACTTATGCAGACCGCCGACTACCCCAAAGGGCACCCACAGATGGCACAACCCGCCATCCAGCAGGCAGCCAACCTCGCAAAAAACCTGAATCGGGGGACCTTCCAGTCACCGTTCAAATATAAGGACAAGGGGAGCATGGCCACCATCGGTAAGAACCGCGCCGTGGCCGACCTGCCGGGATATTCATTCTCCGGTTTCTTTGCGTGGCTGATGTGGCTGTTCATTCACCTCATCTCCATTCTGGGGATGCGCAACAAGTTGAGTGTTATGACCAACTGGTTTTGGAACTACCTCTTCTACTCCACCTCGCTGCGACTGCTATTGCGCCCCACCAAATATCCCGCCTACCGTCACTGGGGTGATTGATTTTTCCTCGACGATAGCCGCCCCTGGCGTTAACATTTTTTGGGGAACGAGGTCTAAGTCATTACGATTGAAATTTCACTTAATTTTGTTACATTTGCAAATCTAATGTATTATGAAAATAAAGAGACAATACAAAATGACAATCATAGCCATCGCACTCTCTTCTCTTCTCGCAAGCTGTAACTTCGCGTCCGACATATTCAAATGGTCCTTCGGGAAAGGGGAAAAAGAGGATAAAGAAGTTGTCCTTCCCCACGACCGTGAGCACATAGCTGCAAAAAAGGAGCTTAAAGGTTATAACCCTGTCGACCTCGGACAGGGGGTAATTGCCGGCGACTGGCTCATTGAGTCCGTGGCTGGAAAAAAGGCTGTGGGTGAAACCGCCCCATACCTCAAATTTGTAATCGAAGGTAAGAACTTCTACGGCAACAACGGTTGCAATGCTCTTACCGGCAACTACACATTCAACCCCAAGGACAGCACAATATCATTCTCAAACGTGGCCTCGACCATGCGTCTGTGCCACAAGGAGGGTATCACCGACACCGATATCAATATCGCCCTGGATGCTGCTCGCCGGTATACATGGCAACTCAAGGGCTCTGACTTCTACGTGTATCTGCAAAACGAAAAGCGCGACACCATTATGACCCTCACCCACCGCAACTTCGACTTTCTGAACGGGACTTGGCGGGTGACAAAAATTGAAGATACCCCTATCGACAACCCCGATATGAAACTCGTCATTGACGTGGCAGAGGGTAAGTTGCACGGCAACACAGGATGCAACATCCTCAACGGTAACCTCGAGATTGACATGAACGGCACCAACTCAATATGCTTCAGCTCGATAGCTACTACACGAATGATGTGCCCCAATAGTCAGCACGAAACCGCCCTCCTCGTCGCCCTCGAAGAGGCATCCAACGCCCTACCCATCAACCCCCGCGAAGTCGTCCTATTCGATTCGCAGGGTGAAGCCGTCCTCAAACTCATCCGCAGCAAATAACCCGATATAAACTCCACCAAACAGCAAAGGTCCACCCTCCCCGGATGGACCTTTACTGTTTTATCAGCACATACTACTGGTTAAGAACTCGTTCTTCCACTTGGTGCTCCATAGCCTCCTAATACCCCGATTGAAAGAGATAGGGATTTATTGCCAGACCATTGGAAGCCGTATCAAAAATAGCCGCCCTAAATTTGGACGGCTTTTTTTTGTTAATGTAATATGCTATTTCGGATGGTTGTACAAATAATCCAAGAGAAAATCTCCGACTCCAATAACAAAGGACGAGACACCTGATGAGCAATCGGTGTTCCGTCCTCGTATTGTTACAAGAATTCTATCTATTCATCCCCATAATCGTTTACACTGAGGAATGAACCCATAACTAATTAGTGTTTTTTGTAGCCTACGTTGCGAAGAGTGAGTTTGCCATCCTTCATTTCCCAGATTTTCATATCGTAGCCGATGGCTTCATACCAAGCCTGAGTCATTGCCTCGCGAGCTACAGTGGCACCATCCAACCCTGCTACATCATCGACAGCTTCTGTGTCTACGTCTTGACCTCCTACAATCTTTACAAGTTTGACATCGCAAGCATAGTTATTTGCAAGAGGTTTTGCGGTTGCTTGTACGGCAACGCCACTAATTCTCTGTACCAAAGCACTCTTGATTGTAGTGCCATCAACTACACATCCAACGGTAGATCCATCGTCCTGATAATTACTATTGATTCCGGCACATGGCTTTGTTGTATTTCCAACGCCGGTGATTGTAGCGTTGCGAACTATGCAATTTGCGCTTTCAACCTTGTTGGCAGCACAAACACCAGCCGAAGGAGCAATATTACTACCTTGCATATTTGAAATTGAAGCTCCTTCTACGAGGCAGTTTAAAACATGTGCAGCATAACTTGCGATACCACCGATTTCAAAACCGCCCTTCACAGAACCAGTAAACATACACTCTTCGATGCGCATTCCATTATTGTTATTAGCGCCGAAGATACCACCAAAACCATTAGAATTAGCGATTGTGGACGAAATATTCATTGAAGAAAGACACGCTTTGATTAAGTCCGGACCCTCGCCACGCCCTACAATACCGCCAACACGATTCTTAGCGGCTGTGATAGTTATTGTGCCCGATGTGGTACAGTTAGTAACCTTTGCGCCATCACCAGTACCCTTGTTACGGCCAACGATACCACCAACCATACCGCAAGAAGCTGTCATGTTGAGGTTAACATAGCAGTTATCAACAACGCCTTGGGCGAGGTTTTCCCCTGCAATACCGCCAAGGAGGTCGGTAGTGTTGGTACTTACAACATTACCAGTCACCTCTACATTCTGAATTGTGCCTTTGTTCACACCTGCGACCACACCGAAAGCTTGAGAAGTTTGAGCATTGATTTCAGTGAATACCACATCATGGATAATACCATTATTGGTGCAGACAAAACCATCACCCTTAGTTGAAGAGACAATCTTCAAACCCTCAATCGAGAAACCATTACCATTAAAATTACCGCCAAAGGTAGCAACGGGAGTCCAATTTTCAATGAGAAGGATATCATTCTTCAGAGCTATATTAGCAGTATGAGCTTGAGCCATCATCTTTACAAGTTGCTGACCATCCGCAACGAGATAAGGAGCATCCGCAGAACCATCACCCCCTTCGTTGTCGCTGGGAAGAGCATCAACCAACGCAATATTAGCAACCTTTCCCTTAGAGAGAATTACGGGATTCATTCCGGCAAGGGTAATTGTGATATTATTGCCATCAAAAGTCATAATCTCAGCTGAATAATCAACAATGCCGGCAAAAAGACGATTTCCTGTAACACCCGACATAGAAACATATTCAACATCCCCCTTCTCAGCAGCTCTGGTAGGAGCATATGTTACCACTTGAACCGGGGCGGACACCGGAGTATTGTGCTTAAAAATTTTAGCAGAATATACGCCAGCCGCAGTATTGGTCTCTACCAAGTAAACTCCTATAGGGAGATTTTCGAGCGACATTGACTCAACACCCGAGCCTTGTGCACAAAGAGCACCCGACATATTATAAACTCTTACACTACCCTCAGCAGGAAGTTGAAGCATCTTGCCATCGAATGAGAATGCGGAGTTAATAAGAGACCCGACAGCTGTTGTTACACTCTTAACAAGGCCGAAAGATTTAAGGTCACTATAATTGAACTCCTTGGTGGAGCTACCAACTACAGTCAGAGAGTTTTCTCCGAAAGAGATATTCTTAACGTCAGGAACGATTACTGACTCCCCACTAATGGGAGTAGACTTGAAATCTGCAGCATTTCCGGCAAACACACCAGAACCTACAGCCGCAGCCAAAAGAAGTACGATTTTTTTCATTTGTTTAGAATTTAAATGGTTAATTTTATTTCAATAATCTAAGACTTCTTTCCCCAAAAAATGTTAATACAAGGAATCGCATCCTTGCGGCGATTTGGCTCTGCAGCTTCGGGGGCATGGTGGACCATGTGACTGAATCAAAGAGTCAAATATGTCAGCCGGACTCC
>QLIP01068280.1_pt1 | contig 10209 bp, 8 predicted proteins | sample 1769771 | NCBI WGS metagenome assembly QLIP01 (sample SAMN09428762, study PRJNA476227) | Gut metagenome, whole genome shotgun sequencing project. | isolation source: cecum | host: Rhizomys sinensis | place: China: Jinsha town of Minqing, Fujian Province | collected 2013-09-23
AGATTTTTTCGTTGCGTGGCAACAACGCAGATGTGACGGGATTTAAACAAGATTTTTGTCGTTAGATGCAACGCTGTTAGATGAATTGTAGTTAGATGAATTGATATATTGGTCATAATAGATATATTGTAGTATTATCATGAATCCTAATTCACATATAATACATTTATAATAATTGGTGCATTTTTTATTTTTTGTAAAATTATTGTTAACTTGCAAAAAAATTCTATAAATATAACCTATGGATAGTAAATTAAGCGAAATATCACAATTGATTATAAAAGCGGCATATAATGTAAGGAACATATATGGTCCTTATATCTCTGAAAAGTGTTATGAAGTTATAATGGAAACCGAGATGAAACTATTAGGACTGGATGTAAAGAGGCAAGTCCCTGTCCCAATGTATCATAGAGGCATAAGGCTTCCTATAACATTCGCTATAGATACATTGGTAAACGATGAAATAATTATCGAATATAAAGCAAAAAATTTCTTGAGAGGTGAAGAATATAGACAACTACTCACATATATGAAACTGACACATAAGAAACTTGGCTATATTATTAATTTTGGCGCACCAATATTTAAACCTACAGTATTTAAAAAGAATGTTTCGTTAGATTGGGGAATATATAGAGTTGTGAACGATCACCCCTAATTCTAAAATTTTTGCATTGCAGATTCTGTTCAAATCCGATTGATTTCACATTCACTCTACGCGCGAAGCGCTTAGCAACGCACGCAGTGCCTAACGACGCGCGAAGCGCCTAACGACGCACGCAGTGCCAAGAAACGCGCGAAGCGCTTAGCAACGCGCGAAGCGCTTTTTTTCACTCAACATATTTTGAAATCCTAAATAATTATGTAATTTTGCGACTTTATACGGTCAAAAGATGCCATTTTGGCTTTATAATTCCAGATTTTATACTTGATGACAAACTATTCCGATATATTCAATTCGTTTCAAAAAGGTGAACTGACACCCTTTTACGACGAAATGTTCCCGGGGTTGTTGCGATTTACGGCAGCTACCCTGGGGGATACACTTGCATATATGTCGGAAGATTGTCTACAGGATGTTATACTTTCGGCCTACGTTCGCCGCGACTCTTTTGCCGACGCCAGTCACTGGCGCTCATGGTTACTTGTCACCATCCGCAACCGTGCCATCGAACTGATGCGCAAAACCAACTCCTTTAACCACTATATCGAAAACGTTGACACCGCCGACGCACAATGGGCTGGAGTGGAAGCCGCGCTCATTGAGCAGGAAACCATGGACAGTTTCTTTGCAGCCATACGCAACCTCCCCACCCACTACCGCGAAATAGTAGAGCTCAGCTTCGAACAGGGTCTTAAAAACGAAGAAGTTGGACGCCAACTCGGCATCACCGAGGTCGCAGTACGCAAACGCAAAGCAAAACTGATTGAGATACTCCGCCAGCGCCTTGGCGGTCGCCTCACCGGCGACACCATCATCCTACTCCTCAACTCCAACCTCCTCTACACCACCCTCTCCTGATACCCCTCCGCACACCCAGATCTTTATTTGGACTGATTGACGCGGCTGTAACCTTTGAAGGGGATGAAGCTGCTAATCTCGACATTTTGACCGTTGGTAGAATTCATGTGCGGTCCGTCACCGGCTTTCCATGTAACCGCCGACTCGTTGAGACCACCCTTGATGTTGCCAGGCAGCAGATCGTTTTCAGCATAATAAATCCGAGTAATTATAGGGTTCCCCTTGACATCGACAGTATACTTGACACCCCAGCAGGTAAGCGCATGGTTCCCCCGGTTGATGTCTATATACAACGGTCCGTCGGTGAGCCAACCAATAATGTCGGCCGACGCCTTAACCTTCACCTCATCCTCGGTGAGCCCACTGTATAGTGAATAGGAATTCTGCAACTTTGATACATAATTGGGGAAATCAACCTTTGACATACCAACAAAGTTGCCGTTTACATGCGTGTATGCCGAATTAAACACCGGATGACCGTTGACCGTATATGTCCCCACCGAATTAGGCATACCGGTAAAGAACCACTGTAACACATACGACGGACTACCGGCATCCTGATAAAATGCCTGGGCAAGGATATCCATAACCGGTGTCGAATAACACTTGCTCGCTTCGGGGAGGGGAATACGCAATGCATAATCCTTGCCGGTGGCACGTTTATAATCGTTGAGCCACCATTGTATCATCCCGGCTGTGGAGCACTCCCAGCACAACTCCTCGTCGGTGCCGGTATACCCATACTTATCCAACTTACCGACTTTGTCAACATCGATAAATCCACCGTTAAGATCCACACCCGGAGGGAAGATGTAACCAGTATCCCCCGGCTTGTACGAACCGGGATTTGTTGTTGTCGTCTGCTGCTCACGAACCTCTATTTTTTCAATATTCTGAGTTTCAAGCTCGATGGTCCTCCCATCCTTGGTTTTGATAACAAAAACATAACTCTGTGCCATCATCGAGACGGGTACAAGCATCGCGGCAACAGATACCCAAAGCGACGGACGCAACGCAGGCAACGATTTGTTTAGAAAGTTCATACCTTATAAAACAGTATATTATCAGTTCATATTAGACTCCGTTCTTTAGATTCCCTCAGCGGAGAGCGAGATAGTGACGCTGCTCGTCGGGAGTAAGTTGCTCAATCGAATATCGCAACATAGTTCTTGGCATCTCGCGGGCATGTTTGTCCAGAAAATCGGTCAACTCAACCCTCCCCCCATGCTTGCCAACCTCACGGAGCATCCACCCCACTGCCTTGTGAATCAAATCATGGCGATGATGCAACAACTTTTCGGCAAGGCGGATGGTGTGCGAATACTCGCCGGTACGGATTATCTTCCAATTGGCAACCATTGCCACGCGCTGATGCCACAGCTTGCCGTCCATATCGGCCAATTCATCCAACACCCCAAAATCCTGAGGATGCTCAGCAATCCAGTCACCGAGTATTTTGGGCGCAGCCAGGTCTACCAAGTCCCAGCTATTGCCGCAATCAATCTTTGACAGATAATAATCCACAATCTTACGCAGAGCCGATGGATCTTTTTTCTTCTTAACCCGATTATATATTTCTATCAGCAGCATAAAACCAGCCAAGCGCACTTCATGAAACTTGGACTGCAGAAGCCTATCAACATCATTTAAAGCAACCTCCTTGCGGAACTCCCGAACAACACCCCTAATCTGTGGGATTCTCAGCCCGAGAAACTCATCCCCCTCACCATATTCCCCCTTTCCGGTCTTAAAGAAACGCTTATTCTGCTGAGCCAACACATCGTCAGCCATCCCGGTCAACCGCTCAATAATTTCTACACTCACATCCATATTAGTTAGATTTTCAATTGGCACTCCACTCTACTCCTGCCAAAACCAGTTTGAGAGAGTACAAAGTTACACAATTATTTCGTTCTTTATAAGGCAATAAATCGCCCATCTTCCCCATAAAATCAACCTCGCACTCCCAGAATGAAAAAAAACACCAATGCGCACAAAAAATATCCACAAAACTGGATTCAAAATTTGCACAATTCAAAAAATAGTTGTAACTTTGCATCATCAAACAGAACAAAACACGAATCTTCGAGTTAAGTTCGATATAAGTCGGTCGATTAGTGTAGCGGTTAGCACGCCACCCTCTCACGGTGGAGACTCGGGTTCGAGTCCCGGATCGACTACAACCACAAATCCGTAAGTATCTGTAAATCAGAACTTACGGATTTTTCTTTTATCCAAAATCCCCATTTTAGTCTACCGTTAGTCTACCACTCCAAAAGTTAGCTAAAAATTAGCTTGATTTTCAATACATTATCGAACCTTAATTTTGTCTACCAAACAAATTTTAACACTTTATTTCCTGCATTTCTACTTCAAATTCTTCAAACCAGTAATAATATCACCGCTTTCTATCGAGTGAAAAAAATTAATATTTTAACTTACATAAAATTCTTGCTTGATGAAAGTGGAGTCAAGGAAACCCCCGAATGGCTCTCGTCCGACATCTTCGGCAAGGTCGTGCAGATCAAGAAAAGTGTAACCATCGACCGCTATCGCACATCCATCAACCTGAACGATAACATTGACTCCCTCGCACCTGCCTCAAAAATCTCCGACCTTCCCACCGGCTGGATCTGTGGAAAGGTTGCCCGCGACTTCGTGGCAACCAAAACCGGTCGACGCGACAGCATCGACATCCAGGAAGCCGAAGAGTTCAAGACATCAAAGTTCTACTGCAAAACCGACTTCGACATGACCGAAATCACCAAAGAGGAAGAAGGCTACGTTCCGCTCCCCAAGTTCTACACCTTTCCCTCAAAAGAAGCTCGCGAGCGCGTACTCTACGCCAACTTCCTCCGCGTCAACCAAGACGTAAAGGATATGGTCAAAGACGTACTGAAGTACCGGGTGAAAAAGTAAAGCTAAACGAGTCATTGGCAGATAGTCAGTCTGTTATTGGCTCTTTTTGTTATTGATATTCTGGATCTTGAGTAATCCTGTGTTTTAAGATAGCCTCGCGAATGGAGAGAAGTATCCCTTCGCGGCCTCTGTACATTCCACATAAAGGGGCGTGCAGAAAAGACCGCGCGAAACATCTGCAAGAATACAACAGTAAACGATTCCTGCGTTGAAACATTCGGTTAAAACGTTGAAGCTTTTGCTATAAATTCGTGAAATTTTGCTAAATTTGCAAATCGATGTGAGTTAGGAAACCTATACTGCAACCTCCAACAAAAAACAAATGAAGTATTTGCAATGGTGTTGCACGTTATGAGACATCTAATTCTTATTTTTGCAAATAAATAATACCGCATATGAATTCAAAACCAAAGAAAAATATTAGACATTATTTTCTCGACAATCCCAGGTTTCTTATTCCCGCATATCAAAGAGGATATAAATGGGGCGTATGTGGCAATGATGGTTCCTCTGCTGCTAAAAATCTGGTTATTGACATCAAGAAAGCATTTGAAAATGACAACAGAGATGAGTATTTTATACAAGGTGTTACCGGTTATAAAAAAGATGGAATCTTCTATCTTATTGACGGCCAGCAACGCACAACTACGTTGTTTTTACTAATCGCTTTATTGGCTGATGATAGATTGAGAACTGATTTGCTGTTTGATGACAATGGGAAAGAGCTTCGTCTAATATACTTTGGAGAACGCAACACTTCGGCTATTTATTTGGAAGAATTATGTCGTGATGGTGTTATCCATACACCCACGCAGGATACTCAAGATGTTCATTTCTTACACAAAGCCGCAAAAGAAATGGCTTCATTGTTGCCCGCCGGCCCTATTGAAAAGCAGAAACTTCTTGATAATCTACTTGATAAAGTGTTTATCTTCCAAATCGAAGTAGACGAAAAAGAGGCTCCGAACGTTTTTTCAATGATGAACGGCAATAAGGCCGACATGAAAATTGAGGAGTTGATTAAGGCTCAGTATCTTAGCGGGCTTACGAAGATTGAAGGCACTAAGTCTGTATGGGAAACAGAAGATGTAAGAAGTACATTAAGGATACTCGAAGCTCAAATCGCAGATGCAACAGCACGTGAATGGAAGATAAATGTTTCTCGAAGCCGTCTTGCCAGAGAGTGGGATAAGTGGGTATACTGGTGGATGCGTCCCGACGTAAGAAGTTTCTACCATACATCGTCTGATGACATGACCGGCTGGTTAATACCATTATTCTGCAAGCTGAACGGAGTTAAGTACGATTCTAACCCTAAAGTGGAAATTCGAAATCAGTCTTTCAACGCATTCAGCAAACAATTCCTATCTTCAAGCGAATTGTACAATTCTTATGAATCCATCCGACGCCTGCAAAAGCGAATGGAAGATTTATATGAAGATACTACCACATTCAATCTACTCGGCTTTCTCCTCGATATACTCGGCGCCTCCGAAAGAGCTGATGTAATTAGCTACTTTTTAGAGAAACGTGATAGCAAAGATTATCTCGAATATGCGCTATTCCGCATGGCCGATCTCACCCATAATCAAGCGAAGGAGCGTATTGAAGGAACAGTCGATGAAGACACAAGTAATAAAATCGAAGCTTTCATAAAGGTCTTTGAGAATGAGGATATCTTTAATGATTACAAAGAATGGAGCAATCGTTATTTATTCTTCTGTAACGTTATGGCTGCAGAAGAGAGGAATGCCAAATTTGAATTTTGGTATTATGATGAGAATCGTGAAATCGTTCATTACTGGAGCAAAAAGTCCATTGAACATATTTGGCCAAAATCAAAAGTCTCAGACAATGGCGGAGATGGAAACGTGTCAAGGCTTCTTCTGAATGAATCTAAAGTGTCGGAACACATGCTTGGGAATCTTGTATTTCTCCATTCTTTGGATAACACAAGATTTAACGACCAGACTCCAAAGGAAAAACGACAGAGGTATTTCGACTTAAGAAGTCAATATGAAGATGGACGCCGATTCTATTCTCGTGGTATGCTTCATACCATGGCTGCGTTTGGAGGTGAAGAGTGGGAAAAGGACCTTGACATTGTCCCCAAAATAATAAAAAGAAGACATGATAACGAAATAAAAATACTTAAAGACAGATATGGAATTACGGATTAGACCCTTACAGTCCGGAGTAAGTTATACACTCCATGAATTCTTTGGCCCCAAGCGTGCTATCGTTATTCCTGATCTTCAGCGCGACTATTGCTGGGCGACAACTCGAATTGTTACGGGGGACGGAAAGACTCTTGTCGAAGCGTATGTTGATGACCTCATATTAGAATCTCAAAAAGAGCAGGCCACAAAATTGAAAATGGGTCTCTTGTATGGCTATGAGTATCCTACTGACAACGTACAATTATGTGACGGCCAGCAACGTCTAACCACGCTGTTTTTAATCTCCGGTGTTTGCCTCAACAAACTTGGTGCAGAAGATGATGTGTTACGTGAAGAGGCAAGCAGTATTATATCACATGGCAACACATCTCGGTTACAATATGCGATACGTGATAGCTCCCTATCATTTATCAATAACCTCGTGCAAAATAGGGCTTTCTATCCCGAGATAATTGAAGAGCCTTGGTTTTCCAATGAGTATAGTAGAGATCCGTCTGTTTGCAATATGATTATGGCAATAAAGCTGATTGACAGCAAGATTACAGATGTCGAAACGGCTAAAAAACTACTCTCATTCATATTATATAATATCTCTTTCCTATACTTCGACATGCAGTCGCGCACATATAGCGAAGAGCAGTATGTAATTTTGAACACGACCGGGTACAGCCTAACACCTACTGAGCACGTTAAGCCCAAACTACTTGGAAAGTTGAGTGAAGAGCAACTCAAAATATACTCAGAACGATGGGAATCCTGGGAACAATTCATATGGGACAATCGTCCTAAAGACGAAGACAACTTCACTGTGGATGAATGGTTTGACAGATTTCTCACAATCTTTTATCTTGCTGAAAATATAGATAAGGATAATTCATTTTCAGATAAAGAAGCAGAATATACTCCATATCAGAGAGTCCTTCAGGGTTCTAAAAGATATAATTTTCCTGCTGAATCTGAACAGGAAGCTATAAATAGCCTTGATGCTATTCACAACTATTTTAAGGCAGCCAAACTTATTTGCGAGTTGAATCTGCCTGTCATCCTTGAACTTGTTAGTGATACTATACCATCAAAGTCAATCTGGGAATATATCAAAGAAAACAAGACTTGGAGTAAATTGAGCAACTTACAGCAGGTAGTTTCAATCTTTATCCAAATTACAAAAAACTTAAAGGAATCCCCTGACATCGTTTCTGCTTGGTCAAATCGTGTTTTGGAATTTGCCTGGGTTCAATCTCAATATAAGAGTGAGAATCAAGATGTCTGTCGTTTTCTCTCGTTCGTTTCCAAATTGAATTTACATGGTGAATCAATTTATTCAATTGCAGCAAAAGACCGTTTGTTCTCAAATGGATTGCAGACTAAAAAATTCCCGTTGTTAGCTGATATTGAGAATGTGAGTCCCATTTCGGATATGGAGAAAGCCTTACAGGGGTTGACCCATTTACAAACAAGCCGGGGTAAAATTTCCTATGCGCTTGACATGTTTATAAACCCCCAACCACAAGATATAGCCCTTCTTGCAAATAATATTGCCAAGACTACAGATTGTCCCAATACTCTTCTAAGACGTGCCCTTATGACTTATGGCGCATATTGGTATGAAATTGGTTGGTGTAGTTGGGGTAACAGATATGAATTTGCTCCATCAGCAAACTATTTCTACAATCAAACACATCAGAAGCAGGATGACATTATCTTGAGTTTCATCAAAGACATTGCAAAAGTAAACAATGTCATAGAATATCTTCAAAAGCGAATAGATACGATGTCCCCCGTATTAACTGACGATAGTAGACTCAATCGCTACATTAAATTGTTATTCTTACATGAAGAATACTTCGATTTGATGAAGTCTAGTCGTATTGCGGTTGATAACCCTAAAGCATACGCAATGTTTAGAACAAATGCAACAGGTTATAATCGTCGTATAATCATGGATCCAAAACAACGAGACATGGTGAAAAAGACGAAATCGTCACTTGATGAATCATGGGACGTTTGGGAAGAATTCACAATTGCAAAGGCACGTGAAAAATGGCCCCCTATGTCAATCAAGGTATGGGTGAATGGCGATTGGCATATTTCAGATGAAGATAAACTTGAATTCCGTTCTTATGTAAGTGTCAATTGTAGCGATGAAGAATGGGAAGAAATAAAGCATCGACTTTGCGAAGTATTCCCAGAATATCACTATATCGACGATGCACACAGATATTTTCACATAAAGGTTCTTAACTCATCTTCTCATCAAGAGGCAGCTTCGCTGTTACAATCTATTTATGATAGACTGGTGTAAGCTAACTCCTCTTCAAGCAACAGTTGAAAGAAGCCAAGGCAAAGAAATCGAACGACATGCTCCTTGACAAGTTCACCCTCCGCTATCTGCGCTACATCGACATCGATGCCGCCCTCGACTGGATAGTCGAAGAAGAACAATTCAGCAAACAATAGTAAAAAGCACGGCGTTCGAGAATCACTCCTCGATCGCCGTGTTTTTCTTAATCAAGATTGAAGAAGGCGTTTAGTTCAATTTTCATGGACAACCAGCAAAGTTGTGTTATCGCTTCTTTTGCGTATCTCTGATTCCGATGAATTGCAAAGCAAGTTCTCCCGGGGCAATATTTGGAGCTGTGCCAAAAAGAAGCGAGACATTTTTGCCATGATTACAGATGAAAGACTGAAGACGCATCTGTTCTTCCTGTGACATAAGACTATCAGCCGAGGTATAGCAGCACACGTAGGTTTTATCATTTCCACTGAGTATTTCAGAAATATCATGTGGCAACTTTAGAAGATTCAAAATATAGTCAACCCGATTAGTGTCACCATAAGTGTGCGACTCTCGCCATGTTTCAGAGATGGCACCGGCTTGAAAAATATAAAATGGCATCCCAAAGGGAATTTTGCCAACGGCAGCGATTACTTTACCCAATAATTGTTTACGTTTTTCGATTTTATTTAGCCATTCTATCCTTTTAGCGAGACGGTATTCCCGTTTACGTTTGCTGCGATTAAGATGTTGACGACGTTTTGCTAGAAAATCCCATTCTTCTATTGAGAGATAGTAGGTAATACAATCTCCTTCCTCTTCCATTTGCCTTTTGAGATCTTCACGCATACCGGGCATTGTTGCGTATGGCAAGTCACGCTTAATCTTAAGTCGTTTTGCCATGCGTCCATACTTCGTAAAAGCAGTATGATTGATTTGATTATCAAAAAAGTCCTTGGTACTTCTTTGAGTAAAACCATAGAAAGTCATACCCCAAAGAACTGCACCAGCTAATTCGGCATCTGTGAAAGGATTGTCAGTTGGTTTGACTATTTCTTTACCAACTATGTTTTCCCATAAATCTCCTTCTACTTCATTCGCAAGCATGGGTAAATAACCCGGAGAATACCATTTTTCTTTAGGTGTGACATCAAAAGTTACCTCACCACCTTCACCTTCAAATTTAATGTGAGTTATAATGTCATAGGCTTCTTTATATCCGGCAACGCATCGTATGGAACTGTCAGTCCGATGTGTTGTCTGCAACGTGTAAAAAATAATCGAAAAGTGAGCCGGATTCTACTTTAAAA
>QLIP01107117.1_pt1 | contig 10200 bp, 10 predicted proteins | sample 1769771 | NCBI WGS metagenome assembly QLIP01 (sample SAMN09428762, study PRJNA476227) | Gut metagenome, whole genome shotgun sequencing project. | isolation source: cecum | host: Rhizomys sinensis | place: China: Jinsha town of Minqing, Fujian Province | collected 2013-09-23
AGGCAATGCTGGCACAGGCTAACCAGGTTAACCAGGGCGTACTTTCCCTGCTTGGTTAACATAATGTAGGAAGCCTGGAATAACCTAAAACAGCTAAAAAACAAACTCCCGCAGGGTCAGCAATTACCCTGCGGGGGTTTTCCTTTGAAATTTTGGTCTTGCACTTTTTTTCATAACGTGCTATCCTGACTAAAAGCGTGCTTCTGGATTATCTAAATTCTATTTGTCTGTGAACTTGTCCTGGTTTCTAAGAAATTCATGCCAAAAAGAGGGGTGCAGGATGCGGAGAAAAAAGGGGTTGCATTTTTATAACAGAAGAAAAAAAATCAGTGCTTCTACAATGCGTGAGATTGGGAACTGGCTTTTTGCGGCATGCCTCGCCGTGTTTCTTGCCTTCTTTGTCGTATATTCCGTAGGGATGATGACGAGCGTCATTAGCGTTTCCATGGAAAACACCCTCTATAATGGGCAGAAAGTCCTGATAAACCGGCTGGCGTATATGATCCTGCCGCCCGGCAAAGGGGACGTAATCGTCTTTCAGCCAAACGGGAATAAAAACTCCCATTATTACATAAAGCGTGTGATCGCGCTGCCGGGGGAAAGAATCAGGATTGAAGGCGGGAAAGTCTATGTTGACGGCGTGCCGGAAGAGGAAAGCGACTTGTATGATAAGATTGCCGATGCGGGCGTTGCAGAGAATGAAATACTGCTTGGCGAGGATGAATTTTTTGTGCTGGGCGATAATAGGAATAACAGCGAGGACAGCCGCTCGACCAATATTGGGAACGTACAGCGGGGGACGATTATAGGGCGCGTATGGTATCGCTTGCCATCTGGCAAAAGCAGCATGGGCTTTGTGCGCTAAGCGGCGTTTTTAAAAATAGGAAATGAGGAAACTACGATGAACTTTCAATGGTATCCTGGTCATATGATGAAAGCAAAACGTATGATGCAGGAAAATATAAAACTGATCGACCTGGTCATAGAGCTTGTTGATGCGCGTATTCCGCTTGCAAGCAGAAATCCGGAAATTGATGAGCTTGGCAAAAATAAAGCAAGGATCATCCTATTGAATAAAGCGGATTTGGCCGATGAATATTATAACAAACTCTGGATGCGGTATTTTAAAGAAAAAGGATTGCATGTGGTGGAAGTCAATTCCCAAAAAGGCACAGGCATCAAGTCAATCCAGGGCGTTGTGCAGGAGGCGTGCAGGGAAAAGATAGAGCGCGACAGGAAAAGGGGCATTTTAAACCGCCCTGTCCGCGCAATGGTCGTAGGCATCCCAAACGTTGGGAAATCTACGTTTATCAATACTTTCTGCGGCAGGGCATGCACAAAGACCGGCAACAAGCCCGGTGTGACAAAAGGAAAGCAATGGATACGCCTGAACAAAAATCTGGAATTGCTGGATACCCCCGGCATTCTATGGCCGAAATTTGAAGACCAGGATGTCGGAAAACGGCTTGCCCTGATTGGCTCGATGAATGACCAAATCTTACAGATAGAAGAACTGGCGGCCGAACTCATCTGTTTTTTGCGCACATCGTATGCGGGGCTGCTTGCCACACGTTTTGGCATAGCGGAGGATGGGGATGCCTATGCGCTGTTAGCAGCAGTATGCGAGGCAAGAAAATGTTATGCCAAAGGAGAAACCCCGGATATTTCTAAGGCGTCTGCGATTGTGTTGGATGATTTTAGGAACGGCAGGCTTGGCAGGATCACGCTGGAGTTTCCACCGCTTTTAGGATAAAGGAAAATGGAGAAGACTATGAAAAAAGTCATGAAAGAGATATTCACTACAAGCCTGTACCTGCTCGTTGTGCTTGGCATTACATACCTGTGCATTACGTATGTCGGCCAAAGGACGGAAGTGATGGGTTCTTCCATGCAAAATACACTGGAAGATAAAGATCAGCTGATTGTGGACAAATTGACGTACCGCTTTCAAGATCCGCGCAGGTTTGACATTATCGTTTTTCCGTTCCATTATGAAAAAAATACTTATTATATTAAGCGGATCATCGGCATGCCGGGAGAAACGGTCAGGATAGATGGCGATGGCGCCATATGGATCAACGGGGAAATATTGGACGAATCCTACGGGCGGGAAGTGATCAAGTCCGCAGGCAGGGCGGATGTGGAGATAACGCTTAAGCAGGATGAATATTTTGTCCTTGGGGATAACCGCAATAACAGCTCAGACAGCAGGGAGCCAAGCGTAGGCAATATTAAGCGCAGTGAGATCATCGGCCGCGCCTGGGTGCGCATCTGGCCGTTTGACAAAATTGGTGTGTTAAGGCACCAGTGAATAAGTGGGGCAGCAGATGGAAAGAACGATAAAAGAGATTAAGGCTAAATTTCAGGCAGTTGAGGCAGAGCAACTGCCTGAATTAGTAAATGCTTGCAGACTGGATATGCGCACAGGCGTACAGGCAGAAATTGCAAAGGCAGAAAAAAGGATAAAGGCGCTGGAAAAAGAAAAACTGCGCATGGAAGCGATGAAATATTACGAAAATACATATAGGTCATACAGCGCAATCTGCGGCGTTGATGAAGCGGGCAGGGGGCCTTTGGCCGGGCCTGTCGTGGCGGGTGCAGTCATTTTGCCAAAAGACTGTAGGCTGCTTTATGTAAACGATTCTAAGCAGTTAAGCGAAAAGAAGCGGGAGGAACTATACGAAGCGATCATGCAGGAGGCCGTAGCGGCAGGCGTTGGGTACGCCTATCCGGAGCGGATTGATGAAATCAATATTTTACAGGCGACTTATGAGGCGATGCGGGATGCGGTTGCCGCCCTTTTGGTAAAGCCGGATATTTTGCTAAACGACGCTGTGACGATTCCGGGAATTTCCATCCGGCAGATACCGATCATCAAAGGAGACGCAAAGAGCATCTCCATTGCGGCGGCGAGCATCGTGGCAAAAGTGACGAGGGACCGGTGGATGGTACAGTATGACGCGCTTGCGCCGGAGTATGGGTTTGCGCAGCATAAGGGCTATGGCGTAAAAGCGCATATCGAAGCGATCCGCCGGTATGGGCCTTCTCCAATACACAGGAAGACGTTTATCCAGAATTTTTTGCATGCGGATGCATAAAAACGTTTTTTAGGCAAGGAATGCATATGATTTTAGGAAGGCAGGGATTTTAATGGCATTTGATCTGGGAGGATTATTCAAAGGGAGTGCCAGCACGCACCAGAGCACAAGTACGGTTTATGCAGACAGCATAAGGCAGGCAGCCACGCCCGCCGCCGCTGCACGTGAATTGCTGCATCTTGTGGCCGGACAGACGCTGCAGGGGGAAATCATTGACCTTTCCGGCAATGAAATGCAGATTCAGGTAGGCAGGGACATTGTGCTGCTTGCAAAGTTAGAAAGCGATGTCAGGCCGGCAATTGGCCAGATGATGACATTTGAAGTCAAAAACAGCACCGGAAACATGCTTTCCCTGCGGCCGTTACAGACAAACCTGACAGGCGATACGACCATCTTAAAAGCGCTTGCCGCAGCGGGTCTGCCGGTCAACGAAAATACGGCGGGGATGGTATCAGCACTCATGAAAGAAGGAATGCCAATCGATAGGCAGACGCTGCTTGATACTTACAAGGCAGTGACATTATACCCTGGAACAGAGCCGGAAACGCTCGTGCAGATGAAGCGCATGGATCTTCCCATTACGCCGGAAACGATTGGACAATTTACGCAGTATAAAAATTATGAGCACCAGATTACCGCTTCCGTTGCCGTGCTGGCAGAGGAAATCCCAAAAGAGATGCTGGCTGCTTTGCAAAATACCGATCCGGCGCAGTCATTAGAGTTTGTCCGAAATCTACTAGAGGGCTTAGAAGGGGCAAAAGAGCCGGAACTTTCTTTGCCCGCCGGGGAAATCCCAGGCGAAGTTCCAAAAGAAGCCGCAGGGGAAGCGCAAAAGGAAGTTTTTAAGGAAGTGCCAAAGGAAATGGCCAAGGAAGTTTTAACGGATGCCACTGGCCGGCTTTTGGATGTGCTGCCTGATAGCGCGGAAAGGGAACGGCTTGCAGAAGGGCTGCTTCGTGCGGGAGCAAACGAAAAGCAGATGCAGGATATACGAGAGGGGAGTATACCGCTGCGGAAAGTTGTCGCCATTGTCAGGGAATTTGCTGCCCATGCCGCCAATACAGAAAATGCTGCCAATACAGCAAACGAAGCCAAGGCGCCTTTTGAAGGGCAGGCGGGGTGGGAAATGCAGGAGGCCAAAGAAGGCGTACCGGCCAAAACCGTATATGTACAGGAAGGCACACCCCCCCGGGTGCAGACAGCACAGGCGGCGCAGCCATCTGAGAGGGAAACTTTGCACGCACTTTTAAGCAGCAGGGAATTTACAAAAGTGCTAAAGGCGCAGATTGATGAACAGTTTCTTTTGCGCCCGCAGGACGTAGCGCAAAAAGAGAAAATAGAAGAATTTTACGAAGGGCTTAGGAAACAGGCAATACGGCTGACAGAAACGCTGGCAAAAGCCGCAGGGGCAGATACGGCGCTTGCAAAGACGGCTGGGAATATACGGGAAAACATTGATTTTATGCACCAGTTAAACCAGACGTTTGCCTATGTGCAGCTGCCGCTTAAGACGATGGGCAAAAACGCCCACGGGGAATTGTATGTTTACGCAAATAAAAAGAATCTCATAAAAAAAGACGGCCGCGTCAGTGCGCTGCTGCATCTGGACATGGAAAACTTAGGCACGGTGGACGTGTATGTGGCGTTAGAACAGGAGAAACTGAACACGAAATTTTATCTGGAAACAGAGGAACTGCTCGATTTTATTGAAAGCAGGCTGCATCTGCTGACGGAAAGGCTGCAAAAGCGCGGTTATCATGCGTCCACAGAGGCTGTAGTCCGGGAAGGGAAACCCGTCCGCGTGATGGAAGAGATGATCAGGCAGGATAAGAACATCAGCCTGCTTTCCACACAGGCGTTTGATGTGCGGGCATAGGAGAGTGTGATGGCAGAAGAAAAACGGGAAAAAGTAAAACAGGCGGTGGCACTCGAATACGATCCTAAGGAAAACGCTCCGAAAGTCATTGCGAGCGGGCGTGGGCTGTTAGCCGAAAAAATCATTGCCAGGGCGAAAGAAGCGGACATTCCGGTCCATCGGGACGATAAGCTGGCGGATACGCTCTCCCGGCTGGAAATCGGAGAGATGATCCCACAGGAATTGTATGAGGCGGTGGCAGAAATACTCGTCTTTGTGGATTCGATGGATAAGCTGCGTGCAAAATTAAAAAAATAATTACATGTGCAGTTTGATTGCAGCCGCACAGGGGAAAAAGTAACGGGAAGGATGGAGCAAAAGATAACGAATACCATAAATGCAAACAAAGAAAAGGGCGTATTGCAAAAAACCGGAAAAGCAAAAGAAACGCTGGCGGCAGAATATCTGCAGCAAAACGGGGTGACGGTCATAGAGCGCAATTACAGGTGCAGGCAGGGCGAAATCGATCTTGTCGGCGTGCATCAGGAGTACCTTGTCTTTGTTGAAGTAAAATACCGCCGCACAGTCTGCCACGGCGCACCGGAAGAAGCCGTTACGGACGGGAAACAAAAGAGAATATGCAAGGCAGCCGATCATTACAGGATGATGCATCACTGCAGCGATGCGCAGCCGTTCCGTTATGATGTGGTAGCAGTCACGGGCAATGGCATCGTCTGGCATCGGCATGCGTTTGAGCACAACAGCCGGGGAAGGATGTGAGATGGCATGGAAGGGCAGATTAAAAGAAAAGGCGCGGATGCCGTTATGAAGCGTAACTGGCAGGATGGCATAGAGTATCTGACATTTCCAAACTTAGAAGGGCAGGAGGGCATCCGCCATCTGTTTACGACAAGGATTGGCGGCATCAGCCGGGGCGATTATGCCACAATGAATTTTAGCTATACAAGAGGGGATGAGAAAGCGGCGGTCGATGAAAATTTTAAAAGGATCGCGAAAGTCCTTGGCAGGAGCGTGGAAGATTTTGTCCTTTCAGACCAGACGCATACGGCCAATATCCGCATTGTGACAGGGGAAGACGCAGGCAAAGGGATTGTGCGAAAAAAAGATTACCATGATATCGACGGCATGGTCACTAATGTGCCACGGGTTGTGCTTGCGGCATTTTTTGCAGACTGTGTGCCGCTATATTTTGTTGACCCAGCCAACCGGGCAATCGGCTTATCCCATGCCGGCTGGAAAGGAACGGCGGCCGGGATTGGGAAGCGGACGGTCGCGTGCATGCAGGAAACGTATGGCAGCGATCCAAAACAGATGCTTGCCGCAATCGGCCCGTCCATCTGCGGCAGCTGCTATGAAGTCGGGGAAGAAGTGGCAGGGCAGTTTTTCCGGCTTTTTCCTGATGCAAAAAAAGCGGCCGCCATTTTGCGCCCTGCGCCGTTAAGCCTGGAGAGTGCGGAAAAAAAAGAGAAAAAATATTTACTGGATCTTTGGCGGGCAAATTATGAAATGCTGTTGGAAGCTGGCATGCTGCCAGCACACCTATGCGTCACGGACCTATGCACATGCTGCAATGCCGGTTATTTATTTTCCCACAGGGCGAGCAAGGGACGGCGGGGGAATCTTGGCGCATTTTTAAGCATTGGCTAAATTTTAAGAAAAATTTAATGACTTTTATGCCTTTCTTTTAAGAATCCTGTGGTTTAATAGAAAGAAAAGACAGGAAATGGCTGGTAATTGGCATGGCGAATATATTGGTTTGTGATGATGATAAAGAAATTGTAGAGGCGATTGAAACGTATTTGCAGCAGGAGGGGTATACGGTCTATAAGGCATATGACGGCATAGAGGCCATGGACATTATGAAACGGGAGCAGATCAAACTGCTGATCATTGATGTGATGATGCCAAAATTAGACGGCATCCATGCAACGCTAAAGATCCGCGATTACAGCAGCATTCCGATCATTATCCTTTCTGCCAAATCAGAAGATGCGGACAAAATACTCGGTTTAAATATCGGGGCGGATGATTATGTGACAAAACCGTTTAACCCGTTAGAACTTGTGGCAAGGGTAAAGTCGCATCTTAGGCGTTATACGAAACTTGGCAATCAGGCAGTGGAAGAAAAAAGCGACGCCTATACGGTAGGGGGGCTTGTCATACAGGATGATACAAAAGAGGTATTCGTGGACGATGAGCCGGTAAAACTGACGCCGATAGAATATAATATCCTGCTTTTTCTCGTAAAAAACAAGGGCAGGGTATTTTCCATTGAGCAGATTTATAAAAATATCTGGGGCGCAGAGCCAATCGGCGCGGATAATACAGTAGCCGTACATATCCGCCATATCCGGGAAAAAATCGAGATCAACCCAAGGGAGCCAAGGTATTTAAAGGTTGTCTGGGGAATCGGCTATAAGATTGAAAAGCAGTAAAGGAGGCTGGCATGAAGATAAAAAGCGTTTGGAAAAGTGTTTTATTTGTGCTGCTGCCAGTTTTGCTTGCTGCCTGTGCAGCCAGCAGTGCGCTGTTTATGGCAAATACGCGAAACCTTGCACAGATCCCCTATCCGCTTGGCATCGAAGGAAGGCAAAACTGCCCTTATACGTATCATGACTATGATTTTTTCACCGAGACGCTCTGGCCGGAAAAAAGATTTGAAAATACGAGGATATTTGGCAATGTGGTGCGGGATGCGACGTCAGACCTTATCCGTTATTGCGTGCTGCGGGAGCAGATGGAAACAGACGGCAGCTTTGATGAAAAAAAGGTGATTGATATTAAGCAGTATGCCAATCACCGCGAAATGCCGCTTCCAAATCAGACACAGGCGCAGGGCTTTGCTTATTATTTAAAAGATCTGGTTAGATGGGCGCAGTATGGCTGGGAAACAGAAAAAATCGGCTTTGGGAAAATCATGGTGATCAGTGAAGATAAACAGCCGTCTGCAGTGGATGCGCAGACAGATGCGAAAAAGGAGGCAGTTGCGGAACTTTCCGAGGAGTTTTTTGTTTCTTCGGTTGCTTTAGGGGAAGAACAAAGTGAAATTTTCGTAGATGGGGTAGTAGAGCGTTTTTTGCCAATTGATAAAGTGCCGCTCATATACCATACGGCCAACCTCGAAGAATACAATGAGTATATGGGCTATTTAAAGACGACGCTTGAGATGATAGGGATCAATTATGCGCAGTATAGGGCATACCAGGAATATTTTGATGTGCAGAATCTGTCGATGGCGTACTATATTACGGTAGGAGAAGGGGAAAAAGAGCGGATTTATACAAACATGAAAACAAGGCGGCAAGGCTGGAAGGCGCAGGAGGTTTTTCCAGGTTTTGGAGAATATTTGCACTATGAGTCTGCTTCTTCTTTGTTTGAAAGCAGTGTGCAGTATGTGGAGGCGAAAGATATTAAAAATATATGGCAGAAGTATACGTATGCATTTTCCGAGCCGTTTACAGTCTGGATTGGCATAGATACGGCGTATCCGTATGCAGATAATTGGAATGCCCTTTCTGCTGGGTATGCGGCATGTATGGAGGAAAATGCGCTGCTTATGAAAATCGCGCTTGCATCTGGATGTGCGGCGTTGCTCATACTGCTTGTGATGACGGTGTTTGCCGGGCGCAGGAAGGGTGTGGAAGGGATTGTTTTGCTGCGTTTTGACAGGCTGCCTACAGAATGTGCACTTTTGCTGTATGCGGCAGCGGTGTGGGCGGCTGTCTATTCTTTGCAAGTTTTTGCCAATATGGCGCAGGTGTCCATAGGAGAGGCAAATGGCATGGCATCGGATCCTTTGCGCCGTTTTGCGCTGTTGGCGCAGATACGGATGTTTACATGCATGGCGGCAGGCGGATGGGCGTTTGTTTCCGGCGTGGCATTGCTTTTTTTCCATTTGAGTTTTGTCCGCAGGCTGAAAGCGCATAGCATTTTCCCGGGAAGTCTTATCGTGCGGCTGTGCAGCCGGGTAAAGCAAGGGGCGGCGGCTTTGTACAAAAACAGCGGCCCGGCGTTTAAAACGATCGTACCGGCGTTTGGGCTTTGTCTGTGCAATCTGTTTGGCGGATTTCTTTCATGCTGGGTTTGGCGGCGGGTCATTTTGGGAAAGCTGTCTAGTTTTATAAATGTTGTGTCTCTTTTTATACTGGCGGGGGTATTTGCGGTAGATTTGGCGGCTGTCATCTGGCTGTTTATGGATGTGGAAAAGCGGCAGAGGATCGTAACGGGCATTGGCAGGATCCGGGATGGGGAGCTGTCTTATAAAATCAATACGGCTGGGTTGTCCGGGGATAACAGGGAGCTTGCGCTGGCGGTCAATTCCATTGGGGAGGGGATCCAAAAGGCGGTGGAAAGCAGCATGAAGGATGAGCGTATGCGGACGGAGCTGATTACGAATGTATCCCATGATATTAAGACGCCGTTAACTTCCATTATCAATTATGTAGATTTGTTAAAGCGTGAAAACATACAGGACGATACAATACGGGGGTATATTGGCGTTTTGGATATGAAGTCGCAGCGTTTAAAGCAGCTGACGGAAGATTTGGTAGAGGCGTCTAAGATTTCTTCGGGCAGTATTACGTTAGAGTGGGAGGAGCTGAATCTGGTGGAGCTGCTGCGGCAGACAGCCGGGGAGTATGCGGAAAAGTTTCATGACAGGCATATTGCGCTTGTGATGAATCTGGCGGATCATCCGGTTAAGATTATGGCGGACAGCCGGAGGATGTGGCGCATCATCGAAAATCTTTACAGTAATATATGTAAGTATGCCATGGAGGGGACGCGGGCGTATGTGGATGCGGTGTTTGTAGGGGATGGGCAGGAGGAACAGGATAAGCCGGATGAGCCAGATAATCAGGATGAGCAGGATAAGCAGGGCGCAAGCGGCGCAGGCATGAATGCAGGAATAAGCGGCAGGGCGGTTGTCATTTTAAGGAATATTTCGGCGCAGCCGTTAAATATTGCGGCTGATGAGCTGACGGAGCGTTTTATCCGTGGGGATCTTTCTAGGAGCAGTGAAGGAAGCGGGCTGGGGCTTTCGATTGCAAAGAGTCTTGTGGAGGCGCAGCGGGGGAGTTTTTCGATTTATCTGGATGGCGATTTGTTTAAGGTGACGATGGAGTTTCCGGCGCTGTAAGGAGAGGGGTGTTTCTCACTGTGGCTGGCAGTAAGGGATGATTCATTTTGCCTGGCAGGCGGGCAGCAGGCGCCATCCGGGGCGAATCT
>QLIP01021788.1_pt1 | contig 10198 bp, 8 predicted proteins | sample 1769771 | NCBI WGS metagenome assembly QLIP01 (sample SAMN09428762, study PRJNA476227) | Gut metagenome, whole genome shotgun sequencing project. | isolation source: cecum | host: Rhizomys sinensis | place: China: Jinsha town of Minqing, Fujian Province | collected 2013-09-23
GCAGCGCAGGCCGCAGGTGTAGAGCAGGCAGAGTATCAGCTGGTCGCGCACCTCGGCGTGGCAATCGGGTGCGGGGTTGGCGGAGTCGATCACCTCGTTGATGGCATGGGTTGGTATGCTTTGCGGGAGCACCTTGGGCGGGCGGGCCGTTTGCAGCTCCTTGGCGGGATTGGCGGTGAAGCCATGGCGGCGGCAGAGATAGGTGAAGAATGAGCGCAGGGCACTCATTTTGCGGCGTATGGAGCGTGCGGATAGACCTTCCTGAGCCATATGGGCCACCCAGGCGCGGAGGTCGTTGCGAGTGACGGAGGCGGCATCGAGCTGCTCGGGTGCACCATCGGTGAGATAGTTGGCCCAGTCGTAGATGTCGCGTTTATACGCAGAAACAGTGTGAGTTGAGAGGCTCAACTCACACTGGATATATTCCAGAAAAGCGTCGATGTAATGTCCGTTCATGTGCGTTGGGGGGTTGAAGGGAGCCACAACGCGAAGTTACAAAGAACTTTTCAGATTGCCAAATAATAGGGCGATTTTTTGGCAAAAAAGTTTGGCGCAGAGCGCGGGGTAGGGTAGATTAATCCTCTACTGAGCGGAGCTGCTGCACGTAAACGGCCTTCATCATCTTCTTGCGGTTGGTGACGGAGGGTTTTTCGAAAGCCTGACGAGCGCGGAGTTCGCGAACGATACCAGTTTTTTCAAATTTACGTTTGAACTTTTTGAGGGCCTTTTCAATGTTTTCGCCTTCTTTTACTTGTACAATAATCATTTGATATTTAGTTATTTAATTAGTTGCGTAGGTTGATTTATCTACATTTAGCGCGGCAAAATTACGAAAAAAACGTGGATTGACCAAATTTTTCGTGGTTTTTTTGCAGATTTTTTCAAATAATTCGTTTTTTTTGTGGGTATCGGAAAGAAGTTGTAACTTTGCGCTATGTTTAAGCGAATAAGCCTGATACTCTGCTGCGTTCACGCGCTGGCCATGGCCGGAGAGCGTGTGGCGCTCCTTGGCGACTCCATGACGTGGATTGGCGGCGAACGCTGCGAAAATCCGCGCGGCTGGACCCACCACTACGCCCAGACGCACCAAGACTCTTTATACGTGTACGCGCGTAGCGGAGCCACCTGGACCCACACCGCCGCCACTCGCGGCTCCCTCACCGAAGTCACTGGCCGCCTCTCCGACAACAACGTAATCTACTCCCAGACCCTCCGCCTGCTCGACGACCTGCGCCACCATCGCCTCCTCCCGCCCCACCGCATACTCATCTACGCCGGCACCAACGACGCTTGGTTTGCCGACCAGCGCCCTGGCATTTTCGCCGCCGAGCCGCAAACCTCCCTTGCTGGCGCGATAGCCCTCTCCTGCACCCTCCTGCGCGACTCCCTCCCCGGCACTGAAATCACCCTCATGACCCCGCCACTCTTTCCCCAAGCGCCTGCCGACCTCATTCACCAGGTGAGCGACACCATCGAAACTGCCGGCCGCCGCTTAGATCTCAAAACACTCCGCGCCGACTCCCACCTCCACCTTGACCCCGCCACCGACACCACCGACGGAGTGCACACCAACCCCACTGGCGCAAAAAAAATAGCCCAATACATCATAGAAAATGGTATTCTCTGACCTACTCTTCATATTTCTCTTTATACCGCTATTCATCCTCGGCTACTGGCTCGGCGGCAAACTGGACCGCCGCCGCCACAGCGACTCCTCGCCCATGCTCTGGCGCAACGTGGTGCTCACCCTCTTCTCCCTCCTCTTCTACTCCTGGGGTGAACCAATCTACGTGCTCCTCATGCTCCTCACCGTGGGCATCAACTACCTCGCAGGCCTCGCCATCGACTGCTTCAAAGGCAACGCCGGCCGCAAATCGGCGCTCGCCCTCGGCATCATGCTCGACCTCGCAATCCTCGGCAGCTTCAAATACTTAGGCTTCTTTGGCAGCATAGTGGGCGGCTTCGGCCTCGACCTTGGACTCCCCGAAATAGCCCTCCCGATTGGCATCAGCTTCTACGTGTTCCAATCCATCTCCTACCTCATCGACGTGTATCGCCTCACATCGCCCGTGCAGCGCAACCCCATGGACCTCCTCCTATATATAGCCATGTTTCCGCAGCTCATTGCTGGCCCGATTGTGCGCTACGGCACTGTGGCCGAAGAGATTACGCGCCGCCACGCCTCCTCCACCGACATCACCCAAGGCTCCTACCGCTTCTTCATTGGTCTGGGCAAAAAAGTGATCTTTGCCAATATCCTTGGCGAGATAGCCACCAGGCTCCTCGGGGGCGACCTCGCTCACCTCTCCACCGCTGGAGCCTGGGTGGGCATAGCCGCCTTCTCCCTCCAAATCTACTTCGACTTTTCGGGTTACTCCGACATGGCCATCGGCCTGGGGCGCAGCGTCGGTTTTCACTTCCCCGAAAACTTCAACCACCCCTACACCGCCACCTCCATGACCGACTTCTGGCGCAAATGGCACATGAGCCTCGGCTCCTTTTTTCGCGACTACGTATATATCCCCCTTGGCGGCAACCGTCGCCACCAAGCACTCAACATCCTCACCGTGTGGTTCCTCACCGGCCTCTGGCACGGCGCAAGCTGGAACTTCGTGCTCTGGGGGCTATACTTTGGACTCATTATAATGATTGAAAAATACACCCTCCTCCGCTGGAGAGTGCCTCGCCCACTGCTCCACCTCTACTCCCTGCTCCTCATTCTCGCAGGGTGGGGGCTATTCTACTTCGACGACTTCGACCGCCTCGGCCAATTCTTCCACGCCTTTCTCGGCTTAGGCGACTCCCAAGGCTGGCCGCTCAACGTGGAGAGTGCCGTGATGGAAAACTTCTGGCTCATACTCGCCGCCCTCCTCCTCTGCCTCCCCCTGCGCCCCACTACTGCCCGCTGGGCCGACCGCCTTGCCGCGTGTCACGCCTGGGCCGATGTCAGCGTCCATCTCGTCCGTGCCCTCATAGCCATCGCTCTGCTCGGAGTGTCGGTGTGCCTGCTCGTGGGCGCTACAAATAACGCCTTTATCTACACCCGCTTCTGATGCGCTGCCGAACGCTCCTCCTGCTCCTGCTGATGACCCTGATATGTGGACCAGCCAACGCCAAGCGTCGCCAACGCCGTAAGCCTGTGCCCACGGTCACCGTCCTCACCGCCTCGCCCGACGGCGAAACATGGGTGCGCCGCGGCCGCAAAGGAATTATCTCCACGCGCGACACCGCTGGCATCGTGCGCTCCATGACCCCGCCCAACCCCAACGCACCCCAACTGCGCCTCTACGCCGAAGCAATTTCCGCCTTTGCCGACTCCGTAGCCGCCGACAGCATCAAAGTGTACTCCCTCATAGCCCCCTCGCAGGGCGAATTTTACCTTCCGCAGCAATATGCCCACGCCAGCGAACGCCGCGCCATAGCGGCCGCCTACCGCGCCCTCCGTGGCGTGCAAGGCATTGACGTGGCCGACACCCTCCAAGCCCACATAGCCGAAGAAATCTACCTCCGCACCGACCACCACTGGGCACCACTCGGCGCATACTACGCTGGACGCGAACTCGCGCGGCAGGCCAACGTCCCCTACCGCCAACTGACCGAATACCAGCCCGATACCATACACGGTTTCGTGGGCACCATGGCCAAATTCTCGGGCGACGACCTGCTCAAAAACTTCCCCCAAGACCTCATTTACTACCGACCGCTGACACCCGACACCCTCCGCGCCCACTTCACCACCTGTGGCCCCAAGGTCAAGGCCGACACCGCCACCATCGAACCATTCTTCAAACCCTTTGACGATGGCTCCCCGCTGGCCTACTGCGTGTTTATGGGCGGCGACTACGTAAGCGTCAAAATGGAGCAGCCGGGCAGCACCTCCAGTCGCCGCCTCCTTATGGTCAAAGACTCCTACGGCAACGCCCTCGCCCCCTGCCTATTCGGCTCCTTCGACCAAGTGCATATTATCGACTTCCGCTACTTTCCCCACAACATCATCGACTACTGCCGCCACAACGGCATCACCGACGTCCTCTTCATCAACTGCATATCCCTGGCACAAACTCCCTCCACCGTCACCAAACTGCGCGGTCTCTACACCACCCCCTCCCTGCAATGAAACTCAGCGAAAAAATATACCTCCTGCCTGTTGGCACCATCTTCCTGCTCCTCACGCTCTACTTAGTGTTGGGGCCGCGCACCACCTTCTCCGAACTCGAAAAGCGCGACGTGGCCCAATTCCCCCACTGGGCCGACCACCACGCCAAAGCCTCCGACTACACCGCCGCCATCTCCCAATGGTTTAGCGACAGCGAGCCTGGGCGCGACCACTTCATGACCCTCTCCATGGGCATTCGCCAAGCCATGCGCCTCACTCCCCCCTGGACCTCCGCGGAGGACGTGGTGGTGTTCCGCCCCTCGGCGCAACCCACAGCAGCTCAGGCGGTTGACGGCGCAGCCCCGTCCGACTCCCTGCCCGACTTTGAACGAGCCGACGGCACAGCCAAGATTTCCAATGCCGGCACCCTGATTGTAGGCTCAGGCGAGAATGTGCGCGCCCTGATGGCCTACGGCGGCTCGGCCAAATCCACCACCCGTTTTGCCGAAGTGGCCAGCCGCTACGCCGCCGAGTTTCCTGGCGTGAAAGTCTACGCCCTTGTCGCCCCCTTGGCCACCGAATTTTACCTTCCCGAAAAGGCACTCAACGCCTCCTCGCCGCAACGTCCGCCCATTGAGCACCTCCGCGACCAACTCACCAACGGCGCGATATTCGTGGACGCATATGCCGCCCTCGCGCGCCACACCTCTGAACCAATCTACCTCCGCACCGACCACCACTGGGCACCGCTCGGTGCCTACTACGCCGCTCAGGAATTTGCCCGCGTGGCAGGCGTGCCCTATCCCTCGCTCGACGACTACGAACAGCACAAGATTGCCAAATTCGTAGGCACAATGTATGGCTACACTCAGGACATCTCGGTGAAAAATGCCCCCGAAGACTTCGTGTACTACACGCCCAAAGGAGTGCCCAATCAAGCCACCTATATCACCTACTACACCAACAAAGATTACCAAATTACCTCCGAAACCAAACCCTACAACCGCGCTTACTTCCAGAAATATAAGGACGGCTCACCCAACGCCTACATGACCTTTATGGGGGGCGACCAACACTTAGTGAAAGTGGCCACTGGCACCCCTGGGGCGCGTAGGGTGCTCGTGATTAAAGACTCCTACGGCAACGCCGTGCCGGGCTATCTCTTCCGCTCGTTCAACGAAGTGCACGTGGTCGACTTCCGCTACTTCCGCAAGAACCTCCGCGAGTATGTGCGCGACAACGGCATCACCGACATCCTCCTCTGCTTCAACATCTTCAACGCCTCGGGCGGCTACGCCCCCTCGCGTCTGGCCAAATTCCTCGAAGGCACCATCGCCCCCTTGGCCGCCCCCACACCCGCGCCGACTCCCGCCAAGCCCGAAGCCGCCCCCACCGAGAACCCCGATTCCACCGCCCAGTCCGAGAAAAATTTCTGAAAATCAAAAATTTTTCGTAACTTTGCGAAAAAATTTGCATATACGTATAAATGAAGAATATCCGCAATTTTTGCATTATAGCCCATATTGACCATGGCAAGAGCACCCTTGCCGACCGACTGCTGGAATACACCAACACCGTGAGCAACAAGGATATGGAAGCCCAAGTGCTCGATGATATGGACCTCGAACGCGAACGTGGCATCACCATCAAGAGCCACGCCATACAGATGGACTACGCCCTCGACGGTCAAAAATATGTGCTCAACCTCATTGACACCCCTGGACACGTTGACTTCTCCTACGAAGTGAGCCGCTCCATAGCTGCCTGCGAAGGCGCACTCCTCATTGTTGATGCCTCGCAAGGTATTCAGGCACAGACCATTTCCAACCTCTATATGGCCCTCGAGCACGACCTCGAAATCATTCCCGTGCTCAACAAAATCGACCTCGACTCGGCCAAGCCCGACGAGGTGGAGGACCAAATCATTGAGCTGCTCGGCTGCAAACGCGAAGAGATACTCCGCGCCAGCGGCAAGACTGGCCAAGGCGTGGCCGAAGTGTTGCAAGCCATCGTGGAGCGTGTGCCGGCACCCAAGGGCGACCCCGAAGCACCGCTCCAAGCACTGATTTTCGACTCCGTGTTCAACCCATTCCGCGGCATCATTGCCTACTTCAAAGTAATCAACGGCACGCTCCGCACCAACGACTTCGTGAAGTTTGTGGCCACCGGCAAGGAATATCACGCCGACGAAATCGGTATCTTGCGCCTCGACATGGAGCCGCGCCGCGAAATTTCGGCCGGCAACGTGGGCTACATCATCTCGGGCATCAAAACCTCGCGCGAAGTGAAGGTGGGCGACACCATTACCCACGTAAATCGCCCCTGCGAACGCGCCATTGAGGGTTTTGAGGAAGTGAAGCCGATGGTGTTCGCTGGCGTGTATCCCATTGAAACCGAGGACTTTGAAAACCTCCGCGCCTCGCTCGAAAAACTCCAGCTCAACGACGCCTCACTCACCTTCCAGCCCGAAAGTTCCGTGGCTCTCGGCTTCGGTTTCCGTTGCGGCTTCCTCGGCCTGCTCCACATGGAGATTGTGCAGGAACGCCTCAGCCGCGAGTTCGACATGGAAGTGATTACCACCGTCCCCAACGTAAGTTACCGCGTCTACGACAAAAAAGGCAATATGACCGAGGTGCACAACCCCTCTGGTCTGCCCGACCTCACCCTCATTGACCACATCGAAGAACCCTATATCCGCGCCTCTGTGATTACCGCCGCCGAATTTATCGGCCCAATCATGACCCTCTGCCTCGGCAAGCGCGGCGAACTCGTCAAGCAAGAATATATCTCTGGCAACCGCATGGAGATGATTTTCGATATGCCTCTGGGTGAGATAGTTATCGACTTCTACGACAAACTCAAGTCTATCTCCAAGGGCTACGCCTCCTTTGACTACCACCTCCACGGCTTCCGCGAAAGTAAGCTCGTCAAACTCGACATTCTGCTCAATGGCGAGAGCGTTGACGCACTCTCTACGCTCACCCACTTCGACAACTCCGTGAGCTTCGGTCGCCGCATGTGCGAAAAACTCAAAGAGCTAATCCCGCGTCAGCAATTCGACATTGCCATTCAGGCCGCTATCGGTGCCAAAATCATTGCCCGCGAAACCATCAAGGCCGTGCGTAAGGACGTGACTGCCAAGTGCTACGGCGGCGATATTTCCCGTAAGCGCAAACTGCTCGAAAAGCAGAAGAAAGGCAAAAAACGCATGAAGCAAATCGGCTCCGTTGAGGTGCCCCAAAAGGCCTTCCTCGCCGTGCTCAAACTCGATTAACCCCCCCCCTAAAACCATAACATTCACCAATCATGTCTGCTAACAACAACGATATTCAGGCACAAACCTCCGGTCCTGAAATCGACAATGCGCTTCACCGCGTGTTCTACTCGACTCGCAAGGCCATAGGTCGTCACGCCACTGGTGGCAACCTCCTGATTATGGCCACCATTCTCGCGCTCATCTTCGCCAATATTCCCAGCATTAGCTCGATTTATCAGGGCTTCTGGAACCACGAAGTGCGCCTCCAAATCGGTGACTTCAACCTCTTTAGCCACCACGGCGAACCGATGACCCTCCTCGCTTTCATCAACGACGCCCTCATGGCGATATTCTTCTTCAGCATCGGCCTCGAAATCAAGCGCGAAATGCTTGTGGGCGAACTCGCCTCCTTCCGCCAAGCCCTGCTCCCGATTATGGGCGCTTGCGGCGGTATGGCTGTGCCCGTGATAATCTTCTTCACCATAGCCAACGGCTCTGACTTTGCCAATGGTTGCGCCATTCCCATGGCCACTGACATTGCCTTCTCGCTCGGTGTGCTCACCATGCTTGGCAAGCGCGTGCCCATCTCGCTTAAAGTGTTCCTCACCACCCTCGCCGTGGTCGACGACCTTGGCGGCATCATTGTCATTGCCCTCTTCTACTCCACTGGTCTCGAACTCCAACTGCTCGGCTGGGCTGCCGGCATCCTCGCCATTCTCTACGTGGGTGGTCGCTGCCAAATCCAGAGCAAACTCTTCTATCTCTCGCTCGGCACCGTGGTGTGGTTCCTCTTCCTCAACTCTGGTATTCACCCCACCATTGCTGGTGTGCTTGTGGCCTTCACTCTCCCTGCCCAACCCGTCTACGCTCCCAAGAAATATATCCAAAAAATACGTGCTGCTATCGGCAATTTCCACTCCGAAGACGACGAGAAGCTCGACGAACGCACCATTCTCTCCTCCGAGCAGGTGAACTGGCTCAAAGAGGTGGAAGCAAGCTCCAACAAGGTGATTTCGCCCCTCCAAGCGCTCGAAGACTCACTCTCCAATGTGGTAAACTACTTTATCGTGCCACTCTTTGCCTTTGCCAACGCTGGCATCGTGCTGATGGGTCTCTCGCCCCTCGACGTGTTTGAGGGCGTGTCGCTCGCAATCATCTGCGGCCTCGTGCTGGGTAAGTTCCTCGGCATCTTCTCCGTGTCCTGGCTCACTATCAAACTCGGCTGGGCACCCATGCCCCGCAAGAGTACCTGGATTCAGCTTGCAGCCGTGAGCATGCTTGGCGGTATCGGTTTCACGGTGTCGATTTTCATCGCCACCCTCTCCTTCGACGCTGGCACCCATGGCGACCTGCTCAATAAGGCCAAGCTTGGTATCCTCGTAGGCTCCATCCTCTCAGGCATCTTAGGCTATCTCTGGCTCCGCACCGTGCTCCCCACCGCACCCGTCGACGACCCCGAAGAACTCGAAGATGCAGAATAACTTTGACGAAATCATTGACCGCCGCCAAAGCGGGGCGCTGAAATATTGCGCCCTGCAAGAGCGGTATGGGGACCCGAACCTCATACCGCTCTGGGTGGCTGATATGGATTTTGCCACTCCGCCCTTCATCATCGACGCTATGCGTCGCCGTTTGGAGCACCCTATCTTCGGCTACACCCAAGAACCGAAGGCCTGGCGCAACGCTATCGTGGCCTGGGCCGATAGCCACTACCACTGGGCCATTCAGCCCGACTGGATTAAATTTATCCCCGGCATAGTCAAAGGTATAGGCATGGCCGTGAACGTGTTCACCGCCCTTGGCGACAAGATTATTATCCAGCCGCCAGTGTATCACCCTTTCCGCCTGGTGCCGCAACTCAATGGCCGCCAAGTGGTATGCAACCCCCTCCTGCTCGCCGACGGCCGCTACTCCATCAACTTTGAGCAACTGGAGCACCTCGCTGCCGACCCTGCCTGCAAAATGCTCATACTCTGCAACCCCCACAACCCAGGTGGGCGTGTGTGGTTGCGCTCCGAACTCGCGCAGGTGGCCGCGATTTGCCATCGCCACAACGTGTTGGTGGTGAGCGACGAAATACATTGCGACATGGTGCTCTGGGGCGGAACGCACATCCCCTTCGCCTCCGTGAGTCCCGAAGCCGCCAACAACAGCATCACTTTCCAAGCCCCCTCCAAGACGTTCAACATTGCCGGTTTGGCCAGTTCGCTCGCCATAGTGCCGGGCGAGAAGGTGCGCAAGCAATTCCTCGACTGGCTCGACGCCAACGAGTTGGGCGAGGCCGACATCTTTGCCCACATAGCCGCAGCAGCGGCCTACTCGCCCGAGGGCGAAGCCTGGCGGCAAGAGATGCTCCGCTACGTGGAGGGCAACATCCTCGCCGTGGAGCAATTCTGCGCCGAGCAGCTGCCGCAAATCAAGCCGCAGCGCCCTGGTGCCTCCTTTCTCGTGTGGCTCGATTGCCGCGACCTGGGCCTGAGCCACAAGGACTTGGTAGCCCTCTTTGTTGACAAAGCCCACCTTGCGCTTAACGACGGCGCAATGTTTGGCACCGAAGGCTCTGGCTTCATGCGCCTCAACGTGGGCTGCCCTCGCGCCCTGCTCATGCAAGCGTTGAGCCAACTTAAATCCGCTATAAGTAACCATTAACAATTAGTTTATATCATCTTCTCGCCCTATGCCACCATCTTTGACTTTTTTCATCAGTCACGTAGCCCGCTACGCTCCTTCTTCAGAAAGCCAAATATGGCAGCATATGGCTTTGAATATAATATAAACTAATTATCAAAGTCTACTTATTATGGGGCGGTTCTATAAATTGACCGCCTAAAGGCTGATGAGCCACT
>QLIP01107116.1_pt1 | contig 10149 bp, 5 predicted proteins | sample 1769771 | NCBI WGS metagenome assembly QLIP01 (sample SAMN09428762, study PRJNA476227) | Gut metagenome, whole genome shotgun sequencing project. | isolation source: cecum | host: Rhizomys sinensis | place: China: Jinsha town of Minqing, Fujian Province | collected 2013-09-23
AGGAGCATACATGTGTATGCGACTGACTGACAAATCCAAAGCATCCAAAAAGAACAAGTTTTATTGTTCAAGACTATATTAATCAAAATGTCGATTAATTTTTGTGAGCTACTTACTGTATATAATCTTATTACTAAAAGGGATAAGGTCGATTCATGTTCAATGTCTGGCTCAACCCGTTCCTACGGTCGGTCACAGTAATCCTTACACTTGAATTCGCATCCGAAGCTTTGACCAGAAAGAAGTGATTACGAAGCGTTGTTTTCGTTCCAGGAACATCCGTTAAATTCGTTCGGTTATAATAAGGCACTGACAATGAGCGAATCGACAACGGATCGTATGCCTCCACCCTATTCACTGCCATTGCCTCTCCGTTGCTATTCACAACCTTAATCTCCCAACCTTCGGAATCCCATCCCCAAACATTAATCAGAATCTCATTCGTTCGGTTCGTATAACTGTCAACATATCTCTTCTTGAAATCCGCAATCACCGAAGGTGTTTGCAAAACATCAAAAACATCTGTCGAAAAGTGAACATTATTCAAATCATAAGCTCTGAACAATTCTCCTTCCGGGCGTCCGGTTCCTTTAAACCTCCACTTAATCTCTTTCCCATTTAAGTCCCAGATTCCATAGCCATAAGGGGTTCCATCCGTGCTGATATTGCTTCCGGGTGTGTAATAGCCCGAATACCACCAGTCGCCACAAACCGCAGCTATATTGTGTTCATAGATCGAACCCTTGCGATTCTTCACAACTTCATCAGCCGGAGTCAGAGTATGGCTCTGATGAGTGTGGCCAGTCACTATATGGACCACTCGCCCCTCAAGAAGGTCGAGCAGCGCCGAATAACTGGCATTCGAATTTTTAAGCACAAAATCAGAGCTACCTTTTCCTTGAAACATATTGGCATGCATCACAATAAATACAGGTGTGGAATTATCCACAAAACTTAAATCGCCCTTCAGCCATTCCAACTGCCTCCCATATATTCCTTCGGTATAATCAGCCTTGCCGCTCCCCGTATACTTCGACGTGTCGATATTATCCAGTACTATAAAATGAGACTCACCTATGTTAAAGGAATACCATGCCGGTGCGATTAAATCAGTAAACAGTCCTACAGGTGCGTTCCCGGCTCCGGTGCTCATCGGATCGTGGTCATGATTTCCCATAATATGATAAATCGGGAAAGTGGAAAAACTCTGCATCACCTTGGTTTTATATTCCGGCAATGCATACTTGTTCTTCTCCCAATATGTATCCCAACTCATGTCGCCCAATGTTACTCCATAGAAACGCCGGTCGGTATGATTTGAGATATAATTCTTAACATCATCCACGAATTCGTCATACTGTTGCAAGTCTTTCGAGCGGTTTGCAAGATGCATATCACCCATAAAAAGAATAGTGCTTTTCTCCTGCCCGCTCACTTTCTTCAATTGAAACGAAACATATTCTGCACGATTGCTTCCCGTGGTTATACGTCGATGTATGCGTGGTAGACAAGAAGTCGTGAACGGCTCATATCCCGATGGTGTTGAGACGCTGACCCATCCATTCTCCTTCTGGGACTTCAATTCATAATACCCCTTCGAATCTGTAGTAACCGAAATCACACCATCTGTCACCACTACATTCGGCACTCCCTTCCCATCGCATGAAACAATCCCATAAATCGTCACTCCCTCCGGAGGGGGAGGAAGAACCTCCCCCTTCGGATCTATGGCTGGCTCGCTGCAGCCTGTAATCAACACACCACACAAACCAACCAGAACCAGGAATAATCGTCTTATAATTCTAATATTCAAACACTTCATCTTATCTCCTATAGGTTGCAGGATTAAATGATGATTTCCGATCCACTACCTCCCGGAATACCCGGCCAAACGAATCCGTCCATACCACTTCGATTTCGCTGTTCGCAGAGGATGCTTCGGCACGAAAAACCGGGAAACGAATCGCTTTGTTATCCTGCTTCTCGTTTTTATTAAGCCAGATTGTGTTCGGAATCATATATGCAGTTATGTACAATGGATTTTCCGACATAACCCTCCTCAATGACAACTCCTTTCCATTCTCATATATTTTCAGACTTCCGGCCGGATCATAAGCAAACATGCTGATGTCAATTGAATTGGGCGACACCGTAAGGATCTCTCCCCACTCTGGAAACATTGTCAGAAATGCCTGCATCTCGCCATTCTGGGTTGCATACTCCTTCACACGGTTCATATCCCACGTAAAGAACTGTTTTTCGGCCGGCAACTCAAAACAGCGGTGTTCCCAACTGATTTTGGTGCCATCAACAGTCATTAACTCATAGGCAGCAGGCAACGCATCCGGACAAAGATTCAAATAGCCGGCTACTGGGGTTTTCCACCACGCTCCGCTCGTACCAGCAATGTTGTGGTCAATAAAATTCTGTTGTTCCTTGGGAAGCCGGACGAGTTTCTGTTTGTGACTATGCCCCGAAAAGGCATGAACTTCTTTATATGGTTTGACTATCTCAAGAAGTTCGCGCGTGCTTTTTTCGTCGGTGCGCAAATCATATTCACCCTCCTTGTTGTTGGTTTTAAAAATCGGCCCATGATAATTCAGAACAATTGGAACATCATAAGGAACATCACTCAGGTCTTTACGCAGCCAGGCCAATTGCTCGACCGAGAATCCCTCTTTATAATTGCGACGCCCTGCAAGACCAGGATAATTCTCCTCCTTCGCTGGTTCATTGAGATATTCGATATTGTCGAGCATCACATAATGAACCCCTCCGATATTTTGCGAATAATAGCGAGGTCCCATTACCTTCTGATAGGGCAACGATGCCAGATAATCAATATCGGGCGAGGTTGCAACTCCGCCATCGTTGTCATGATTTCCCATCACACTGTAAATAGCCGTAGGATAGTCAATTTGCTCCAGGACCTTGCGAAAATCAGATATGTCAAATTTATGCCCATACCAATACCTATCCCATGACATATCGCCAAGGTTAATAGTATAAACCGCCATTCCTTGATCCTGCAGACGCTTAGCCTCCTTGCGCAAATTCTCCACATATTCATTACTGAACGTTTCTACATCGCGACGCTGGTTTGCCAAATGAACATCGGTAATGAAAAGAATCGCATGTTTTCTATTGTCCACTTTCTTCAATCGGAAATCATGACGCTCGAATTCCGAAGCCGGGAGTACGAAATCGGACCAGAATTCTGATATCGGACCACTACGCATCGGTTCGTATCCCGACGGAGCAGTAATGAATAATTGCGGATTGGTCTTCTTTGATTTCAGATAATACGCTCCGCGTTTGTCTGTCTTCACTACTTCATATCCGTCTGAAACCTTAACGCCTTCAACCGGACGCCCGTCACACTCTACAGTGCCGGCAACTGTTACCCCTCGCTGGGGTTTAATTGGCAGCGTTGATTGCCATGTTGACTGAGACATTCCCAACGCTGTCCCAGTAGCCAACAGCAATGCTGTCATTATAATATTATTAATTCCTGATTTCATCTTTCTTCATTATTGAAGTTATTTAAACAACTTCATTTTAAGATTCGTAAATAAGTTTAAACAACTTCCTTATTTGCATTGATATGGTCCAAATGTTCGAACCACATGTTTTCCCCATACCCACTCATTGGAGCCCATGGGGTATTGCGTTTTATCCTGGACAACATAAATAATGTATGAATCCCCTCCGGGAAATACACGAACCACTACATGACCCTCGCGCGATTGTATATTTCTCATCCCGCTCTCAAAGGTTGCGAACATCGATTGCGCTAAGTTGCCATAAAACAGTTTTGTCGTTCCGCCATGAGTGGCATTGCTCACAAAACGTGCATGCACTTCCGCGCGGGGATGAATATCCTGCCAGGTTGAACAAAGAATTACGGCCGGATCCAGTTTCGACAATAGCGAAGGTGCATTTGCTCCCGACACTCCATGATGGTCGGCCTTCATCACATCCACAGGTGCCACCACCTTTGCCAATTCATTTTCAACCCCTTTCCAACTGTAAGTAGTCACTCCTGAATTGCAGACGTCAGCCCCGCCATAGAAATCAAACTTGCCGTAATGGATCGTAAACGCTGTGGAACAATGATTCTCTGACGGCATTGCATCCGAATTATCTCCACTGCCTGAAAAACTTTCTTTGGATGGAAAAATGTCCCGAACCTCCTCGCCTGACCCTGTCCATATTTGTCCGTTGACATAAAGATTCTGAATCTTGAAGTCCGGAAAGTCCTGAGGCGACCGTTTCATCTCAAACTGGGTTGTCGTTCCCGGACGGAATCCTTCCCGTTGCAATCCTCTGTTGATAGAATGCCATGCCGTGGCCTGTCGGTAGTTCTTCACTATCGCCGCTATATTTGCATTCTTTGAGGCATTCATTAAATCATACGGATAATCATAATTCGGATAGCCGCGGTCCACAATCTTGTTTACCTTAAACAGGTCCAGAATCTCTGTTACACCATTTATCCGATATGACTTCGTGAACTGAGAATAAGGTAAAGATTCATCATACCCCCCAATATGGTCGTTATGAAAGTGCGTAACCAAAAGATAATCCAACGGTTCGTCGGCACTGTTCAGACAACTCCTCACATAATCTCCTACAATCTGACTCCCCCGCCCATTAGGCTTCCACCTGCCGAAAATCTCCTTATTGCCATTTTGCGTAAGGGAACTGGCAGCATCTACCAACATCTTTGTTCCGTCGGGCATCACTATCAGATAGGATTCCCCGGTTGTTGCATTGATGAAGTGAATATCCAGCATACCCCTCTCCCACTTGGGAAGAGTCTCGATTGGACGGGATCCCATATCAACATACTGCGGAGTCTGAGGGGTATCTTTAACCACATTGAAATCCTCAGAATTGGGAGTATCGCCGCAAGCGGTTGTCGCCACAAGCGACACTCCCATAACTACAGAAGCAATTTTATTTCTTACCATCCTGGATTATTCTGAATCTTACCGTTCGAAATAGTTACCTCATCGGCCGGAATCGGGAATAGAGGCAAGCGTTCATCATATAGTCGTCGACCATATCTCACTATATCTCCGGCATCCGCAAACGGCTTGAAATCTGCAAAACCGCATTCGTCGATCTCCGGAACTCCGGGCCAGTAATATTTTCCCGCCTTTTTAAGGGCCTTCATATTGGCCGGAGCTGGATGGCCGTAATAGTCATGGCTCAGGGCTTTTCGCATCCAGTCCCAACGCAACAGGTCGAAGAATCGGCGACCCTCCCACGGCATCTCAACCCTACGCTCCTTGCGCACCGCAAGTCGCATCTCGTCTTGACTTCCCATCTTTAAGGCTGGATAGTTCTGCGTATTCTGTCGTTTGGTCTTATAGGCACGGGCCCGCACATCATTGATGGCATTCAACATGGAGTCGTCAAGTTCACCAAGCTCAATCTTTGCCTCAGCATACATCAACAACACATCGGCATAACGAACAATGATTGTAGGATTGTCATTCTGCTTGTTACCCGTCCTCCAGCTGTCCTGTGCGAACTTACGCAGACAAGTGCTGTCGAAGGCTGCCCATTTATCCTTCACTTTGTTATCCTTGTTGGTGACCAAAGCTCCGTCAACCATGACCTGGGCTACATCCGGATCCGGATCGTAAACGCAACCATATATTGTGGTGCCCGGCGCAACGAATGTCTCACAACATCTCGGATCTCGGTTTTCATACGGGTTCTGTCGGTTAAACAATGGAGACTCGTCAATAGGCTTGCCGTCAGTACACTCATATGCTGCCAGCAGATCCCAAGAAGGCTGTGCTGTCGCCGTGCCACCTGCAATACGCAAAATGAACGACGCGGCATTTTCTGTTACACCGAACTCCTCTGAGCTTGCAATAAGAAAAATAAATTCTCCCTGCGAATAATCTTTGCTACGAAACAAAGAGCCGTAATCTTCAGCCAATTTATATTTTCCAAGGTCCATACAGGCCTTTGCTGCATCGGCTGCCTTGCGCCAGTCCTTATTATAGAGTGCGGTTCGAGCCAACAATGCAAGGGCTACACCTTTGTTCACTCTCCAAACCCCGTCGACCTCATTGTCAACCGGAAGATTCTTTATCGCATAATCAAAATCAGAATATACACTCTCCAGAATCTCTGCCTTCGGAGTCCTTCCCATTTGACGCGATTCCTCGATTGTAATATCGGACGTATAAAAAGGAACGTCACCCCAGAGAAATATCAAGCGTGAATAGAAATAAGCTCTGAAAAGCTTTGCCTCCGCCTCGAAACGGCGTGCATCCGCTTCTTTAAACTCCTGCAACTTATTGATAACCACATTGCAACGGTTAATCGATTTGTAGGTATAATACCAAAGATTTGACATCCAGTCAGTCGAACTCGACAAGGATCCTCCCGCAAGTTCATAGACCAATTCTCGCTGAGCCCAGTCATCCGTGCGTCGATCCGTGTAATAATTATTCTCAAGATACTGATACGGATACTTGCGATACATATCGTTGAGCGATATCTTAACCTCTTCGAGTTGCGAGTTCCAGGTCATGGTCGACGGCTCTGTCAATGGCTGGAGATCAAGATTCGTACAAGCCACGTTCATTGTCAAGGCCGCCGCCAAGAGTCCCTGACATATTATGTTTCTATATTTCATTTGTTCGTTGTGTTAGAATGAGAAGTCAAGTCCAAATGTATAGGTTCTTGCAATATAGTTCCCTCCATTGCTGTTAATTTCAGGATCCCATCCCTTGGGATAGTGACTAATTTGGAAAGGATCCTCAACATTGCAGAATACTCGAATCCTATTAAATCTTATCTGTTTGGTCAAGGTTGAGGGCAATACATAACTTATATTGACATTTTTCATTCGGAAATATGCACCATTGAATATCCACCAATCGGACGTCGGTGTGTAGTTATTCCCCAGCTCCCTGCTCAGACGGGGATAGATTGCAGCTGCATTCTGCTCCGGAGTGTTGTTGTGGCTCCAATACTTTCCTCTCATGATTGCAGGAGCACCAAGATAGCCTGATTCCATGGCTTTTACCATCGACTGGCTGTAATAGGCATTCTGCTTGCCAACACCACTGAATGCGGCCGACAACTCAAGCCCCTTCCATCCGATTGAAAGGTTGCCTCCATATAGGAAATGGGGGAGTGAGGATCCAAGAACTTCTCTGTCGTAGGTTTTCTCGATAACTCCGTCCGGATTCCCGTCGACACCGCTTAGATCCTTATACTTAAGGTCGCCGGCAGTGGCCGATTGCAACAGTTTCGGCGAAGCATCCGCTTCTTCCTTGCTCTGGAACAGGCCGAGCGCACGATAGCCGTAATAAGCCATATACTCCTCGCCGCCTTTGATTATGCAATCACCGCTATACATCACTTTTCCGCCTAAATCTCCCATCATCGACTTCGAATCCGAAAGATTGAAACTTGCAGAATAACGCCAATCGCTTCCAATATTATCATGCCAACCGATTTTCACTTCCCATCCGCGAGTGTTCATATCACCGGCATTAATCTGAGGAGATGAATAACCTGTGAACTGGGGAATGGCCATCGCCAAAAGCATATTCTTTGTCTGTTTGTAATAGATGTCGGCGGTCAAATCAAGACGGTTGTTAAACATTCCGAGGTCGATACCCAAGTCCCAGGTATGGGTAGACTCCCATGTCAAATCCGTTACTGCATATTCAACCTGCGCTCCGGCGGTCTGAGAAACAAAACCGCTGTTGCCGATCATTACGGCATTCGTTAAATTGATGGTTGACTGATAAGGATAGTTACCTATTCGCTCATTTCCAAGTGAACCATATGAAGCCCTGAGCATTAGGTTGGACAAAGTGGGTTGCAACGACTCCATAAAGCGCTCGTTCGTAACGCGCCATCCTAAAGATCCTGACGGGAATACACCCCAACGGTGATTCTTGTGGAAACGGGAACTTGCATCTCCGCGTACATTGGCCTGCAGAAAATAGCGCCCGTCGTAATTATACATTACCCGACCAAAAACAGACTGATAAGCATGCTCATAAGCCGAACCGGCAACCGAAAGATAATTCGTATTGGCCAAATCAAGATAAGGATAATTGCTCAATGTCATCTGGTCGGACACGGCCGACATTGATTCGTGATTATAAGTATAATCCTCATAACCGACCATTGCATTTAGTGAATGATTACCAAGTTGGTCAACGTAAGATGCTATCAAAGATTTCTCAAACGAAACTGCCTCCGCACGACTCTCGGTCAATTTATTGGCCCCATAACCGGATATGAAGCCTAAACGTTTTCCAGGATCTTCATAGTCATAATAAGGAATTGCTTTCTGCATATCCTTGGTTTTGGAGAAGGTCATGTTCGGGGCGACTGATGCCTGAATCGTAACTGTCGAAATGGGACGATAGGTCAACGACATCTTTCCTGCCAGATTGTCGCCGGTTGAAGTCGTTGTTCCGCCATCGCGAAAACGTGCCTCCGTGTTCGCGCCCGACTGACCCGGAGCCCATCTGCCATCAGGGTATCGACCGATATAATACCGCGGATACATATTTGCAGCGCGGATAGGGCTTCCAAAGTTCGGATCGTTCTTAACATGGTGTCTAACCGCCATATCAAAATTCGCGCTCCAGTTGTTGTTGAACTTGATTTCATTATTGGCGCGCAAATAAATCCGATTGAAATCATTCCCGTCATATAATGCCTCTGATCTCTCGTAGGAGGTCGAAACTCTACTCTTTATCTGCTTGTTGCCATACGACATGCTTAACGTGTGTTTTGTGCGCGGTGCCCATGGCTTCATTATGCTCCCAATCCAGTCATAATCAGGATAGGCCAACGGATCTATAGCATTCAACTGGTAATAATCTTCTATTACCTCGGGGCTAAACACTGCATATTGCCCGTTCTCGGGGTTCCCGGCATCGTTCCATGTCAATTCGTTGAACATCCTCATCCACTCCTGGGGCTCGGTGATAAACTCGGGCATTGACGCTGCCTGAATCATGGAAACCTCCCCGGAATAAGATATATTCAAATCCCCTTCCTTTGCACTCTTGGTGGTTACAAGGATTACTCCAGCCGCCGCGCGTGCTCCATATATCGACGCTGCCGCCGCATCCTTCAGCACTGAAATCTGCTGAACATCATCCGGATTAACCATATCGAGCGACCCTACGGGCATCCCGTCTACCAATATCAGCGGATTGTTGTCGCTCAATGTTGTGATTCCTCGAATCGTCATCGTTCCGCTCGAGCCGGGCATCGAACCGCTACGGCTCACATTCAAACCGGGCATCGTACCCTGAAGAGCTGTCGTTAAGCTCGGAGAGCGCTGTGAACCGAGTTGATCAGCGCCTACTGCACTTACAGCCCCCGTAAGGTCTCGCTTCTTCACCGTGGCATATCCGATAACCACAACTTCATCCATCGACTGGGCCAAAGGCTTCATCGTAATCACAAGTTCCCCACCTTTCCAATTCCTCTTTTCGGCCGAGTAACCAATATAAGATACCTCCACCTCGATATCCTTCCGAACATCAGGAATTCGAAACCATCCTTCTGCATCTGTAACCACCACTCGTTTGGGATGTGCAATCTTAACCGTTGCCCCAACTAATGGCAATTCACTCTCATCCAATACGCGACCCTTCAGTGTCTCTGCTAATGCAGAAACCGAAGACACAATCGCAATGAGTAAAACAAATATCACCCTGGAACTCAACCCATGCGGTGATTTGAATTTGACAAATTTCATTTTGCGTTCTCTAAGATTTTTGATGTTGTTTTAATCCTAAATCAGAATTTGACGCAAATTTACTAACCTAAATCTTAATACACTGAACTTTCCCTATTAAGTAAAATTTAAGAATTTATCTCATAAATATTACAATAATCCGTAATTTATTGAATATTATCATAATTAAGTTATCTAACCTTCAAAAGCATAAAATTCTACTTCACTCTCAAAACAATGGCACATAGGCTGAAGAAGTCTCAAAGCCATCGAAACCACCGACGCAAAAAAATCCACATGTTACCAATAACTATATCATCCTCACAACGGTTCACGGGAGCCGTCGGAGCGGCCCACACTGGGGCACGGGGAGTGTCATGGGGGTTGCGCTTCCAAGCGCGACA
>QLIP01017574.1_pt1 | contig 10109 bp, 11 predicted proteins | sample 1769771 | NCBI WGS metagenome assembly QLIP01 (sample SAMN09428762, study PRJNA476227) | Gut metagenome, whole genome shotgun sequencing project. | isolation source: cecum | host: Rhizomys sinensis | place: China: Jinsha town of Minqing, Fujian Province | collected 2013-09-23
GAGTGTGCGGTTGGTCTGTCTTGTCATAATGTCCTCCGTTTCCGACAGCCAGCCCCACTATTCCGTATGTATATCATACCACATGGGGCGGCTGTCTGTACAGTCTTTTCTGCTTCTTTACCGCCCGTCAAAATGACGGTTTTTCATATTCCGCTTATCGCATTATGCCGGATAGCGGGGTTTCAGTCCGGCGGCTTCCGCTTTCATCACTTTCAGGAGTTTGTCGGCGGCGGTATCGGTCGCTCCTGTGTCAAAGTAGCCGGAGCAGATAAGGACGGAGTTCCCTATGCGGGTTTCCGTCACGCAGTCCGGGCGGCGGGCGGGGCGGTCTTTCTTTGGGGTGTCGGTCATAGGCTCTCCTTTCTGTTCAGCAGCATTTTCAAGCGTTCCATTTTCTCCCTTGCGGCGGCTTTTCTGAAATTCTCCCCGGCGAAACGGACAGGGGTACACATTTCCGTAAGACGGTCATAAATGCGGGCGTGTGCGGTGTCCTCCGGGTTCTGCAATTCCTCCAGCGTGAGGTTTGTCGTCACGATTAAGGGCTTTCCGCTGCGGTATCGGCTGTCTATCACGTTGTAGACCTGTTCTAAGCCGTACTCTGTGCCGCGCTCCATTCCGAAATCGTCAAGGATAAGCAGAGGGAAGCTACAAAGGCGGTCTATGTATTCATTCCTCCCTGTGAAGCTGGCGGCAAGGTCATTGAGGATAAGGGCAAAGTTCGTCATGCAGACGGGTATCTCTTTCTCCATGAGGGCATTGGCGATACACCCGGCAAAAAAACTCTTGCCCGTTCCCACGCTTCCCCACAAAATCAGTCCGTGGTTTCCCGTTTCTATGCTTTCCCAACGCTCCACATAGGAATGTGCGCTTTCCATTTGCGGGCATTTGCCGTTGTCGTTGGCAAACGTCCAGTTCTTCATGGCGGGGTTGGTGAATCCCCGGCGTTTCAGTGCTTCCACGGTGTCAAGGTGCTTGCGCTCCCTCTCGGCGGCTTCCAGTGCTTCCCGGCGTTTGCGCTGGCAGTCACATTCTTTCGGGTGGCGGTCACGCCCCAACCATGCGGCTGTACCCTCCGGGAAATAGGCTTCTTTCGCTTGGCGGCAACTTCCGCAGTATAAAAGCCCGTCCTCCCCGGTGTAGTCCTCCGGCGCGGCTTCTGTGGCTGTGGCAAGCCGGAAAATCGCATTATCGTAATCGTTCATAAATCGTCCTCCTTGTTCATGGTCTTTGTACGCCCTGTTTACGGGGCGTTTTATAGCTGGTGTCAAAGGCTCTCGCCCTCTTTGTAGGAGTAATCGGGGATTCCCTTTTTCTGTTTCTCCTGTTTATCCCGCTTCGCCCACCGTTTCAGCGTGGCTGCATGGCTGGCGTAGTGCTTCCCCTTGGAAGCGATATAGCCGCTTAGTTCCTCAATGAGCCGTTCCAGTGTGTCCGGGTACAGCGCCTTTAACCCGGCATATTCGGATTCAGAGAGGAAAATATTCTGATATTCACCATAGGGCGCGGGCGTTCCCTCACTCTCTCTTTTTGTTTGGTTCTCTTTTAGTTTGTTTATATTAGTCTTATTAGGGTAAAGTTTTCTTTGTATCATAGGTACAGTTTCCTTTAGGTCATTTGTACAGTTTTCTTTAGGTGTGATGTAAAGATTTCTTTGTGTCGTATTGAAAGGAAACTTTATATCTGTCGGCACTTTCACATAAAGGCGGTTCGGGGTGGAGTAGCCCGCCCGTTTCCGTTCCAGAAGCCCGGAAGCGTCCAGTTCCTTTAGGGCGGTCTGTACGGTCATGGTGCTTTTTTCCAGTGTTTCCGCTATCTCCGCAACGGGATAGACGATATATGTCCTGCCCTCGTCGTCCTGCCACCCGTTCCTCTGTGACAGGGCGGCGCGGTCTAACAGCAGCATATAGAGCAGCCTTGCGGTATGCGACAAGTCCATTTTCAGCAGAAAACGGGGGTATCGGAAAAACTGCGGCATGGCGGTGTCGGCTCTAATGTATTCGGTTATGGTTCTCACCTCCTGTCTGTGGCTTCTGTTACGCAGTTAGAACGCCGTTTTCGGGGGTAAAGGATAAATGTATCAAGCACCCGTTGAGGGCGTTCCAAAAAGCTTTGATTTACGGGGGTTTGAAATGCCCTAAAGCGTGACATATAGCCCTCTGTTTCCGCTTGCGTTTGGTGGCGTTGATTCTTTTCATGCGTCCGGCGCAGTCGGGGCAGTATTTCCCCTGGTTGGATTTTGGGAGAAAATACCCGCCGCACTCGGTACAGCGTTTCCTGTCTGCCCGGTAAAGCAAGGCGGCTTCCAGCTTCCCGTCCAGTGGGAGTACGGCAATCCGAAACCAGCGGCACAACAGGGAGTAGGAAATGCTCTGTACGCACACACAAGGCTCTCCGTCGTCCAGCAGAATACAGTTGCCGTTATCGTAATTGCAGCACTCATGCACAAGGCGGCGGGCGGCTCGGTGCTGCGGGTAGTCCATTCTCGGTATATCAGCGGTCATGTGCCTGCTCCTTTCCACGCTCCGGCGGGCGGCGTAAAATCTGCTCGATATTGCTCTTGACGGTCTGCAATTCCCGGACATTCCCTTTCTTTTCCCGGTACTCGTTGTAAAGGGCGTTCTTCTCTTTGGTGAGCTGCTCAATCTCGGCTTGTAGGGCTTTGGAAGCTGGCAGCTTGGCGATTCCATGCGCCTTGAAATACCGGGCGGCGGCTTCCGCTATGATAAAATCGCTTTCGTGCTGTTCCCGGTAGGCTTTCCTCGCTTTCTCTGATTTCTGCGTTTTCAGACCGTCGCGGGCGGGTTTGGTCTTGATATAGGCTAATAGCTGTTTCTGCAAGTCCTTTTTCTCCCGTAAGGTGCTTTCTGCGGTTTTCAGCTCGGCATGGACGCTGTTTAACTCCGCGCTGGCGGCGGCAAGGGCGGCTTCCAGTTCTTCCGGGGAAGAAAAGCCAGATTCCTCGTAAATGCTCATGGTCGCCGCCATTTGCTTTAGGTTGTGCAAGGTCGCCCACTTCTCGTAGCCTTTCCCCTTGCCCTCGGCTTTCTTGGCGGCTAGGTCTACCATGCGTTGTACTCCGTCAGTTTTCGGGGCGTTTATGGCGGCTCTGCCTCGCTGTAAACGGTCTTTTATGCTGCGGGGGTATTCCTGTGTGGGTAAGGGCTTTTCGGTGGCTTTAATGGCTTTCTGTGCGTTTTGGGTGAGGGTTTCCAGTACGGCGGCGCGGTCAAAATCATCACCTAATTTCCGGGCGGTGATTGGCTTTGTCCTGTCCGGCGTGAGATAGGATAACCGCCCCCGGCTCTCCTTGACAGTCACGCCCTGTTGCAGCAGCTTCCCGGAGAAGTCCTCAAAGGAAACCGCAGAGGACAGGGCGGCGCGGATTGTGTGTCTTAGCTTCTCCTTGTCGGTTTCAAACTTGGTGGGCTTTGTCGGCTCTCCTGCGGCGGCAAGGGAAGCGTTCTCTTTGTCAAGCGCGGCTTGCCCTTTCCGCTTCGCCCAGTATTCGCGCTCGGTGACACGGTTCTTGCTTCCATGCAGCAAATCAATCTGATAGAGGTTTTCCCGGTGGCACATTTCCATAACTTCCGCTTTGAAATACTCCATAGCTGCGTCTGTGCAGCGGTGCTTGCACCCGGCTTTCGTGTCGGCTGGTCTGTCCATGTAGGGCAGCAGCGGCACTTCCTCAATCCGTAGGGAATTGATTACGATATGCACATGAATGTTGCCGCTGTGGTTATGCCCGTCCGGGTGGGTACAGACAATGGCTTGGTGTCCGGGAAAATGCGTCTTGCAAAATTCCTCCCCCAACTCCTGCGCCCGGTCTGCGGTCAAGCCGTTATCCGGCGCGTCGCGGGGGTCAAAAGAAATAATATAGTGGTGGCTCTTTACGTCCTCCCGTTTTTGGTTTTTGCCGTATTTCAGATTGGAGCGCATACACGCTATGGCGAAATCCTCGCCGCCGCAGTTCAGCGTGGAAATACGATAGTCCTCCCTCGGCACAAGCCGCCCGTTTTCATCAAGAGTGGGCTTCATGGTAAACTCGTCATGCTCAAAAGTTAGGTACTGCTCGGCTGCTCCATAGTCGGCATTTTTAGAACTGATATGTTTGAATGTTGCCAATAGCTTCACCTACTTTCTGCAAGACTTCAAACTTCAAGGCGGCAAGGTCGGCTATGGCGGCGCGTACCTCGGTGGAGAGGGCGTTATACGGTGCGCCGTACTCGTTCAGAGCGCGGGCAATCTGATTCAAGTTGCCGCCTATCTTTCCGTACTCGGCTGTCAGCTTCCCAACGGCAGAAAGCATTTCTTCATTGACCGGGGAAACGGTAATGATAGGGCGTATGCTCGACTTGATAAGTGCTTGCCGGATAAACTCGGCTTGGCTCATCTGACAGAGGGTGACGCGCTCGGAAAACCCGGCGTATTCTTCCTCGGTCAATCGTGTTTTGATTACCCGGCTGCGGTGGGGCGTATTGTATCTTTTCATGGTCGTAAACCTCCTTTCAACGGTGGATTTTTCTAAGCGGCGCAAGCCGCAAAAAGGCGGGCTTGGGGTGGCAACCCCAACAAGATTCCCGCAGGACAAAATGAGCGATAAGCGAAATTTGGTACTGTGGTAGAATCTTGCTTTAAGAAAGTGGCGGCTTCCGGCTGCGTCTATCAATACTACAATTCCGGCGTGACGTTCTGGCTTCTCCGGCTTCCACTAATAAAGCGATTGAAGCGGTGGTTTCTGCCCGCTGTTTCCCTCCACGGGAAAGAAAACTTTTGCCAATGCTGCGGCAGATATTTTTCTCTTTAATACCTACAAACCAGCAAAAGGCAGAATGGACGTTGATTTCTGCAACTTTCTCTTTCTTCCACGGACAACTTGCAGATTTGCCAAACACACGGCTCAAATTTTTGCAAAACTCCCCCTTCACTCCCTACAACACCTAATTTTGCGATTCTGCCAAAGATTTCATAAAATCTTAATAAATTTCCTTATGATTCCCGGTGCATTTTCCCTTTGCGCCGGGTAATACGGTGCTTTTTCAAAACGCCGAACATAGACGCAAAAAAACAGGAAACCATTTTGTGATTTCCTGTTTCGGTGTGCCGCTGTGATGGGCGGCGGGTATTTAGTTTTTAATGAGCTGTCAGCTCGACAAATTTTAATTTGTCTGTTTCGATTTACAATTCTTTTCCCATACAAAGAGATTCCGGCATATCTACATACGCACCATAATTAGGAATTTGCTTAAATCCTAGCTTTGAATATACATGACAGGATTCCGCTAAAAGTTCTCCTGTTTCCAAAATCATTTTCTTATATCCCAGTTCTTTCGCCCACTCTATTAATTTAGAAACCAACTCTGTTCCTATGCCCTTTCCTTGTTCAGTTGGTATGACAAACACTCTTTTTAGCTCTACTGTATTTTCATCATAAGGACGTATCGAACCACCACCAATCGGATTATTGCCTCGATAAACAACTATCGCTTCGTTTATTTTATCAATTAGGTTATATTGAGCGTACTTATCTCGTTTAATTATTTTTCCAACTCGCAAATCTAAGTCCTCATCAAGTAACCTGCAATTTTCTATAAAATCTTTGTTATTCCCATCGCATCTTAAAAATATAATTTCGCTCATCTTTATCTTACCTCCAAAAAATCCCGTTTTTACATTCTCTGCGCCTTCCCGACAAAAAGACATTTATGATTCTTTTCTTTTATGGATTTATTTATGCCGCTCTTTGGAAACGGCTTACCATGTGCGGGATAAATCCAATCACAATTTTTATTATACAATATCAACTTGGCAAATGGAATAGCCTTTCACAAGACTTGTTGGAAGTGAATAGCTTGCAAAGCAAGGTGTTCGCTTCCGGCAAGTACACAAAGGGGTAGCTGCCGCAAGGCAGCGTAGGGGAAGTGTAGCTTCCCCTGTTGGGGTGGCTGTCTATGCGTCCTGCCTGTCAAAGCGGAACTTAAAGAGGGCGGCGATTAGCTGGCTCTTGATGTAGTCCTCGGCTTCGGTGTTCACCCGTCCGTTTTCAAGGGCAGAATACTTGATAAATCCGCTGTAATGCTTCAGCACCATATCAACTGCTTCCGGCTCGCCTTTGGTCGCCCGTTCTATGACCTCATAGGGCAGTAAGTTTGGTTTCCTGCTCATGTAAAAGCACCTCCATTTCTTCATACAGAATCCGCAAGGTCTTGCGTATCTGATAGCCTGTCGTACTCCGGCAGCGTCCGTACATTTCCCCGATTTCCTGTTGTGTGTGACGCTCAAAACAATACAGGTAGATGATTTCTTTCCGACGCTCCGGCAAGGACAGAATGGCGGCTGCAAGGTGTTCATTGGTGAAGATAACCGTCTGCCCGCATAGCACTACGGGATATTCCCCGTAAGTGTCAAAGTATTCATCTGTTGTACCGAAAGAGTAATGCAGTTCTTCTGTGAGGTAGTCAAGGGAGATTTCTCTTTGCCGCTGTCTGCTCCGGTTTCTCCATGCGGTCATAGCGGCGTTGCGTATCACGACTTTACAAAAGGCGTGAAAGGTGTAAATGATATGCTCTTTGTATGCTTCTGTGACGGGCATGAGATTCCCCCTTTCCTCACAAAAGATGCTTAACCTAATTTACACAAATCGTTCCTTTATGAAATTTCTGCATTTTGTCGTCTGTATGTATCATTATCTTTCTGGCTTAATTCACTCTCTATTTGAGCTAATTTTTTCTCTAATTCCCGGACTTTCTTTTCATTTCCAGAAGCTGACCGTATCTGCTGTTCCAACTGCTGTTTTTTCTCTTTTAATTTCTCAATTTCCCTGTCTACTTTATCCGTATTTGTAGTACATTTTTCGGCTGATTTTTCGGGAGTGTCAGAACTTATTTTGGGCTGTCCTTTTTCATCTGCACCCTCGGCTTTTTCGGGGTTATCAAAGAAAACTTTGCGATTTCCGTTTTCGTCCTGTCCTAACCGATACAGACCTGTTGGTTTTGTCGCCGACTTTTCACTACTGATATATTCGTCCTGTATAGGCTTTTTATCAAGGGCTTCTTCCTTACGCTCCTGTACCTCCTTTATCTGCCCTTGCTCCGCTTGTACCCGCTCCGCATAATTGGCTTTATACTGCCCGTAGCTTCCACTGATTTCCATTGACATATCGTATTACCTCCTGCTGTTTTATTTTTAGACAGCTTATCTATCTTAGCAAATAAGCTGTCTTTATTCATTTTTTCGGCTATGAAATACCGCAATTAACCAATTTGCTGTGAAATGCTTTCTGAGTGCGGTGGAATGATAAGCAATACGCTAAGAAGAAACGAATTATTTTGCGCTTTTATATTTACTGCACCATGATATTTTTCTGCAACGGTTTGTATGTTCAACAGTCCTGTTCCCTTTTTGAACAATCCCTTTTTTTGGCAACTGTTCTCAATTTCAAGCAGAATAAAATCTCCCTGTATCTTTCCAGAAACACGAATATATTTTTCAGCATGATTATCCATGCTTTTACAGGCATATACCGCATTATCCAAAGCATTAGACAAAATAATAGCAAAATCAATATCACGAATCAGACAAGGATACGGCAAACTCAAGGAACAGGAAATGTCTATCCCTATATTTTTAGCCATTCCCAATTTATTCTCTATCAGAATATCAGCTATCGGATTATTGGTATTACATGGAAATGATAATTCTTCTGTTATCTCGTCCATATCTCTGATATAATTGATTGCCTGTTCCTTTTTTTCTTCCTGCAAAAGTTTCTTCAAGACCGCTATATGGTTTTTTATGTCATGGCGAAACGACTTCGTTTTTTCATATCGGCTTTTTGCTTCTGCGACATATTGACTTAAAGAATGTTCTTCCTGTTTCAGCAGCGATAATTTTGTATTCAAATGAAAGTTCTCTAACAGCTTTTTATAAGAGAACATAATGCAGAACAGGCTGGCAATTCCTAAAATTTGTATGATAAGTATTTGGTAATGGTTTCCGCTGATAATCATTCCATTACTGCCTGTGACGATTGTGTTCCCGTAAATCGCAGAATTGATGTACTCACCGATTAAGAATATCATCAGTGTGGGTGTCAAAATCATAAGTGTATACTGGTTTTTTGACATTTCATCATACGAAAAGAATTTACTTGTTATATGACAGAAAATAACTGTCACTGGTAATGACAAATATCCTAATGCCATAAATAAAATACCAACGATTTCTTGATTTAATGCTTCTACTGACGGATATAAAATACATAAAACCGCATTAAAAATCCCAAACGTAAACTGCATGATTTCAACTATAATAACTGCATATAGGATAACAGATATGTTTCGGACTTTACACACAAGGACTCCGATTATAGAAAGCAGAAAGATATATAAAATAAATTTTGTAATATTCCCGGCTTTGACAGATTCTATCAAAGTAATCCCCGCTGTTGAAAATAATAAACAGTAAATTGGATTTATCTTTTTTCCTAAAAATTTTGTGTAGAAATAAAATCCTATCAACATTTGAACACTTCCCATGATATACCGATTGAAAAAATCGAAATAATCCATATTTATATCCTCCCGTCTTTCATATACTGCAAAATAACATTTGAAAAATCTTTGCTCCGTAAGCGTGATACAGGTATTTCCTTTTCGCCTTTCATAACTACCATACCGTTTTTATAGCTTCTCACATATTTTAGATTGATTAAAAAACTTCTATGGCATTTGTAGAAATATTTATCCAGCTTTTTCTCTAAATCCTCTATCTTTTCATAATAATCAATCACTTCTGACGATAATAAATGCAAATAAATTTTTCTGTCAATTACCTCGCAGAAAACAATATCGTCAACGGGAATCAGCCTGCTTTCATAACCTATTCGGATAAGCAGATTCTTATCTTTTGCATTTTTCATACAATCCAGCAAGCGAACCATTGTTTTAGAAAAAGAATCTTCTTGAATCGGCTTTAATAAATAGTCAAAAGCCTGTACCTCAAATGCTTGAAACACTAACTCTTTTAAGATTGTGACAAAAATCAAAAAGCCTTTGAAATCCGACTGGCGCAACTTTTTTGCGGTTTCCATTCCGTCTATATTTTTCATTTGAATATCAAGAAAAAGAATATCTATATGTTTTCCATACCGTAGCAATTCTTCTCCGCTTGCAAATAGCATAACTTTTATATCCGTATTGTTTTCTCTGAAAAAATCATTCACTAATTTTTTTAGTGCTTCCAACATATATTGGTCGTCGTCACAAATTGCAATATAAAGCATATAATCACCTCTTTTTCCGAATACACCATTTTACCATTCATCAGATACACATACAACCAAAATGCTGCGATATGCTTCTTGAGCGGTGTCAAATGAGTTTCCTTTAGACTGATTATCTTACGTGCGATTATGGAATAGTGTGGTGCTGGCGGTCTATCTCTTGTTTTCGGTTGCTTGCTTCTTTACCGTACATGAGCATTTGTTTATAGATTATGGAATACGGGGTTGACATTCTGTTGAGATATGGAATATTTTCCTGAAACAATTCTGCCTGCCTCTTCAGCATTTCATCATATTCTTCCGCAGTAAAAAATTTTGCTCCAAAAGGGTTCATATACTTCGCCCATTGTACCTTCTCCCCATCAATATGCGTAGAATCCCCCGCTGTGAAGAAATAATCAGGTATACCGTTGTTTGTTCCTTTTAAAAATTCCTTAAATTCATCCACAGCCATATTGCCATTCAAATAATCTTCCCAGAAATTTTTGTGGGCGGCAAAGCGGAAATTATCCATAAGTTCCCCTGCGAAGTCTAAAAATTCTTTTGCTTTTTCATATTGCGATTCCTCTGTAAACAGGATTTCCCATTCATATCCATCCTGCCCCGATTTACTACAGCGAATCCCATTTTTATCGACCGCAATCAAATACATTTCTTCCTTAGGATTACCTTTTTCGTCCACTTCATCCAAAGGAAATTTAGCTTGTACTGTTACCGTTTCTGACACGTCCACATCCATCGAACTATCGGTTATGCTGTCCATTTTTGTAACATCTTCCAAGGCTGATGATGTCTTTTTAAAATGGTCGGCAAAATAGTTTAACAGCTT
>QLIP01068847.1_pt1 | contig 10103 bp, 9 predicted proteins | sample 1769771 | NCBI WGS metagenome assembly QLIP01 (sample SAMN09428762, study PRJNA476227) | Gut metagenome, whole genome shotgun sequencing project. | isolation source: cecum | host: Rhizomys sinensis | place: China: Jinsha town of Minqing, Fujian Province | collected 2013-09-23
TTGTGTAAAGCCCGAATTTACGGGATTTCCTTAGAATTTCCCAGCATCAGCCGCTTCTTCAATGGACACTGCAACTGCAACCGTCATGCCAACCATCGGGTTGTTGCCAGCGCCGATTAAGCCCATCATTTCCACATGCGCGGGAACGGAGGACGATCCTGCAAACTGTGCGTCAGAATGCATGCGCCCCATCGTATCCGTCATGCCATAGGAAGCAGGGCCAGCCGCCATATTGTCAGGATGCAGTGTACGCCCTGTACCGCCGCCGCTTGCTACGGAGAAATACTTCTTCCCCTGCTCTACGCATTCCTTCTTATATGTGCCTGCTACCGGATGCTGGAACCTTGTCGGGTTTGTGGAGTTGCCGGTGATGGATACGTCCACGCCTTCCTTATGCATGATTGCAACGCCTTCTGTTACATCGTTTGCGCCATAGCAGTTTACTTTTGCACGGGGGCCGTTCGAGTATGCTTTCTTATATACTTCTTTTACTTCGCCTGTAAAGTAGTCCATTTCTGTTTCCACAAAAGTAAAGCCGTTGATCCTTGCGATAACCTGCGCTGCATCTTTGCCAAGGCCGTTTAAAATAACGCGCAGCGGTTTTTTACGGACTTTGTTTGCCTTTTCCGCAATGCCGATTGCGCCTTCTGCTGCTGCAAAAGACTCATGGCCCGCTAAGAAAGCAAAGCAGTCTGTTTCTTCTTCTAATAACATCTTTCCTAAGTTGCCATGTCCTAAGCCGACTTTACGCTGGTCTGCCACAGAACCCGGGATACAAAAAGCCTGAAGCCCTTCTCCGATTGCCGCTGCCGCATCCGCTGCTTTCCTGCAGCCTTTTTTGATCGCGATTGCTGCGCCTACCGTGTAAGCCCATTTTGCATTTTCAAAGCAGATCGGCTGGATGCCCTCTACCATATGGTATACGTCAAGCCCTGCGTCTTTTGTAATCTTTTCAGCTTCTTCGATGGAAGAAATCCCATAGCTGTTTAACACTTCATCAATCTGTTTGATACGTCTTTCATATGATTCAAATAAAGCCATTTTTTATTTCCTCCTTCTATTATTCTTTCCTTGGGTCAATAATCTTCACTGCATCAGCTACGCGGCCATACTGCCCGCATGCTTTCTGGTATGCTGTGTTGGCGTCGTCGCCCTTTTTCATGAAATCTGTCATCTTGCCAAGCGATACGAACTGATAGCCAATGATGTTGTCTTCTGCGTCAAGCGCAATGCCCGTCACATAGCCTTCTGCCATTTCCAGGTAACGCGGGCCTTTCTTGAGCGTGCCATACATTGTGCCGACCTGGCTCCTAAGCCCTTTGCCAAGGTCTTCTAAGCCTGCGCCGATTGGCAGTCCTTCTTCGGAAAATGCGCTCTGTGTACGGCCGTAAACGATCTGTAAGAAAAGCTCTCTCATCGCCGTGTTGATCGCGTCGCATACGAGGTCGGTATTGAGTGCTTCTAACAGCGTCCTGCCCGGTAAAATCTCAGCCGCCATAGCTGCGGAATGCGTCATGCCGGAACATCCGATCGTTTCAACGAGTGCCTCCTGGATGAGCCCTTCCTTTACATTCAGGGTCAGCTTACATGCCCCCTGCTGCGGAGCACACCAGCCAATGCCGTGCGTCAGGCCGGAGATGTCTTTAATTTCTTTTGCTTTCACCCATTTTGCTTCTTCTGGGATTGGCGCACAGCCATGGGAAACGCCCTGCGCTACGGTACACATTTCTTCTACTTCATGTGAATAAATCATGTGAAAACTCCTTTCAATATGTAAATTCTGTTTGCCGGCGGCATATGCGTTACGATCCGCAACCCCGCTGTCTATATTTTCGCATAGAATGACAGAAAAATCCAGCTATTTTTTATATTTTTTTAAAAAACAATGTTATGCCAGCATCATCCTGTCGTTGTCAAACTCTGCGCCGCTTGCCTGTTCAAATTTTGCAAGCAGATCCGCTACTTTCAGCCGCTTTTTTTCTTCCCCGCGCACATCAAAAATAATGTTTCCTTCATGCATCATGATCAGGCGGTTGCCGTGTGCAATCGCATCTTTCATATTGTGCGTGATCATAATCGTCGTCAGATTATCTTTGGTCACGATGCGGTCCGTCACTTCCAGCACGTTCGCCGCTGTTTTTGGATCTAACGCGGCCGTATGCTCATCGAGCAAAAGCAGCCTCGGCTTTTTTAACGCCGCCATAAGCAGCGTCAGCGCCTGCCTCTGCCCGCCGGAAAGCAGCCCGACTTTGGCTGTCATGCGCTCTTCCAGCCCAAGGTTTAAGATTTTTAAGTTTTCTTTATAGGCTTCCCGCTCTTTTTGCGTGATCCCGATGCGCAGCGTCCTTTTCGTGCCACGGCGCGCTGCAAGCGCAAGGTTTTCTTCTATCTGCATGTTGGCGGCAGTCCCTGTCATCGGATCTTGAAATACCCTCCCTAGGTATCTTGCCCGCTTGTATTCCGAAATGCGCGTCACATCCACGCCATCTATAAAAATACTGCCCTCATCTACGCTCCACACGCCCGCTATCGCATTTAACAGTGTGGATTTTCCGGCGCCGTTGCCGCCAATTACCGTAACGAAATCGCCTTCTTCCAGCCTAAGCGACAATCCGTTTAATGCGGTCTTTTCATTGACCGTGCCCGGATTAAATGTCTTATATATCCTGTCTATCTGCAGCATAATCATTCTCCAATCTGACTGCCCATCCTTTCTGGCAGTCTTTTCCTGCACTGTTTCTTTGCTCACGAAGCACTGGCTTCTCCTTTTTTGACCGGTTTTGCGAAATACCTTCTTTTTATATAAGGGATGGAAAGGAAAACGGCTACCAAAAGGGCGGAAACCAGCTTTAAGTCGTTGGAATTTAATCCTAGCCAGAGCACGATCTGTATGACAAAATAATAAATGACCGCGCCTAATACGACCGAAAGCAGCCTAAAGGCAAAGTTGCCCCGGATTTTTCCAAAAACAACTTCCCCGATGATGACTGCGGCAAGCCCGATGACGATCGCGCCCCGCCCCATGTTGACGTCTGCAAAGCCCTGGTACTGCGCACACAGCCCGCTTGCTAGCGCAACAATCCCGTTAGAAAGCATGAGCCCTAGTATTTTGCAATAATCCGTATTGATGCCCTGCGCCCGCGACATATGCGGGTTGGCGCCGGTAGCACGGATGGACGCGCCAAGCTCCGTTCCAAAAAACCAGTACAAAACGGCAATGATGACTATGACAAACACGGCCGCTATGAAAATCGCGTTTTTATAAAATGCCACATTTTTTATGTAGCGCAGCGATATGAGCAGGTCATATTTATCCACATTGATCGCCTGGTTGGATTTTGCGTCCATAATGCGCAGGTTGACGGAATATAAGCCAAGCTGCGTCAGGATGCCTGCTAAAATTGCGGGAATCCCCATCATCGTATGGAAGATGCCCGTTGCAAGCCCCGCAAGCATCCCTGCGGCAAATGCCACAAGAAGGGCAATGCCGACCGGATAGCCGTTTAGCATCATCATAATGCATACCGCGCCGCCAACGCACATTGTTCCATCGACAGTCAGGTCCGCAAGATCCAATATTTTATAGGTAATGTATACGCCGATTGCCATAATCCCCCAGATCATGCCCTGTGCGCACGCTCCCGGCAGGGAGCCCAAAAGAGAGCCTAGATTCATCTTCTTTCCTCCTAAGATTTCATATACCCGTATACCGTATACATGACAACGAAAGCGCCGCTATTGCTGCGCTTTCCCTGTTTTTTCTGTCTTTACTTTGTCATCCCGCATTATTGCTGGATTGCTTCATAGTCGTCCGGTATTTTAATGCCAAGTGTCTCGCAGTTTGCTGCGTTGTACTTTTTCGTCACGTTCGGTGCAAAGCCAATCTGCATTTTGGAAACGTCCGCTTTGTTTACAAGCACTTCATAAGCCATTTCGCCTGCTTTGTAGCCGATATCATAGTAGCTGATTGACAGTGTTGCAACGCCGCAGCCTAAGCAGATGCCTTCTTCGCCTGCAATGATCGGCACGCCAGCCGGGAGGCAGATGTTGTTTAGGACTTCTGTGTTGGATGCTACCGTATTGTCTGTCGGAACATAGATCACGTCGCTTTCAGAAGCTGCGGATGTCGCTACGGAAGCGATATCGTTAGAGTCCGCGAATGTATAAATCTTGCATGTATAGCCATAGCCTTCCAATGCCGCTTTTACAACGTCTGCCTGGTAAGCGGAGTTTGCTTCAGCAGAGCAGTAAAGGATGCCTACTGTTCCTGCTTCCGGGAACAATTCGTTTAACATTGCAGCCTGCTCTTCTAACGGCGCAAGGTCAGATGTGCCGGAAATGTTTGTGCCGGTCGTGCCTGTCCAGTTGTCAATCTCTAATGCCGTCGCATAGTCTGTAATGGAAGTGCCAAGGATTGGGATGTCGTTCGTCCCTGCTGCGGCTGCCTGCAGTGCCGGTGTCGCATTGGCAAGGATGAGGTCAACTTTGTTGGATACAAACTGGTTTACAATCGTTGCGCATGTTGCGGAATCGCCGGAAGCGTTCTGCTCGTCAAACTTTACGTTTTCTGCGCCAAGGAGCTTTGTCAGTGCATCTTTAAATCCCTGGGTTGCGGCATCAAGCGCAGGGTGCTGTACGAGCTGGCAGATGCCAACATTGTACACGTCCGCTTTTTTCCCGCATGCTGTCATGGACACGGCCAAAATGACCGTCATCATAAGCGTTAATAACTTTTTCATTGTTTTCCTCCATTTTTGTATTTTTGCTTTTTCCACTGCAGCGCTTTGGCTCTTTGACGCACTAAAGCACTGCAACACCGTTTAGATTTTATCTTATCTTTTCCTGTTTGTCAACAATATTCTGCGCATCTTTATAAATGCTGTCCGAAGGAACAACGCCCCTGACCATGGAAAGCGGGTAAATGTTCGTATTTTTCCCAACGACAGTCCCCGGGTTTAAAACGCTGTTGCACCCTACTTCCACGCAGTCCCCAAGCATCGCGCCTACTTTTTTCCTGCCTGTTGCAATCTCCCGGCCAGATGCCTTAATGAAAACGGGCGTTTTATCGCTTTTGACGTTAGACGTGATAGAGCCGGCCCCCATATGTGCGCAAAAGCCTAAAATGCTGTCACCGACATAGTTGTAGTGCGGCACTTGCACTTTATTAAAGAGCACTGCATTTTTTAATTCCGTGGAATTGCCGACTACCGCGCCCTTGCCGACTATCGCACTGCCCCGGATGAACGCGCACTGGCGCACCTGTGCATCCTCGTCGATGATAAGCGGCCCGTTTAACGAAGCGCTTGGCGCCACTTTTGCCGATTTTGCAACCCAGATATGTTCTCCTTGCTTTTCAAACTTTTCTTCCGGCAGCGTCTGCCCAAGCGCAATGATAAAATCTTCTATTTTGTGCAATACCTCCCATGGGTATGTAGCGTCTTTGAAGAGATCTGCCGCAATCGTTTCTTCTAATGTAAAAAGCTCCTGAATTGTCAACTGTTCCATAAGCTGCCTCCTGTTTGCCTTATTATTTATAATTTTTGGCGGCGGCATCAAACTGCGCGTACAGCTGGCTGCCGCTTTGCATCTGTTTTACGGTATTTGTCCTTCTGGATACAAAATCCTCAAGTTTCCCCATATACTCCTTTGGGGTAATCTTCCCCTCTGCCACAAGCGATAATCCCTTTTCCCAGCTTGCGGTAAGCGCCGGCTCAAGCAGCGGCTTCATCGAGTTTCTCACAACATCGTATACCATCTCCCCCATCAGGGTAGGCGTAATGATCTGCGTTTTTTTATTGAGCGACAAGTATTTGATGTGCACGAGTTTTTTTAAAATTTCCGCCCTTGTCGCGGAAGTGCCGATGCCGCTGCCCTTTATCTGGGCACGCAGGTCCTCGTCCTCGATAAACTGCCCGGCATTTTCCATCGTCAGTATCATCGTGCCGGAATTGTAGCGTTTTGGCGGCGAAGTTTCCCCTTCCTTTACGGCAATGCCTAACAGCTGCAGGCGCATCCCTTTCTTTAGCCCGGCAAGCAGTTTTGGCGAAATGGCGGCTGTGCTTTCACCGCTTTCTTTTTTTGTGCCAGCCGGATGCCCCACGACGCACAAATACCCCTCCTGCTCTAATGCCCTAAAGGAAGAAAAGAATTTCTCCCCTTTTATGTCTATGGCAAGGGATATTTTTTTATATACCGCCGGAGGGTAAAATATGCTTAAAAAACGCCTGGCGATCAGCTCATACACACTAGCCGCCAGCGGGGAAAGGCTTTTTTCCTGCGACAGGCCCTGCCCCGTTGGGATGAGGGCATAGTGGTCGGTAATCTGTTTATCGTCCACATACCTTGTCGCGGCAAGTTTCTGCCAGGCTGCCCCGCCTGCGCCGCCCGGTCCTAGTACTTTTGCCGCATATGCCCCTGCGCGCCCATACGCGAGCAGCCCTCTTATGTTTTTCTCAATCTCTTTTGCGGCCGCCGTGGACAATACCCTGGCATCGGTCCTTGGGTATGTCACCATTTTCTGCTCATAAAGCTGCTGTACGATTTTAAGCGTTTCATCCGGGCTGATCTTAAAATATTTTGCGCAGTCATTTTGCAGTTCCGCAAGATTGTACAAAAGCGGCGGATGTTTCGTTTCTTTCTTTTTTTCGATCTTTTCCAAAATTGGATCTGCCTGTGGCTCTTTTGTCACAGACGCAATCAGCTTTTTTGCATCCGCTTCTTCTTTAAATCCATTTTCTTTGTATAAAAGGGGCGACCCGGCATAGCGTGTCCCTTCCACCGTGCGCCATTCGGCGTCAAATTCCCCGCCTTCTTCTCCAGAAGCCGCGAATTTTGCCAGGACGCGGTAAAACGGCGTTTTCACAAATTCCCGTATTTCCCGCTCCCTTGCCACTACCATGCCAAGGACGCACGTCATGACACGGCCGACCGAAACGACCGCCTTGTTTGTTTTTAAATACGCCTTCATCGCCTGGCTGTATTTTAATGTCAGGACGCGGGAAAAGTTAATGCCCATCAGATAATCTTCTTTTGCACGCAAGTAAGCGGCTGCGCACAGATTGTCGTATTCCGATAAGTCCTTTGCCTCCCGGATGCCGCGCAATATTTCCTCCTGTGTCTGCGAATCGATCCATACCCGTTTGCGCACTTTGCCGGTAACGCCCGCCTGCTGTTCCACAAGCCGGTAAATATATTCCCCTTCCCGCCCGGAGTCGGTGCAGACATAGATCGTATCCACATCCGCCCGGTTTAAGAGCATGCTCACAGTCCGAAACTGCTTCGCCACGCTGCTTATGACTTCATAGCGGAAGTCCTGCGGCAGAAACGGCAGCGTATCAAGCGTCCAGCGTTTGTATTTCTCGTCGTAGGCTTCGGGATAGCTCATCGTCACAAGATGTCCGACGCACCATGTAATGAACGCTTCCTCCGATTCCATATACCCATCCCGGTTTGCCATGCTAAGCCGCAGCGCCTTGGCAAATTCCCTTGCCACGCTTGGCTTTTCCGCAATATAGACACTTTTTCCCATAATCCGCCTTTCTTACATGGGCTTTGCCGCAATATACCCCTGCGCCTTTAAAAGCTCCGCGCACAAGATCGCGCCGCCGGCCGCGCCGCGCACCGTATTGTGGGATAACCCTATAAATTTCCAGTCATAGACAGTATCCGGCCTAAGCCTGCCAACGTTTACGCCCATGCCGTTTTCATAATCCACATCCAGCGCAACCTGCGGGCGGTTATCCTCTTGCAGATAGCGCAAAAACTGCTTTGGCGCGCTTGGAAGCGAAAGCTCCTGCGGCAGGCCCTTAAACTCTTCCAGTTTCTGGATCAGCTGCTCTTTTGTTGGTTTTTTCTTAAATTTCACAAATACTGCCGCCGTATGCCCGTTTAAGACCGGCACGCGGATGCATTGGCATGTGATTACCGGCGATACGGCCGGCACGATCACGCCGTCTTTGATTTCTCCCCATATGCGAAGCGGCTCTTTTTCTGATTTTTCTTCTTCCCCGCCGATATACGGGATAATATTGCCGCTCATTTCCGGCCAGTCTTCCAATGTTTTGCCCGCGCCGGAAACAGCCTGGTAAGTCGTTGCCACTGCCTCGTATGGCTCAAATTCTTTCCACGCCGCCAAAACAGGCGCGTAGCTTTGGATGGAGCAGTTTGGCTTTACGGCGACAAAGCCCCGTTTTGTGCCAAGGCGTTTTTTTTGAAATTCGATGACCTGCATATGCTCCGGGTTGATCTCCGGGATGAGCATCGGCACATCCGGCGTCCACCGGTGTGCGCTGTTGTTAGAAACGACGGGCGTTTCCGTTTTAGCGTACGCGTCTTCGATGCTTTTTATCTCTTCTTTTGCCATATCGACCGCGCTGAAAACAAAATCCACTCCTGCCGCCGTCTTTTCCACTTCGTTCACGTTAAGGACAGTCAGGTTTTTCACCGATTCCGGCATGGGCGATGCCATCTTCCATCTGCCATATACCGCCTCCCCGTATGTCCTTCCTGCGGAGCGCGGGCTGGCCGCCACCGCCGTCACTTCAAACCACGGATGCCCCTCTAACAGGGAAATAAACCGCTGTCCGACCATGCCTGTTGCGCCTAAAATTCCGACTTTTAATTTTTCGCTCATAATCTCCTCCTAAACCCTTTTTCTAAAACGCCACACTCTCTGCCAGCTCTTTTAAAAACTTCTTATTCCATGCAATGGCTTCTTGCATGGCGCACCGCCCCGGCGCACCGGCCGTCAAACGCTTTTCCACACATGCCTTTAGGCTGACAGCGTCATAGAAATCCGCCGCAAAAAGCGGGCTGGCCGCCTTTAATTCTTCTAAAGACAATGCATCCAGGCACGTTCCCTTCTCCATGCAGTAAAGGACGAGCCTGCCGATTACGCCGTGGGCATCCCGAAACGGCATCCCTTTTTTTACAAGGTAATCCGCTGCGTCCGTCGCATTCGCAAATCCATTGGCCGCGCTCTTTTCCATCCGGTCCTTCATAAAACGCATCTTCTTTAACATGCCGTCAAAGAGCGTCAGGCAGCCTTGCACCGTGTCGATTGCATCAAACGTCAGTTCTTTGTCTTCCTGCATGTCCTTATTATACGCAAGCGGAAGCCCCTTCATCGTCGTTAGGATCGATACCAGGGCACCGTATACACGCCCCGTTTTCCCCCGGACAAGCTCTGCAATGTCAGGGTTTTTTTTCTGCGGCATAATGCTGCTGCCAGTCGAATAAGCGTCGTCAATTTCCACAAAGCGGTATTCGTCGCTGTTCCAGAGGATGATCTCTTCTGAAAAACGGCTAAGGTGCATCATCACCGTCGAGAGCGCCGCAAGAAACTCAATGATATAATCCCGGTCCGACACACTGTCCATGCTGTTTTGCGTTGGCCCCGCAAAGCCAAGGAGCGATGCCGTATAATGCCTGTCTAACGGGTATGTCGTTCCCGCCAATGCGCCCGCGCCAAGCGGACAGTAATTCATCCTCGCATAAATATCGCGCATCCGCAAAAGATCCCGCTTAAACATTTCAAAATACGCGCCAAGATGGTGCGAAAGCGTCACTGGCTGCGCTTTTTGCAAGTGGGTAAATCCCGGCATGTAAGTATCGGTATGCTCCTCCATCTGTCCTGTCAGCGTACAAAGCAGGCCGTATAGCAGCTTTTCCATCTGCCCTACTTTGGCCCTGACATACAGTCTCATGTCAAGTGCAACCTGGTCGTTGCGGCTCCTGCCGGTATGCAGCTTCTTTCCTGCTTCCCCGATGCGCTCCGTCAGCTTTGCCTCGACAAAGCTATGGATATCTTCATATTCCCCTGTAATGGCTAACGTCCCGTTTTCTAAATCTTCCCGGATGCCCTCTAAGCCTTTTACAATCGCATCCTTTTCATCTTGCGGCAAAATCCCCTGCTTTTCTAACATGACAGCATGGGCAATGCTCCCTGCAATGTCTTCCCTGAAAAATCTCTGGTCAAATGATATGGATGCATTAAAATCATACGCCAGGCGATCTGTTTCTTTTACAAAGCGCCCGCCCCAAAGCTGTGCCATATGCTCACCCTCCTACCTCAATATTTGAAATTTGTCAATACATCTCCCGAT
>QLIP01002909.1_pt1 | contig 10087 bp, 6 predicted proteins | sample 1769771 | NCBI WGS metagenome assembly QLIP01 (sample SAMN09428762, study PRJNA476227) | Gut metagenome, whole genome shotgun sequencing project. | isolation source: cecum | host: Rhizomys sinensis | place: China: Jinsha town of Minqing, Fujian Province | collected 2013-09-23
TAGCTTGAGGGTGCCGTGGAGCGTGGAGTCCTTCTGGGCTTGTAGGCGCATGATGTCAAACCTCAGCGCGTTCTTCTCCAAGAGCGTGTTGAGCAGGTTGCCTTGACCCGCATAACCCTTTAGTGCAAACTGCGGGAGGGGCGCGAGGAGGGAGTCGACGTGCAGACGGCGTTGGCTCACCATCTGCGATGCCATGGAGGCCACGCGCGTCAGACGGTTGAGCAGCGCGGTGGGCGAGGTGGGGGTGGAAAATTCGAGGTTGAGGGCAGGATTGCCGAGGTTGGCCTTCACCATTTGCGAGCCAGTGCGGAGGCGGAGTCCGAGGGTGTCGGTGGCCACGCGCTGCGAGCCGTATTGCAACTGAGCACGGCGCAGTGCGGCCATAGCGAAGATGGAGTCGGTGCGAGGGTAGAGCACGCCGCGCGAAGTGATACCGAAGGAGCCTTGCGCCACGGAGTCGGTGAGTCCGAGTTCGTGAAGGTTGAGGTTGTTGAGGCGGCCGTTGAGGCTCCAGCGCACCCGTTGGGGCGAGAGGGTGCCGAGGAGAGCCATATGCCCCGACGCGGCTGGAATTTGCGAGAGTAGATGCACTTGCAGGTTGCCCGTGTCGAGTTGGGCGGTGAGGTTGAGGTCGCCTATCTGTCGGCCATTAAAACGAGCCGAATGGAGGTCGAGTGTGGCATCAATGGCCGAGGTGCGCAGCAGCGGATTGAAGCCGCGCCCCTTGGCCGAGAGGGAGGCGGTGACGGGTCCCACGCCAGCACCAGGCATAAAGGCCTGGACGGGGAACTCCTTGGTGGTCACTTCCACCTTGTAGGCGGGGGCTTTGCCGCTTAGCTGGCCATTCAGCGCCAGCGAGCCTTGGGCGGTGCGCGCAGTGACTGAGGCGCGATAGTTGGAGCCGCGGGCGTGAGCTTCGGCTTGTAGGGTGAGTGAGGGGAGCCGCATACCCGACCCCTTGGGAATGAGGGCGTTGACAGGCGCAGGGTTGATGAGCGAGCCGCGCATGGAGGCGTCGAGCTGGAGAGCGTCGGGCTTGTCGAGCGACTGCACTTGTCCGCGTCCGGCAAGCTCGAAAATGCCAGCCATGGAGGCGCTGAGACTATTGATGGTCAGCCCATTGAGGCGGCCAGAGGTGTTAATGCCGAGGCGCAGCGGAGTGCCCGCTGGGAGCGGGTGCAGCAGCGGCGCAAGGGTGGGTAGAGCTGTGGCCACGTCGGCGGGGAGGAGTTTGAGCGAGGCAGCGAGGCTCACTGGCGGGTTCGCCTCGTTCAGCCCCATGGCGGCGCTGAGGGTCATGAAACTGCCGCCGAGGCGCACGCGGAAGTCGGAGGCGCGAAGCTGGGTCGAGTCCATGGAGTAGACGCCCGAGGCGGCGAGGGTGAGGCCGCAGCGCTCAGTGACCTTGAGCAGCGTGATGGGCACCCGCATCTCTGCGCCGTGCATGCGCAGCGAGTCAATGCGCGCCAGGCCGCTGGTGAGGGTGAGCCAGTTGGGGTCGAGTCCAGGGAGAGGTTGCGCCCCGCGTTGGCCATAGAGAGCGGAGCGGAGTTGGCAGCAGAAGTGGCCGGCGTTCAGGTCGAACTCTTTGCTGGTGACTATGGTGCCGCCGCTGAGCGTGGCATGGTCAATTTGCGTGGCTATGGTGTCGTTGCTTGCGGCCATCGCCATTTCGTAGGTCACGTTGCGCAGGGAGAGCGGGCCAGAGTGAATGGTGATTGGTGCGGCGGAGGTGGTGTCGGTGGGTGTGGAGGTGGTGTCGGTGCCCATGAGCAGGCGTATGTGGGCACCGTTGAGGTCGGCGTGCTTGAGGTCGATGTGAGTAAAGGCGAGGTTCATCGAAGCTGCCGCGCCTATGGAGTCGATGTGCACGGCCACATATAGCGAGTCGGGGCCGCCCATCTGATAGAATGCGTGATTTACCTGCGCGTCCACCACCTTGAGCCGTCCGAGCAGGAGGGCGAGCGGTGCCACGCGCACTTGGGCGTGTTCCACGGTGAGCATCGTGTCGCCGCGCTGCACTATGGAGGCCTCGGTGGCTTGCAGGCGCATCGGGAACGAGAGACTGAGGTCGGCCACTTCAATCTTCATGCCGGTGGATTGCTCGAGGTCGGGCAAAATCTTGCCAGCAAGGTAGTTGAGTGTGCCAGGAATGTAGAGCGCGAGCAGGGCACAGAGCAGCAGCGCCACAGGCACACCTGCGGCCCAGAGCGCTATGCGCAACCAAAGTTTTTTGCCCGCTTTGCTCATAATAGTCGAAACAGTTTGTTATTCAAACTGCAAATATACAAAAAAAGTTTGAGGCAGGGAATAAGTGAGCGAAATTTTTGTGAAACGCAATTGGTAAATTTACAACTATTTGCCAACTTATTAACATTCGTTAACGTCCGCGGGCAATCAATCAGCACAGTTTGGGTCGTAATTTTGCAGCGTAAAAATTTCGCTTGCAGTCATGATAAATTCTTCTCACAAATCAACTACCGAACGGCGCAACCTACGCCTGCGCCACGAAGTGTGCCACGAACTCGACTCGGGGTGCTCGCTCAAAGAGGCCATTCGCCGTGTGCTCAATCGTCCGCTCCCCAAGGGCTTCTATGTGGAGGTGGATACGGCCTATGTCAACGACCGCCGCATACGCACCGGCGAGTCGCCCTGCTCCGACAAACTCTCAGCGCTGAAGTGGCACGACATCTCCACCCAAGCCAACCGTTTTCAACGCGCCATGCCCTCGCTCACGCGGCTCGACGCCGTGGCCAAGGTGATTGCCACCGGTGAGTCACGCGGATTTTATATGAGCAAACATCAAGCATTATCTATTTTAAAATCATTCTTTAAATTCGTCATAAAATGAAAATCGAACTCGACTACCATCGCATATCCGACTCTATATTTGCCCTCGTGGCTCTCAAAGCAGCCTCCGAAGGCACCAAACCCGCCATTGGACGCTATCAGCAGGCCGCCCTCAATGAGATGATGGCCACCGAATTGCTCACCATAGCCTTGCGCCTGGGCAACAACGTCATAGGACTCAATCCCAAGCAGGGGATTATTGAGGTGGAGGGCGAGGTGCAGGCCGTGCTCTTCCGCCACGCCTTAGAGTCGACCCTCACAGCCACAGTCATGCACCGCCTGGGTCTGGCCGCCGACCCCGCCGACCTTATCCTCCGCCTGCGCCAAATCCTCAACCCCCTCCCCGCCAACATGCGACTCCGCTACTAAACACTAATGTAAAATAAGCCCTATAAGGCATATAGGGCCTATAGGGCTTATAGAAATTGCTTGCTGAGAATTACTTGCTGAGAAGCTCGGCGATTTTGGCTTCGAGGGCAGCGCCACGGAGGTCGCGAGCCACGATCTTGCCTTGGGGGTCAATCACGAGAATGGTGGGGATAGCCATCACGCCGTAAGCATCGGTGACAACGGTGTTATCCTTCTTGCCCTTGATGATGGGGTAGGGTATGCCGAGTTCTTCCACGGCTTTGGTGGTCTCTTCGGGCTGATCCCACACGGCCACGCCTACCACTTCCAGTCCAGCGCTCTTATACTTGTTGTAGAGCGAAATGAGAGTGGGGATTTCCGCACGGCAGGGACCACACCAGGAGGCCCAGAAGTCGATGATGGTGTATTGACCCGGCTTGACGTATTGTGAGAGTTTGACGAGTGCACCATCGGCCTGCTCCACGTTCACGTCGACGAATTTCTTGCCCACGCCAGTGGCCACTTTGGCTTCGGCGGTCTTAATCATGCGCTGAGTGTCGGGGTTGTTGCCAATCATGGTGTCGGCTTCGGCGCAAATTTTGAGGTCCTTGATGTCCATTTGGTCGGCCATGGGGCCAAACACCATGATGTTATAGGGCGAACCGCTATTGTCCTGAATGAACTTCACGGCATCGGGAATGAATACGGCTTGGAAGATGGAGTCGCGCGATTGTTCATTTTCGAGCAGGGCGCGGTTGGCCTCAACCAGCTCCATAGTCTTCTGAATGTAGGCGCTGTAGGAGTCGTTGAACTTGGTGCCGTGGGGCAGGCCGGTTCCCTTGTCGAAGGTGATGGTGCCGGGTTCAACCACGAGTTGTGCCATGGGATAGCCGCCAGCCACAACGTAGCCCAGGCGAGGCTGCTCAATGGTACCAGTGAAGACAACGGTGCTGTCGCCAGCTATGGCGGTGACAATGGTGTCGCCATTCATCGGGTCAACGATTGCCATAGTGTCGCCCTTGACTTCGGCCGGAGTGGAGAGTTCCACAGTGTACTTGTTGTTGGAACAAGACACGAGCACCAAGGCACCTAATGCCAAGGTGGAAATAAGTTTTTTCATGTGCAGATAACTGTTTATTGTTACGTATTTTTGGAAATATAACGCAAAAACCAGAATAAATGTTGTATTATCAAAAAAAATTAGTAACTTTGCACCCAAAGTGTGCATATCCGCACACCCCTAACTCCGAACAAATTAATTAACATACCCAATCTAAAACCAACACTTAACAACGTTATGAGTACCATGAGTACCACTCCCGCTCGTAAGCCGAACTACGCATTGCCTATCCTGGTGATGTTCTTCCTGTTCGCAATGATCGCGTTTGTCACCGGTTTCCAAAACCCCTTCGGCGTGATCCTTAAGCAGCAACTTGGCCTGTCCAACTTCCAAAGCCAGCTCGGCGCTGCTGCCAACTTCATCGCCTACGCAATCATGGGCATTCCCGCTGGTATGCTCCTCCAAAAGCGCGGCTACAAATTCTCTGCCATCTCCGCAGTGCTCGTTGGCCTGCTCGGCGTGGTAATCATGTTCGCCTCCTCCCTGGTGAGCGGTGGCGCAATCTTCACTGTCTATATTATCGGTGCACTCGTGGCGGGTTTCTCCATGTGCATGCTCAACACCGTGGTTAACCCCATGCTCAACACCCTCGGCGGTGGTGGCAACAAGGGCAATCAGCTCATCCAATTTGGTGGCACCCTCAACTCTCTGGCTGCCACCATCTGCCCCATCTTCGTTGGTCTGCTCATTGGCAACGACCTGAGCGCGGCCAAGATGGAAACCGCTCGCCCCGCTCTCTACGTGGCTGGCGCTATCTTCGCCTTCGCCTTTGTTGTGCTGGCTCTCACCAAGCTCCCTGAACCCATTCTCGAAGAACAAGCTGCCAAAGCTAAGGCTGGCATCAAGGAAGAAAAGCCCTCGCTCAAAGGTGCTCTCAGCTTCCGCCACTTCTCCCTCGGCGCTCTCGCTATCTTCGTCTACATCGGCATCGAAATCGGCGTGCCCCAAATCGCCAACCTCTACCTCACCGCTCCTAAGGCTGCCGAAGTGGCCGTGGTGGACGAAACCGTTGCCGCCGCTGCCGTGGCTGACGACCTCGCTGCCGTAGCCGTGGAAGAAACCACTGCCGAAGTGATTGTTGACTCCGCCGCCGCTGCCGTTGACACCGCCGAAACCCCCGCCGAACAAGCCTTCGACGCTGCCTCCGAAGCCCAAGCCGACCCCGCTGTGGCTGGCATGGAACAAGCCTCTGAAGAAGTTGCTACCGAGGAAGCTGCCCCCGCTGCTGAAGGTCAACCCGGCCTCGGCATGAACGCTGGCATCGCTGGCGCTCTCGTGGGCATGTACTGGCTCATGATGCTCTTCGGCCGCCTCATCGGTGGTGCCGTAGGCTCCAAGGTGAGCGCCCGCACCATGCTCACCGTGGTTAGCTCCGCCGCCATCATCCTCCTCATGCTCGGCATCTTCTCCGACCCCGCCAACACCGTATCCGTGCCTGGCTTCTCCTCTGGCGAAGGCTTCACCATGGTCGACGCCCCCATCAACATGCTCTACTTCGTGCTCTGCGGCCTCTGCACCTCCGTTATGTGGGGTGGCATCTTCAACCTCGCCGTTGAAGGCCTTGGCAAATACACCGCCGCTGGCTCTGGCTTCTTCATGGTAATGGTTTGCGGTGGCGGCATCATCCTCCCCCTCCAAGCCTGGGTTGCCGACGCTGCTGGCTACCTCACCTCCTACTGGGTGCTCGTGGCCTGCGCTGCCTACCTCCTCTTCTACGCCCTCGTGGGTAGCCGTGTGAGCAAGCGCGCCGAAGCATAATCACCTGCGAACATTAAAATTAAGAGTTAAGAATTCCCCCAATTCTTAACTCTTAATTTCTCTAATAATTTATAATTCATAATTCATAATTCATAATTCCCACTGTGAACTGGTTTGAATGTAAAGTCTCCTACCACAAAATGGTAGAAAACGGACTAATGAAAAAAGTCACCGACACCTTCCTGGTCGATGCACTCTCCTTCACCGAAGCCGAAGCCCGCGTAATTGAAGAAGTAACCCCCTTCGTATCTGGCCAAATGGACGTGGCCTCAGTTAAGAAGACCAAAATCTCCGAAATCTTCCGCGATGACTCCGCCGACAAATGGTATCTAGTCAAAGTGGCTTTCATCACCATTGATGAAAAGACTGCCGCCGAAAAACGCGCCATCAGCCTCATCCTCGTGGCTGGTTCCGACTTCAAAGGAGCCTACGAAAACTTCCTCGCTGGCATGAAAGGCACCATGGGCGACTACGAAATTGTCTCCATCGCCGAAACCCTCATTCTCGATGTCTATGCATCAAAGCTCGACATCCCTGCGGCAGAGTAATCTGCGCCACATTCTCGCCCTCCTCCCGGAGGGCGTGCAGTTGGTGGCCGTGAGTAAATTTCAGCCCCTCGACGCACTCGCCGACCTCTACGAGGCCGGCCAGCGCGCCTTTGGCGAAAGCCGAGTGGACGAGGTGGTGGCCAAAGCGGCCGCCCTCCCCGCCGACTGCCGCTGGCACTTCATCGGTCATCTCCAAACCAACAAACTGCGTCGACTCCTCCCCGTGGTGCACATGATTGAGAGCGTCGACTCCCTCCGCCTCCTCCAACTCATTTCGGCCGAAGCTGTGCGCATCGGTCGCGTCATCGACGTTCTGCTCCAGGTGCACGTGGCCGCCGAAGAAACCAAAACTGGCTTTCTCCCCTCCGAGATTATCCCCGCCGCCCAAGCTGCCCTCGACCTCCCAGGCATACGAGTATGCGGCATCATGGGCATGGCCACCAACACCGACAACGTGAACCGCATCACCGCCGACTTCGCCGCCATAGCCGCCCTCGGCCATCAGCTCCGCCAGCTCATTCCCGCCGCCACCACCATCTCCATGGGCATGAGCAGCGACTGGCCCATAGCCCTAAGCCAAGGCACCACCTCCCTCCGCATCGGCTCCTCCCTCTTCGGGCCGCGCCTGCGCTAACTGGCGCACTATCAGTATTTTATATAATTTATATAACTTCTATAATTTATATAAATCCGTTCTCCTTTGCGAAATTCGTAAAAAATTGCTACCTTTGCACTTATTTTTATGCTTAGATTATGAAATTTAACGAATATAAGTTCTGCAACCCTGCCGAAATCAATCGCTCGGTATTGAACTCCTGGGCCGGTCGTCGGCTCTTTGAACGCTCCGTCGAGGAACGTGACCCCGCCAATAGCTTCGTATTCTTCGAGGGTCCCCCCTCAGCCAATGGTCACCCTGGTATTCACCACGTGCTCGCCCGCACTATCAAGGACATCGTGTGCCGCTACAAAACCATGCGCGGCTATCGTGTGGCTCGCAAAGCCGGTTGGGACACCCACGGCCTCCCCGTAGAGCTTGGCGTGGAAAAGAGCCTCGGCATCACCAAGGAGGACATCGGCAAGAAAATCTCCGTCGATGACTACAACGCCGCTTGCCGCAGCGAGGTGATGAAGTTCACCGACGAATGGCAGCAGCTCACCTCCCAAATGGGCTACTGGGTGGATATGCAGGACCCCTATATCACTTACGACAATCGCTACATCGAATCCGTGTGGTGGCTTCTGCGCGAAGTTTACCGCAAGGGTCTTCTCTATAAGGGCTACACCATTCAGCCCTACTCCCCCGCCGCCGGCACTGGCCTGTCGAGCCACGAGCTTAACCAACCCGGTTGCTACCGCGACGTGAAGGACACCACCGCCATAGCTCAGTTCACCCTCACCGACCCCATCGCGCCCCTCCAGGGCTGGGGCAAACCCGTGATGCTCGCCTGGACCACCACCCCCTGGACCCTCCCGAGCAACACCGCCCTCTGCGTAGGTCCCGCGCTGGACTACTGCGTGGTGCGCACTTTCAACCCCTACTCGGGCGAGGCTATCTCCTGCGTTGTGGCCAAGGAACTGCTCCACTCCGTGTTCAACCCCAAGGGAGAAAACCTCCCTCTGGACGAATATCAAAAGGGCGACAAGCTCGTGCCCTGGCAAGTGGCCGCCACCCTCAAGGGCGAGGAACTCGTGGGCATGCACTACGAGCAGCTCTTCCCCTGGGTTAATCCCGGTGAAGGCGCATTCCGCGTAATCCCTGGCGACTATGTCACCACCGACGACGGCACGGGCGTGGTGCACATCGCTGGCACCTTTGGCGCCGACGACTTGCGAGTGAGCCGCGCTGCAGGTGTGCCCCCACTCCACCTCACCGACCGCGACGGCAACGTCCGCCCCATGGTGGACCTCCAAGGTCGTTTCTACCTGCTGAGCGACCTCGACCCCGAATTTGTGAAGAACAACGTCGATGCCGAAGCCTACGGCGAATTTGCTGGCCGCTTCGTCAAGAACGCCTACGACCCCGCTGCCACCGACGAAACCGAAACCCTCGACGTGAGCCTCTGCCTCTGGCTCAAACAGCGCGGCCAGGTGTTCAAAATCGAAAAGCATACCCACAACTACCCCCACTGCTGGCGCACCGACAAGCCCGTGCTCTACTATCCCCTCGACTCGTGGTTTATTCGCTCCACCGCAGTGCGCGAACAACTCCTCGAAGCCAACGGTGGCATCCAATGGAAGCCCGCTTCCACTGGCTCTGGTCGCTTTGGCAAGTGGCTCGAAAACCTTCAGGACTGGAACCTCAGCCGCTCGCGCTACTGGGGCACCCCGCTCCCCATTTGGCGCACAGAGGATGCCAAGGAGGAAATCTGCATCGGCTCCGTCGAAGAGCTGTCGGCCGAAATCGACAAGGCTGTGGCTGCTGGCCTCATGCCCTCCAACCCCCTCTCTGACAAGGGTTTCCAACCAGGCCTATACACCAAAGAGAACTACGATAAAATCGACCTCCACCGCCCCTATGTGGACGACATTGTGCTCCTAAGCCCCTCTGGTCGCCCCATGCGCCGCGAATTGGACCTCATCGACGTGTGGTTCGACTCTGGCGCTATGCCCTTCGCTCAAATGCACTATCCCTTTGAGCACAAGGACGATGTGGACTCTGGTCGCTGCTTCCCCGCCGACTTCATCGCCGAGGGCGTGGACCAAACTCGCGGCTGGTTCTTCACCCTCCACGCCATCGCTGGCATGGTGAAGCAGTCCGTGGCCTACAAGGCTGTGATTTCCAACGGTCTGGTGCTCGACCGCTTCGGCAATAAGATGTCCAAGCGTCTGGGCAACGCCGTCGACCCCTTCACGGTGATTGAGAAGTATGGCTCCGACCCCCTGCGCTGGTACATGATCAGCAACTCTTCCCCCTGGGACAATTTGAAGTTTGACGAGGAAGGCGTGGCCGAAGTGAGCCGCAAGTTCTTCGGCACCCTCTTCAACACCTATAACTTCCTGGCTCGCTACGCCAACGTGGACGGCTTTGACCCGCTCACCGCACCCGAAGTGCCCGTGAGCGAACGCCCCGAAATTGACCGCTGGGTGATTTCGGTGCTCAACTCGCTGGTGGCCAACGTGCAAGCCGCCCTCGACGACTACGAACCTACCGTGGCCGCCCGCGCCATCTCCGACTTTGTGCAGGATCACCTCTCCAACTGGTATGTCCGCCTCAATCGCGCCCGCTTCTGGGGCAAGGAGATGACCGCCGACAAGGCCGCCGCCTATCGCACGCTCTACGAGTGTCTCGACACCGTAGCCCTGCTTATGGCTCCCATCGCGCCTTTCTTTGCCGACCGCCTCTATGCCGATCTGCACCCCAGTGCCGACTCTGTCCACCTCCAGCTCCAGCCCCAAGCCAACGCTGCCCTCATTGACCAACCTCTGGAGCAACGCATGGCTCTGGCGCAGAAACTCTGCTCCA
>QLIP01067849.1_pt1 | contig 10080 bp, 6 predicted proteins | sample 1769771 | NCBI WGS metagenome assembly QLIP01 (sample SAMN09428762, study PRJNA476227) | Gut metagenome, whole genome shotgun sequencing project. | isolation source: cecum | host: Rhizomys sinensis | place: China: Jinsha town of Minqing, Fujian Province | collected 2013-09-23
CGTGGGGTATTCGTTTGGTACCGAAATCAAGCGCGGTGCGATGTCCAACTCCGGTTCGGGTGGCATCAACGAGGCTTATGTGGGTTTTAGCGGCAAGCTTGCAGGTATTTCTGCAGGTGTGAATGTTAACTATGGATTCGGAACAATAGCCAACAACCTGTTTACTACACCCTCGGCCGGTGGTCAGGTTAAGTTTGAGCATGTGATTCGCGTTCGTGACTGGCGTGTAACCGGTGGTTTGCAGTACACGGCGAAGTGGAATCAGTTTAACAAGCTCGTGGTGGGTGCCACCTATTCACCGCGCACCTCGATGCATGGTAATACTCTTGTACTCCAGCAGGAACTTAAAAACGATGCGGCTCCCGACACTGTTGCCGGACCGGTTAACCTCAAGAACAACTATTATAATCCTGCATCCTACGGAGGGGGTATCAGCTATACCTACGAGAAGAGCTCTCGCCTTATGCTCGAGGCTGACTATACGCTGCAGAAATGGAGCGACGCACCCTATCAGGCTCTTGACGTGAAGACTGTAAACGGGACAGTGGTGCTTTCGCCAGGGATGAATTTCTATGACCGCGTCAAGTATGCAGTGGGTGGTGAGTACACCCCCAATATCCGAGGCAGCTATCTGCAGCGCATGGTGTATCGTGCGGGTGCATACTTTGTGGACGACTACCTAAAACTCAAACTCGACGGTAAAGACAACCGCATGCAGGAATATGGTGTAACCTGCGGTGTGGGTTTCCCCACTCCCGAAGGGAAGTCGATGGTGAACCTCGGTATGGAATGGAAACAGCGCCGCACATCGCCAGTGAACACTCTAACCGAAAATTATCTCAACGTTACCCTCGGTATCAACTTCAACGAGGTTTGGTTCTGGCAGCGTAAGATACGATGATGAAGCGAAGCCCGATACTGCTTATACTGTTGCTGCTCGTTCTGCTTGCCGGTGCTTGTCGCCGCGAGAAGAAGGTGGATGTCATGGCCGGTATCAACACGGCGAACATGGCCACCATGACCACGCATAACATATCGACACTCATTTCCGACTCGGGTGTGATACAGTATCGGATTGTGGCGCCGTTGTGGCAGGTATTTGACGAGGTTGACACCCCATACTGGTCGTTTCCCAAGGGGCTTTACCTGCGAAAGTATGACCGCAATTTTATGGTGATAGCCACCGTGGCGGCCGACTCGGCGGTGTTCTACAAAGACCAGAAGCTGTGGAAACTCGAGGGGAATGTGGAGATGACCAAGGTCCCCAAGGATCTGTTTCTCTCCCCACGCATATTCTGGGACCAGAGGCAGGGGAAGATTTACAGCGATACCTTCATTCATATCGAAAATGCGACTCACATGATAGAAGGAACCGGATTTATATCTGACGAGAAACTGACTCAGTACCGTATCCTTAAGCCCAACGGGGTTTTCCCGGTTCAGGAACTGTAAGACCAGGAATTGAAGATTATGTATTTGACGATAATAATAATAGCTGTTCTGTTCTCAGCACTTTTTTCGGGGGCTGAGATTGCCTATGTGCAGAGCAGCAAGGTGCGCATGGCCATCGATGCCAAGCGTGGAGGTCTCAACGACCGGTTGATACAGCATTTTACCAAGAAGGAGGATATGTTTATATCCTCCTTGCTTGTTGGTAACAATATAGTGTTGGTAATTTACGGTATCGCACTGTCGGCACTTATCAATCCGCTACTCGAAACATGGTTTCACAATAACGAGGCGCTGATTCTGATATCCAATACTCTGTTCTCGACCGGAGTGATACTTCTGTTTGGCGAGTTTCTCCCCAAAACTACGTTCCGTATCAATCCAAACCTGATGATGCGTATTTTTGCACTCCCTCTTTACCTTATCTATCTTGCCGTATACCCAGTTTCCTGGCTTGTATCTGCAATTTCCAAGGGGTTGATGCGAGTCTTCGGCATAAAGGGTGAGGAGGTTGAAAACGACAAGTTTACCATGGATGAACTTGACGATTTCATACAGCAGACCATCGACAGCGGGAATGAGAAAAGTGTGGTGGAAAATGAAGTTAAGATTTTCCGCAAGGCCATCGATTTTAAGGACACCGAGATTTCGGAATGTATGATTCCCCGCAATGAGATTGTGGCAGTGCCCCTGCAGGGTACTACCCGCGAGGATCTTGTGCAGGTGTTTATGAAAACAGGCTTGTCCAAAGTGGTGGTTTACCGCGAGGATATAGATGATGTGGCAGGGTATATACATGTAGCCGAGCTTTTTAACAGTTCGGCCGACTGGCGCCGCAAGTTAAAGCCCGTTATATTTACCCCCGAAACCATGCTTGCTAATAAGATGATGCGCCGCATGATGAGCGAGAAACGAACTCTGGCCATGGTTGTAGATGAGTTTGGCGGGACAGCAGGTCTGGTAACGCTTGAAGATATCGTCGAGGAGATATTTGGTGAAATCGAGGATGAGCATGATGTCAACAAGCTTGTGGCGCGCGAAGTGGAACATGGTGTCTATGAATTTTCTGGGCGCGTGGAGATAGCCCAACTCAACGAGGACTTTAATCTAGACATCCCCGAGAGTGAAGGGTATCATACCCTATCGGGATATATTCTTGAGGACCGACAGCAGATTCCGCATCAGGGTGAAAGGTTCACCATTGGTCAGCTTGAATTTATAATTGAGCGTATGGCAGGTCCGCGCATAGAGTTGGTTCGCTGCGTGCGTCTTTAGACTCTGCGAGCGCTGCCAAGCACTGAGTGTTTTGTTAAAGTCTTATTTTTTATGCATATCGAGTGGATGTTGGATTGTCCACTCGTTTTTTTGTCTATTTATAGTTTAAAATTAATTATTTTTTAATAATTTTGAACAAAATTGAGTTTAAGAGGTACCCGATTCCTGTCGATTGCGTATAGGTATATTGTACTGATGACAGAAAAGAACAATTGAGATAGATTCTATAATTAAACTATTAAAACATGAAGAAGAGAACAGTTATCTTGTCTTCGATGCTGATGATGCTTCCGCTGGGCGGAACATTGCAGGCGCAGACCGCCGTTGGTGGCTCCCGCAGCCAGCAGGCGCAGCAGAAGATGCAGTCGACCGACGGCGTGGTTAACGGTGTGGTTGTCGATGAGGAAGGGAATCCTCTTGCTGGTGCAACCATTCTTATAAAAGGCTCCAAGTATGGAGTAGCCGCAAACGCTTCGGGCGAGTTTTCACTCCCGGTTGGCAAGGATGTGACTGAATTGCTTGTAAACTATGTCGGTATGGACCCTGTGGTTATCAAACTGACCGATGCAAGCTTCAAGTCGCCGATAAAGGTTGCCATGCGCAGCAATGCCGAGCTTATCGACGAAGTGGTGGTGACAGGTTATCAGACTTTGTCGAAGGAACGCGCCACAGGTTCGTTTGACGTAATCGACAAGAAACAGCTCCAGAAACCCGCTGCCAGCATTGCACAGCGACTCATCGGTGCGTCGGCTGCACTGGTTGCCAATCAGGATGCATACGGAAATCCGAGCTTCAAGATTCGCGGTAACTCAAGCTTTAATGCCGGCAACGCACCACTGCTCGTAGTCGACGGATTTGCAGTGTCGGGCGGTTTCGGCTCTATCAACCCCAACGATGTGGAAAGTGTGACAGTGCTTAAGGATGCCGCCGCCGCAAGTATCTGGGGTGCCAAGTCGGCCAATGGTGTAATTGTAGTAACCACCAAGGGTGGCAAAGGTCTCGGTGCCAAGCGCACTAATGTAAAGGTGGATTATTCTGGATTCTATAAGGTGTCTCCCAAGCTCGACATTGATTATATGCTCTCGCGCGGCACCAGTTCGTCAGAGTTTATCGACTACCAGATTGAGACATTCAACAAGTGGGGTGCCAACAACTTCTATCAGTCTATTTCAGACCGTTACAACGGCGGTAGCATGGTGGGACGTTTGCTTAACGAACAGCGTCTGGGTCATATTACCAAGGAGGAGATGGAGGCTGGTATTGAAAAATACCGTAATATCGACAATACCGAGCAGCTTCGCAAGTACCTTCTTCAGAATCCGATGACTCTGCAAGAAAACGTGGGTATCAGCATTGATACAGAGCGCGCGTCGACCAACCTGTCACTGCTCTGGCAGAAAAACAAGGCTTACTGGAAGGGTGACTCCGACCAAAAGTATTTGGTGTCGGTCAATAACCGCACTTCGATATTCAAGTGGGTAGACTTTATCTTCAACGGAACCTTTAACTATGGCAAGAGCGAAGGTAAGTCGGCAGGTTCGTTCCCGCAGCTGGCTTCGTTTGAAAATCTTGTGGACGAAAACGGCAAGACCATCCAGTACAACTCGTTCTATGAGTGGTATCTTGAAAAAAATGTGCCCATCGATAAGTTCCCGTTCAAAAACTGGGGATGGAACCCGATTGATGATATGGAAGCCACTTTGCGCACAAATACAAACATGAATGCCCGTGCGCAGGCTGGTCTTAATTTCAAGCTTTGGAAGGGTCTGACATTTGATACCCGTCTGCAGTATGAGATGATTGATACTCACAAGGATACCTACCGTGCCGAGAATCACTCGGAGGTGAGAAATGCCATCAATGTGAGCTCGACTCTCAACAAGACCAATAACACGGTAACCGTCAATCTGCCAATGGGTGGATGGTTGGACCGTTCGCGCACCACAGTGGGTGTAATTACTTTCCGTAATCAGTTGACCTTCAACCAGACATTTGCCGATGTACACCAGGTTGCAGCCGTAGCTGGTATGGAAACCATCGACTATAACACAAAGGGTTATACATATCCCCGCGTGCTCGGTTACAACCCCGAGACTTTGACTTCGGGTTATCTTCCCGATAACGTATCGGTTAAGAACTGGACAGGAACAACTACTATCAACCTCCGCAACCTGTATGCAGGAAGCAGTCAGTTCTCAGACCTTACCGACCGTTATTTCTCGGCATTTGCCAATGCTTCATATACATATGCCGGCAAGTATACAGTTTCTGGTAGCTACCGTACCGATGCATCCAACCTTATTACCGACGACCCCGCATACCGCTATGCACCTTTCTGGTCGGTAGGTGCCGGCTGGCAGATTGGCAAGGAGTCTTTCATGCGCGACTTTGAATGGATGGACCGTCTTAATCTGCGTGTTACCTACGGTTTTAACGGTAACGTAGACAAGTCTACAACTTTCAAACCTCTATTCACCACTTCTTCGGCTGTGGACTACTGGACAGGGGAGTACACCGGCACGGTTGCTAGCCCCGGTAACCCGACCCTGCGTTGGGAAAAGACCGGAACCTGGAACCTTGGTATAGACTATTCGTTCTTTAACTCCAAGCTCTTTGGTAAACTTGATGTCTACAACAAGCTTTCGGAGGACCTTATCTCACGCCGCGAAATTTCTTCGGTAACCGGTTCGACAGCAATGTTCCTCAACAACGGTAAGATTCGCAACCGCGGTTTTGAGTTTGAAGTTGGTACATCAATGAATATTACACCCAAAATCTACTGGACAGGAACTGCCCGCCTCGGCTATAACCGCAATAATGTAGAGAAGCTTCTTGTAGAACAGTACTTTGGACGCAACCTCGTTCAGGGTGGTAGCTCGGCATGGGTTGAGGGTATGGATATGAACACCCTTTGGTGCTTTGAATATTCGGGCCTTATTAACACCGGTACAGAAGCGTCCCCCCACTGGTCGCCGTCGGTATACTATGAAAACCGTGAGAAGGTGGCATTTGTCAAGGAACTTGATGGTGACGGTCGCTCATATTGCTTGAATATGGGTACCAAGACTGCACCCTGGAACTGGTCGTTCAACTCAGCGTTCAGCCTCTATGACTTCGACCTTTCGTTTATCATCACCGGTCGCTTCGGTCACGTGTTCAAGCGCGAAAGCTTCAACTATCCCGCTCCCAAGAACATCCGTTACATCATCAACAGCAAGTATTCTGAAATCAAGAACTGCGACCCCAATGTATACTGTCCCCTTCCGCAGCAGGACGACGAATTGCGTTTCTACTATTGGGACCGCTTCTACCCCTATTTCAGCTACCTGACAGAGAGTGCAGCTCATATCCGCATGCAGGAAGTATCGCTCTCTTACAGTGTGCCGCGCAATATTCTTGGCAAAATCGGTGTGAAAGGAGTTCAGCTCACCGCACAGTGCAACAATCCGTTTAACATCTACTTCAATAAATATAACGAGGACCCCGAGTTTGGCAAGGGTAGCATCCGTCTCCAGCAGTCTTACACCCTCGGATTGAAGATCAATTTTTAAGAATCGCTTATGAAACTGATAAAAAGAATGACATATATGGCACTGGCACTTGGGCTTCTACCCACGCTTGCCGGGTGCAACGAGTTCCTTGACAAATATCCGTCTAAGGGAACCATGAAGACCATCACCGATGTGGAGCAGCTTGATGCGCTGATGGCTACCTATGAGTTATATCACGAGGAGCGTAACCCCACTTTCCTTGCTACCGACGACTACGGTTTGAGTCCCGAGATACAACAGGTGAAGATTACCTCAACACTCCCCGAGGACCTCGACGACTTTACATGGTCGGGAACCAACAACCGCTCTGCAACGCTCTGGAATGGTGAGTATAGTAAAATCTACAATGCCAACCTCGTTCTTTCGTGGCTTGACAAAGTAAATGGCAGCGACGAACTGAAGGCTAAGGTTAAGGCTGAGGCTCACCTGCTGCGTGCATACTCCAATTTCCAGCTTGCCCTCTGCTACTGCCTCTATCCGTCGGCAGAAAACGGCGCTGAACTCGGTTTGCCCATCAAGGTTACTGCCAGCTTTGAGGAGTCTGTGGCTCGCAAGTCGCTGGCTGAGACCTTCCGCTTTATCGAGAGCGATATCCTGGAGGCTGTGAAAATCAAGAAGCCTATTCTGAACAGTGTGACCGGTAAAAACGAAACCTGGAGAGCATCGTCGGCTGCCGCCAATGCTCTTGCCGCTCGTTTCTATCTCTATATGAACAACTATAAGGAGGCTGAGAAGTATGCCGACGCGGTTCTGGCAGAGTATAGCGGTCTGCGCGACTTCAATGATGCAACACAGATGAAGTATTCGGGTTACATCGATACCTACACCATCAATGCCGGTACCCCCGAAGCTGAGAAGGTGACATTGATGTATCCGCATCCCAACGACCCGCTCAACTACTACTATAACTTCTTCTTCGGTATCAAGGACCTGCTCTACGCCCGCAATATCACCAACCCCAATAACTGGTATATCCCCAGCAAGGGGTTGCTTGATACCTTTGCACGCGACATCAAGGACGGCAATCCGCAGAACGACCTCCGTTACCTCTACTTTATCTGCGAGGACTACTCTATCCGCAACCAGTGCAAGCAGATTTCCGCTGCCCGCTATCCAGGGTACATGCACATCTATTGGGATGTGCTTGTCAGCGGTCCGAGTGTAGCTGAAATGATGCTTGTCAAGGCCGAGGTTCTGGCTCGTGCCGGTAATGCTTCCGCAGCGATGGCTCAGCTCAACAAGCTCCGCAAGACTCGTATTGCCACCGATGCCTATGCAGATTTGACTGCCACTTCTGCCGCCGACGCTGTAAAGAAGGTAATCGACGAGCGTCGTCGTGAGATTCCGTTTACCATGCGTTGGTATGACCTTAAGCGCTATAACAACAACGATGATGCAACTGACGATGTTACTGTAGTCCATCCGTTCTACCCCTACACCGCGAGTGCAGTGCAGACCGGCGAGCCGGTGATACAGCACAAGCTCGAACCCAAGAGCCGTCGCTGGGCACTCCAGATACCGTCGACCGATATCGTGCGCTCAAGCAACGAACTCGTTCCCAACCGTTATTAGAAGGGAGCTAAATTACAAGACCAATGTGTTTATAAAAGGGGAGTCCAAGTGGGCTTCCCTTTCTTATTTTTTTTATTATCTAAAAGTCTTTTTATTGTAATTTTTATTATCCAAAATTGCATAATTTGTGCTGATATAAGGATATCTAACTGCATTTGCGCATAAATATAGAATAAAAAAATAATCTCATTTTTTTATTGAAAATATTTTATCGGAGTTGGAAATATTACGGAAATAATTATTACCTTTGGGAACTCAATTAAAACAACAGTTCACTTAACCGAAAAACGAAACGAGCATGAGCAAGAACAACAGCTTTATGAATTCCCTGATTGGGATGCAAAGCAATTTGCTCTCATTTGCACTTAAGCTTACCCCCAATAAGGAAGAAGCATACGACCTCGTGCAGGATACTACTTTGAAGGCTCTCAGTAACGAAGACAAGTTTGCTGAGAACACCAACTTCAAGGGTTGGATGCTCACGATAATGCGCAATATCTTTATCAACAACTATCGCCGCAGTGTGCGTGAAAACACTATGGTGGACAATACTGAGCAGTCGATTCATCTTAATCTCTGCCAGGATTCGGGTATGCAGACCCCCGATGGCGCCTATGCCATGAAGGAAATAACTGCAATCCTCAAGAAGTTCCCCGAAGAATACCGTCAGCCTTTCTCGCTCCATCTTGCCGGATATAAGTATGAGGAAATTGCCGAGACTCTTAATATGCCCCTTGGTACTGTCAAGAACCGCATTTTCTTTACCCGCAAGTCGTTGCGCGAAATCCTTGCTGACTACCGTTGATAACGAATTTTAAAATACCCAATATAGGAAAGCCGTAGCCTCTCGCTGCGGCTTTCGCATTTCAGGGCATTTTGTGTTATTTGGCGATATGGGTGTCTATGCACGGACGTTATGCAACCATATCTTAATCTCAGATGTTATACCGATATATTGAAATACTCTGAAAATTATATCCTTAAGCTTAATTTAATACAAAGGTTATGAAAACATTGCAGACTAACGATAAATTTGGATTTGGTTGTTCGCGTGTGGTTTACAACGGCACTTCCGATCAAGGCTCTCCATGCACCAAATGTGCGACGGCTACACCCGGCGGCAAGGTGTTGCTTGTGGGGCGTACACTCGACTGGATGAACCCTATACCCACGGATGTGTATGTGTATCCTGCAGGGATTGAGAAGCAGAGCATGAGCGAGGGGGCCATGCTTAAATGGAAATCCAAGTACGGTTCGGTGCTTGCTGTCAGTTATGACGGGGGTGCCACCGAGGGTATGAACAATCAGGGGCTTGTGATGAACGGGCTTTTCTGCCGTGGTTCGCAGTACCCCGCCGCTAAACCGGACAGCGACACACCGGTGATGAGTCTTGCTGTGATTGTTAGTTTCTTTATTGACCAGTATACAACGGTCGATGAGGTTTATGATTGGTTCCAGAACAATAAGTTTGGGGTGAACGGCGCCACCTTCGACAGCGGAACAGTGGCTACCATACACTTCGGACTTACCGACCGCACTGGCAACAATCTGGTGGTGGAATTTTACAACGGACAGGTATCGCTCTATAAGGGTGAAGAGCTTGTGGTATTGACCAACGAACCTGCCTACTCGGTGCATCAGGCTGTGCAACAGTACTGGGATGCTATCGATGGACAGAGCATGCTCCCCGGTTCGCATTCAAGCTTCGATCGCTTTATTCGCGGCACATATTTTATAAACCATGTGCCCAAGAATCTACCCTACTGGCAGGCATATGCTGCTATTTCCTCCATCATGGGTGTGGTTACCGTGCCGTTCCTGTATGAGAACGATGGCAAGACACTGAGTTCGACTCAGTGGCGCAGTATTTCGGATATTATAAACAATCGTTATTACTTCCGTTTTGCCGATTCTTATGCTGACTTCTGGGTTGATCTCGACAAACTCGACCTCAGTGAGGGAGCATCGGTGTTGAAACTCGATTGCAGCAACCATCAGGTTTATAGTGGTTGTATCAACGATCAGCTTAAGCCTGCAGCTCCTTTTACTCCGATGTATTGATAAAGACCTCGTTCCCACAAAAGTGTTAACGCCAGGGGTCTTAGACCATCGCTAAGATTTAGTTATCAAGAAAACTTTTGGGTGATACAAATAAGGTTTCAATCGTAGATTACGAAAAAAGTTGGCTCTTAAAATTAAATTTAAGAGTCAACTTTTTCGTAAAATACAATTT
>QLIP01062398.1_pt1 | contig 10078 bp, 6 predicted proteins | sample 1769771 | NCBI WGS metagenome assembly QLIP01 (sample SAMN09428762, study PRJNA476227) | Gut metagenome, whole genome shotgun sequencing project. | isolation source: cecum | host: Rhizomys sinensis | place: China: Jinsha town of Minqing, Fujian Province | collected 2013-09-23
CCTCAAACGGCACCTGCTCATAATGGGGCGTATCGGAAGTATTGGCTGCTTTGCCGCGCTTGATTTTGCCGTCTTTCATCAACTTGGCTTTCTCTGCCCTGATGCGTTCAAGCAATACGGAAGCCGGCTCATCGTTCGGGTCTTGCGGAACGAGTTTGCCGCGAATGGCGAGGTCGAGTATCTTTTGGCGTAGTTTCTTGGTATCCATCGTAGTCGGTCGTTATTTTGAAAACGAATTGCAATACTCATTCAACTGTTCTTGCATGCGTTCTTGCGGAATAAGGATGCGCTTGTATTCGGCAATCATGGTGGGGCTCATACTGCGGCTCATGGCATATTCCACCACCACGCGGTCGGCTTCCGGACATAAAATAATACCAATGGATGGGTTTTCGTTGGAACGCTTTACGTCACGGTCAAGGGCTTCCAAATAAAACTCCAATTGCCCAAGGTCGCGCGGATGGAATTTGGTCTTTTTCAATTCTACCGCCACCAAGGCCTGCAATCCGCGATGAAAGAAAAGTAAATCGGCTTTGAACGTGGAAGCCCCGATATGGAGTTGATACTCTTGTTCCATAAAGATAAAATCTTTGCCGAGTTCAAGAATAAACTGCTTCATGTGTTCCACCAAACTGTTTTTCAGTTTGGATTCGCTGTGTTTTTTGGGCAGGTTGAGAAAGTCCACAAACAAGGTGTCTTTGAACATGGTCGGTGCTTGCGGATAAGCTTCCAACAAGCCTTTCGACATATTGCTCTTGCCGCCTAACAAAGTGGTGTAAGTTTGATTGGCAATACAGCGTTGAAGATCTTTCAATATCAAATGTTCCCTATGTGCATAAAGTATATAGAACATCCGTTCCTCGTTGCTCTTGCATCGGCATAGAATTTCTATGTGGTTTGTTAAAGTGGTTAATTCCAATATTTTAGGAAATTGTCCAGTTTTGAACTGGACAATTGGGCATTGATTTACAGGTTGTTGTATTTGTCCAGTTTTGAACTGGACAAATGGGTCTTGATTTACAGGTTGTTGTATTTGTCCAGTTTTGGATTGGACAATTGGATCTTGATACTGAGATGTTTGTAATTGTGCAGATGATTTCTGCACAAATTTTGGTCCCAAATACTTTTCGATTGTTGTTGCAAACGCTTCTGATGAATATTCATCGTAGAATAGTACCATATTGTAAATACTGCTACGACTATATCCTTTGAGGTCAGGTTGTTTGGCTCGGATGTATTCGGATAGTTGCGACACCACCAAGCTGCCCCACTCTTCGCTTTTTAGTTTGGTGGATACGTAACATCCTATATGCCAAGCTGTAAGCAGCAACTCTTCGTTGATGGCTTTTGAAGCACGGCTCTTGTGTTGGAGAATAATGTTGACAACTTCTACAAACTGTTGCTCTATAGGAGATATGCTGTTCTTTTTCATGGTTTAGTCCTCCTTGATGTTTGCCAATAGTTTTTCGAGTTCTGCCACGGCTGAGCCTATTGTTTGGCTTTTCTTCTTCATGTCTGCCATCAACTCCGACAAAGAACGTTCGTCCGTTTCGCCGCCTTGTTTAAGCCAAGTGATGTCGAGGCTGGTCTTATCGCGAGAGAGGATGTCTTTGACGGAATATTTGCGCCAACGTCCATCCGGATTTGTTTCGGCATGATAGGTTTCTGTTCGGTTGCCATAACATGCCACAAATTCATTGAGATGATGACGCGCCAATTTGTTGGTGGCAAGTGTGTGTTTGATGTCGGTGCGATAGTCGTAGAACCAAACTTCCTTGGTGGGCTGACCTTTTGAAAAGAACAGTACATTAGCCTTTACCCCTTGTGCATAGAATATGCCGGTCGGCAAACGCAGAATGGTATGTAGGTTGAAATCGGAGAGCAACTTTTTTCGGATGGTTTCGCCGGCACCACCTTCAAAAAGCACATTGTCCGGTAACACAATCGCAGCACGACCACCATCTTTAAGCATCAACATCATGTGTTGTAGAAAGTTGAGCTGATTGTTCTTGGTCTCTACATAAAAATCTTCTCGATTCAATTCCACCGAACCGGCAGGGCGTTGTCCGAACGGGGGATTGGCCAATATAACATCCACCAATAGGGAAGGGGCTTTTTCAAGAGAATCTTCGCACACGATGGGGCTGCGGTCTGTGCCAATGCCGTGCAAATAGAGGTTCATGGAGGCCAGCGTAACCACCAAGGCGGTATTGTCCGCCCCATGCAAAGCTTTATTTCGCAAAAAGTCTCGTTCCCCTTTATCTTGTGTCTGCTTGTACATATAATCATAGGCAGCCAATAGAAAGCCACCGGTGCCACAAGCAGGGTCGCACACGGTTTCACCAATTTTAGGTTGTATGCAATCTACCATGGCTTGAATGAGTGGACGTGGCGTAAAATACTGTCCGGCACCACTTTTCTTGTCTTGTCCGTTCTTTTCGAGAATATTCTCATAGATAGCACCTTTTACGTCACCGTCCATAACGAGCCATTTTTCTTCATCAATCATAGTGATGACTTTTTTCAGATGAACGGGTGTTTCTATTTTGTTGTGTGCTTTGGTGTAGATGGTGCCTATCAAATTGTTTTGGTTGCTGAGTTGCTTTAATGTTTCCTCGTATTGTTCAACCAAATCGAAGCCGTCAAGAGAAACCAAATTACTCCAACGATAACCATCAGGGATAATTGATTTACCGAAAGCCTTTTCTTTCTCAGCATCCATCTTCAGAAAAAGGAGATAGGTGAGTTGGGTGATATAGTCTGTAAAACCAACGCCGGCCGCAGCAAGAACGTCGGCCATATTCCAAACTTTTTTTGTGAGAGTTTGCTCTGTGTTGTTTGTTGCCATTTGAAATTATGCTGTTTTGCGTAAAACAATAAAGTTAAATAGAGATTCGAGCGCGGCATCGGCTTGTTCCATGCCGCCAAAAGCCGCAACCAGCTTAGATGCCTTATCTATATCGTCAACTTGAAAGTCATTTATGAAACAAGCCCCGTTGATTGCAATATAATCAACCACTTGTTCTATGATTTCTTTTTGTACAGACGTTAATTCTCGTTGATTCTGTCCACACCACAAGTTAAAATATTGTCGTGCTGTAATACAGAGCGATTCGAGTCGTTCTATTTGGTGGTAGGCAAAGCGCACCAGTTGAATGATATTGGTGATGGCTTTTATTTCGTCTTTCTTGGTTGCCTGTCTTACAGCCGATGGGCAGACGATGGTGTAAGAGTTCCAAAGGTGTCGGGGTGAGAAGCGGTTGTTCTCCAGTTTTAACCGATTCTCCAAGTCTTTCAACATAGCATAAGTGATGGGCTTTGCCGTGTTGTTGTATAAAATACGTAAGGCTTCAATATCGTCGCGATGAGCCTCTATATAAACCTCAAATGCTTTGGTTGTATTTTGCGCTTCTTCAACCGAAAAGCCTTTTGATATCAGTTCATCTTCACCCGGCATCATGGTATTGACGAATCCGGCGGCAAGAATCAGAATGTAATCTCCAACTTCGGGATTATTGGCAATCTTCGCCACAAGTTCTTTTCGTTCGGTGTTGGGGTCGTTGATGTCATGAAATGCCGGTCTGTGTTCATTTTCAAGAAAACGATAGATACGTGTGGCCAAATCCCGCATATCTTCTCCAGAACGGCGTTTGAATTCTGCACGATCTGTCAGGTTGGCTTTATTATGTAATCTTGCCAAAACAGAGGCCAATCGTTTTAGATAATCGTCCGGCAGATAACCATGTTTTATGCGTTCCAATAAGATTTCGAGACTGATAACTTCTTTTGTGGTATCAGTGGGGCCGGGAATAACATGGTCGTGTTCTGTTACCCCCACGGCATCAATGAGAAAAAAGTCGTCCTTGCTTGTGGCATTTGGGGTTACATTGCGCAGTTGTTCGTCCCCAATGGTTCGCACGCCACGACCCTTCATCTGTGTGTATAGCGGCAGGGAACGAACATCGCGCATAAACATTACCACTTCGAGCGGTTTTACGTCCGTGCCGGTGGCAACCAGTGTGCAGGTTACGGCAATGCGAAAATCTTTATCGTTGCGGAATTGTCTTATCAATTCATTGCTGTCGCCGGACGAATAGGTGATTTTTTGAATGAAGCGGTCATCGGTGCGACCAAAAACCTCTTTTCCGATTTGCACAATATTGGAAGCATGCGCATCATTGAGGGCAAATATGAGGGTCTTGGGGATGTAATCCATATTGGGTTCGCGTTCCGGATATAGTTCCGAATATACGGCATCTCGATAAGTGGAAAGAATGAGTTCGATTTGCGATGGATTGACGATGCTGCGGTTTAGTTCCTCTTTAGTATAATTCTTGGTTTCTTTGTTGCTTATTTGTTGAACTTCACCGGTATAACGTGTTTCCACCTTAAGTTTGTCACCTTCCAATATGGCTCCACCATTTTCAGTGGCTTTGGTTTTGATACGATAAACCCGATAATCCACATTTACACCATCAACAATACTCTGTTCTAATGTGTAGTTAATGATGCGATTCTTGTTGAAAAAAGATTCGGTTTCAGGCACGGGTGTGGCCGTGAGACCTATCATGTGGGCAGATGAAAAATACTCCAACACTTTTCGCCAATTACCATAAATGGAGCGGTGGCACTCATCAATAATGATTAAGTCAAAGAAATCGTGTGGCAGATTTGGATTTGTTGGTAATTCTATCTCGCCCTGATTTTGCAATTCGTCATCTTCGTCGGTGTCTTCAATATTGTCGCCTTTGAGCAAAGAGAACAGTCTCTGAATAGTAGATATAACTACATTACTGTCGTTTGGAATTTGAGACGAGCGGATACGATTGACTGTGTATATTGTATTGAAAGCATCTCCATTATCGGTAAGTCGGAACGTGCCAAACTCCGTTTCGGCTTGTTTGCCAAGATTGTTTCGATCTACAAGAAATAACACTCTTCGCATCTTGGTGTAGGTCAAGAAACGATAAGAAGCCAAACAGGCGGTATAGGTTTTACCGGCACCTGTGGCCAACACCATCAAGGCGCGGTTCTTTCCGGAACGAAAACTTTTTTCCAATTCTATAATCGCCTCGTACTGACAATCGCGCAGTTCTCGTTTTTGCAGATTGGGTAAACCTGCGTAAAAATCTGTAATGCCAAGAAGTTTTGTAATTTCTTTCGGTGTATGGACTCTCTTAATAGGTTTGTAATCCTCGTCGGGGTTACGCAAATCGCGATACAGAAACTTCTTCCCGTTTGAAACATAAACCAAAGGCAGAGGGTTAGCCCAAACTTGATACCATTTGGGCATCTTGCGGGTGTAGGTCTCTGCTTGGTCGGTTACCACTAGTGCAGATACCTCTATTTCTTCACGTTTGGCTTCCAACACGCCTACGGCTTTACCATTGATAAACAACAAATAGTCGGCTTCAAGATGTCCCATTAAGTACCCCTCTCTAATGGCAACAGCGGCCAAATCGGGGGTGTATTGTTTTCTATCAACCACTTTCCAACCGGCTTCCTCAAACATACGGTCTATGTTTTGACGCGCTTTTTCTTCAGGTGTTAAGGCGTGTTCCGACATGATTTATATGATTATGTTCGTTGTTGGATTTTCAGAATTTTTACGGCAATCGGCTGTCTTGCGGTTTGGCGAGGTTGGGGTTGGTGAGGAGGCTTTCGTCGCTGAGGGTGAGCAGAAAGGCTTTGAGGGCTTGCTTTTCGGAGGGGGTGAGTTGAACGCCGCCCTTGGAGATGTGGTGCATCAGGGGGCTGATGTTGGGGGAGTAGTGAACGTTTTCGCTATATTGGTCGATGACTTCGTCTATGGTTTTGAAGCGGCCGTCGTGCATATAGGGGGCGGTGTAGGCGAGGTTGCGCAAGGTGGGAATACGATAGGTGCCTTTGTCGGCGGGGTTTTGGCTTACGGCGGCGTAGTCGTAAGGGTCTTTGCGCAAACTGTCGGGCTCTAAGCCGTTGTTGGCCAAGGCGTAGGTCGAAAAAAGCGCGTTGCCGCTTGCGCCGTGGCAGTGAAAACAGTCGGCCCCTTCTTCGGTGGTGAAAAGCAGATAACCTTTGAGTTCTTCGTCGCTCAGGGTGGCTTCTCCGCGCAGGTAGCGGTCAAACTTGCTGTTGGCCGACACGATGGTGCGCACAAATTGCGCCACGGCCTTGCAGATGCGGTCCATCGTTATCACCGAACCATTGGGTATTCCATCGCCGGAGCCTGCGCCGCTGCTTGCGATTGGACCGAATGCTGCCGTAAATTTATCGCGATAAAAATCAATCGCGGCAATTTTCGCCACAATGCTGTCGGGGTTTCCGCCAATTTCGTTAGGGTCGGTGAGGGCCGCATAAATCAAGCCTTCCAACGATTCGCTATCGCCATTCCAATGATATTTCCCAAAGTGGAAAGCCACGTTAAAAAGCGGCAACATGGCGTGGGGCGTGGGCGCGTTGTAGTCCTTCCCGCCCTCAAAAGCGTTAGACTGTTTATGGCAAGAGGCACACGAACGCCACGTTTTGGCATTGGCCCGTCCCGAAATTCGTCCGTCGTAAAACAGATAACGTCCCAAATCGACGCCTTGTACGGTGAGCGGATTATCGGCCGGAATACGAAGTTGGGTAGGGAAATAAGCAGGGATGGTCAGCGTGTAGGGTTGCGCGCCTTCCGGCACTTCGGGCTTGTAGGGGCCGCAAGAAAGGGCCACAATGCCCAAGACGAGGCTGCCCAAAAGACAACCGCCGCCTAATGCGCGGCGCAAATCCAATCCCCCGCGCCCGCGCCGACCCCAATTACCGAATCGAGAAAACATGTTGGGCATTTTTTTTCAAGATTTGTTGGGCGGTTTGGTTTTGCATAATCGCACCGCCGTGCGCGGTAAAATCCCAGCCGATTAACCACTGTCGCACATCCATATGCAGGGTGATTTTGTGACGTTGTTTCATGGTGAGAAAAACGGAAAAGGCTTGCGGAATTTCTACACAGGCGTAGTTGTGGTGAAAGGTGGTGGCTACATTGTCTTTCCACGTTTGGCCGATACCGGTGTGCAGACCATAGGGCAGAGCGGGGGCATTGGCAGAGGCAAACCACTTGCCGTTAATCTGCATATAGTGATAGCCGCCGCCCAAGGCTTCCGGCCAAAACATCAGGCTTTCGGGCGGATTGGGAAAGCGGTGCGAACGGTTGTCGGTTTCGTCCAAACCACAAATAAACCCAATGCCGACATAATGACCGCTCGGCACCGTGGAGAATTTCCACGAGAGGGTGGATTTTTGCGCAAAATCGACATAATGCACCATGTGGTTGGAGTCGTCGTAGAGATAGATTTTCTTGCCGGTTTCTTCAATCAAATAAACTTTGGAGATAAAATAACGCACTTCGGCCAAAGTAAGAGATTGAGTCGAACCCGATATGCGGCCGCTGTCAAGGGCATTGCCGGGCAGAGAAAAACGGCGCGCGGGGTCTAATGCCGACAGGTCTTCACTTCCGTAGCCGAACGAAAAATCGATTTGCCATTCGCCTGTCCACTCGCGTTTGTAACACGAGGTGAGGCTCAGGGTGGTTACTATGCTTAGCAAACACACAACAACCGACAAGGCTGACCTTATCGAAGAAACGCCCTTTACGCGCGCGCCGACCTTAGAAAGAGAGAAGCGCATGGGTGTTGTATTCTGCCGGAATGCGTTGCCGGCCGTTGAGTTCCAAGAGTTCTACCAAGAAGCAGGTGGTAATATCGGTTACGCCGGCACTTTTAATCAAATCGATGGCCGCCAAAGTGGTGCCGCCCGTGGCCAAGAGGTCGTCGTGCAAGAGCACTTTATCTTGCGAGGAAAGCGCATCGATGTGCATTTCGATGGTATCCGAACCATATTCGAGTTGATAGGTCTTGCTGATTTTAACCGATGGCAGTTTGCCTTTTTTTCTAATGGGCACAAAGCCCGCGCCCAATCGGTGAGCCAAAATGCTGCCCAAAATAAAGCCGCGCGACTCAATACCCACCACCTTGGTAAAGCCTTGGTCTTTGAAGCGTTCGTAGAGAAAATCGGCTGTCAGGCGCAGGGCTTCATTATTTTTAAGCAGCGTGGTGATATCCCAATAAAGAATGCCTTTCTTTGGAAAATCGGGAATGCCGCGCACCTGTTTTCTTAGAAAATCCAAGGTCTCGGCGGGGTTATGCAAAGCCGTCATAGTTTATAAAATTAAGTTATCCGACCACGATATTGACAATGCGCTTGGGCACCACAATCACTTTTTTAATGCTCTTGCCCTCTACCCACTTGGAGGTTTGTTCCTCGGCAAGCACCGCTTTTTCGATGTCGGCGGCTGAGGCCTCGGCCGGAAAACTGAGGCTGAAACGGGTCTTGCCGTTAAACGACACGGGATAAGAGATGTGCGACTCTACCGTATATTTTTCTTCAAACACGGGATAAGCGGCGTAGGTAATGCTCTCTTTATGACCCAGTGCCGTTTTCCAAACCTCTTCGCAGATATGCGGTGCGTAAGGTGCCAGCAAAATGGTAAAGGGCTCGATGATGCAACGTTTATGGCATTGTAAGTCGGTAAGTTGATTGACGGTAATCATAAAGCGGCTCACTGCCGTATTAAACGAAAAGCGGTCGGTGTCTTCGTCGATGTGGCGAATGGAGAGGTGCAGGGCTTTGAGTTCTTCGGCCGTGGCTTCGCCCTCGTCGATGGTGGCGTTTTCGCCGGGGAAGACGAGCTTCCAAAACTTTTTCAAGAAACGATACACGCCCTCGATGCCTTGCGTATCCCAAGGTTTGGACTGTTCGATGGGGCCGAGAAACATCTCGTACATGCGCAAGGTATCGGCTCCGTAACGTTCCACAATCTCGTCGGGGTTCTGCACGTTATACATCGACTTGCTCATCTTTTCCACTTCGCTGCCGCAGATATAACGTCCGTCTTCCGTAAGGAATTCGGCCGTTTTCCAATGGGGCATCCATGCGCGAAAAGCTTCCATATCCAACACATCGTTTTCCACCAAATGAATGTCGGCATGAACAGGGTCTGTAAACTGCTCGCGTTGCGCAATGTTTTTAGATACCAAAACCAGGCGCTTGGCTTCCTTGACATCTTCTACGCTGATGCCCTCCAAACGATAAGACGGATTCTTTTCTAAGAACGCAGCGTAGGCAGTATAGTTGAGCCGATAGACAAAGCTGCTGCGGCCTTGAATCATACCTTGGTTGATGAGTTTTTGATAGGGTTCTTCGGTATTGACCAGTCCGAGGTCGAAAAGGAATTTATGCCAAAAACGCGAGTAGATGAGGTGGCCTGAAGCGTGTTCGGCCCCGCCTATGTAAAGATCCACCGGCCCCCAATAGTTGACCGCCTCTTGCGATACCAAAGCTTTTGGGTTATGCGGATCCATATAGCGCAAGTAGTAGGCACTCGAACCGGCAAAACCGGGCATGGTGTTGGTCTCCAAAGGATGGCCGTCTTTGCTAACCCAATTTTCGGCGCGGGCCAAAGGCGGATCGCCGGCTTCGGTGGGCAGATAGCGGTCCACTTCGGGCAGTCGCAGCGGCAGCTCTTCATCGCTCAAAGGATAAGGCATGCCGTCTTTGTAGTAGATGGGGAAGGGTTCGCCCCAATAGCGTTGGCGGCTGAAAATGGCGTCGCGCAGACGATAGAGCGTTTTGGCCGTACCAAGCCCGCGCTTATCCACTTCCTGTACCATGGCTTTGATGGCCTCTTTTACGCGCAGCCCGTTCAAAAAGTCGGAGTTAAACATGACCCCGTCTTTGGTTTCGTAGGCTTCTTGGCTGATGTCGCCGCCCTCTACCACGGCCACAATCGGCAGGTCGAACCGTTTGGCAAACCGATAGTCGCGGCTGTCGTGCGCGGGCACGGCCATAATGGCCCCCGTACCATAACCGGCTAGTACGTAGTCGGAAATCCAAATGGGAATGGGATTATTGGTAAACGGATGAATGGCGTAAGCCCCCGTAAACACGCCGCTTACGCGGTTAACATCCGCTTGACGTTCGCGCTCGGTGCGGTGTTTTACCTCGTCCAAATAGGCTTCCACGGAGGCTTTCTGCACCGGGGTGGTAAGCGAAGCAATCTGTT
>QLIP01033835.1_pt1 | contig 10044 bp, 6 predicted proteins | sample 1769771 | NCBI WGS metagenome assembly QLIP01 (sample SAMN09428762, study PRJNA476227) | Gut metagenome, whole genome shotgun sequencing project. | isolation source: cecum | host: Rhizomys sinensis | place: China: Jinsha town of Minqing, Fujian Province | collected 2013-09-23
AACTTCGGGCGCGGCGAACATGAGCATGAGCGTGGGCGCGGCTTCGGCGAGGGCGGCGATGGCTCTGCCGTTCAAGCCAAAAAGTCCTTGGGGCAGCACTTCTTGCGCAACACGGCAGTGGCCGAGCGCATTGCCCAAACGGTGGGCGAGGCGGGCGCACCGCTCAATGTCTTGGAAATAGGCCCCGGCATGGGCGTTCTCACGCAATTCTTGTGGCAACTGCCCCACCGTCGCGTCAAGATGGTGGAACTCGACCGCGAGTCGGTGGCCTATCTGCAAGCCCACCATCCCGACAAAACAGGCCCCGACGACCTCTTTTCGGCCGACTTTTTAAGAATGAATTTGAACGAAGTTTTTCCGGGCGAAGCCTTTTGTCTTATTGGCAACTACCCCTATAATATCTCGTCGCAGATTTTGTTTAAGGCGGTGGACTTTCGCGAGAGGATTCCTTTGATTTCCGGTATGTTTCAGAAGGAGGTGGCCGAGCGCGTGGCCGCCGGCCCCGGCAGCAAAACCTACGGCATTATCAGCGTGTGGGTGCAGGCGTTCTACGACACGGAATATCTTTTTACGGTGGAACCCTGCGAGTTTAACCCGCCGCCCAAAGTGCGTTCGGGCGTGATTCGCCTAAGGCGCAAGGAAAACTACCACCTGCCCTGCAACGAAAAACTCTTTCTTCAAGTGGTGAAAGCCGCGTTCGGCCAACGCCGCAAAACCCTGCGCAACGCCCTTAGTGCATGGCACAAAGCAAGCGAAGCCGCCATTCCGCCGCGCTTCCTCTCCCTGCGCGCCGAACAACTCTCCGTAGCCGACTTCGTGGAACTGACCCAATCTGTAGAGGCGGCCGAAGCAGCGGTGTGAGGGACCAACCCGTCGCGACCGCTGTTTCGTCGTCGAATTCGTCCGACTGCAAAAGCTCAACGCGGGCGGTTGCAAGTGGCGAAAAAAAATAACAAAAATATAATACTCTGTAAATCAAATATAATTACACAAACAAACTTTAGAAAAGTGTCACATGTGACAAAAATCTAAAGTTTGGTATAGCCAAAAATCCAAAAACATTTTATATTTTTGCTTTATAAAACTGCTGCCTGAGGCATAAACCCAAAAACTAACATGCAAATCAAACGGGATATTTACTTGCAACGATTGATTACCCGCCGACACAACGGGCGAATCAAGGTGGTAACCGGCGTAAGGCGATGTGGCAAGACCTATCTGCTTTTTACACTGTTTAGTGAATGGCTGAAAAAAAACGGCGTTGAAGAGAAGTATATCATCAAAATAAACCTTGAAGACAGACGCAATAAATCTCTTCGCAACCCGGACAGATTGCTTGAATATATTGATGAACACATACATGGCAAGAAGATGCATTATGTGCTGATAGACGAAATTCAGCATGTGGACGAGTTTGAAGATGTCTTAAACAGTTATCTTCAAATGGACAACGTGGATGTGTATGTAACCGGAAGCAACGCCAAATTTCTGTCCAAAGATGTTATCACTACATTCAGAGGACGCGGCGACGAGGTTAAAATATGGCCGCTGTCGTTTAGTGAGTATTTTTCTGCTCAAAAGAGTTCAAAAGAAGAAGCATGGGCTCACTATCTTCTCTATGGCGGACTGCCGCAAATCGTTTCTATGACAAGCGATGAAGAACGGGTTTCCTTTTTGAAGAACATTTATGAAGAAACCTATATTCGCGATATAAAAGAAAGGTACAACATCCGGCAAGATGAAGAATTGGAAATTTTGATGAATGTGGTTTCGTCGTCTGTCGGGAGTCTCACCAATCCGCAAAAAATCGCCAACACCTTTGGCACTCTGCGCAAGAGCAATCTCTCTGCCGTAACCATCAAGAGGTATCTCGATATTATATGTGATTCTTTTTTGATGGAAAAAGCTTCGCGCTATGACATAAAAGGGCGCAAGTATATTGATACGCCCTATAAATACTATTTTGTGGATGCGGGACTGCGAAATGCCCGACTCAACTTTCGACAGCCTGACTACAGCCATGTTATGGAGAATGTAATCTACAACGAACTGCGCGTTCGCGGATTTAATGTCGATGTGGGAATGGTGCCGGTCGTTTTGCGTGAAAACGAAAAACAAGTGCGCAAACAATTTGAGATAGACTTTGTATGCAACCAAGGCAACCGCCGTTACTATATTCAGGCGGCTTACAGAATGGAAAACGAAGCCAAGGTTGTACAAGAAGAAGCATCCCTGAGGAATGTTGATGATTCTTTCAAGAAAATTATCATTATCGGAGAACACACCCCGGTGATACGAAACGATGCCGGCATTACCACCATCAGCATCTACGATTTTCTGCTCAATCCAAACGCATTAGAGGCATAGCGACACCATAGGCCGGGCATTCCGAGCTATGGGGTGAAGCCGCGAAAGTTTAGCGTGGGCGGCATGCAGGTGGCGTTGTGGTAGAAGATGTTATAAGCCGCTTATATCCGCAAGCACGGGTTATTATCGAATATCGCAACACGGAAAGCCAAATACATTTCGACAGTCGAAAGTCTTTCGGGCAACCGTTCTTTTTATTGATAGATCAAGTTTGGGATGAAATCAATCGTCGCAACGGAGCCGTGCCGGTGAGAAACGGTCCCTATATATTCGATATTCCTTTCTTCAACGAAGATGTTATACGCGAAATTGTGAACAATGCTTTTTCTCATAGGGATTATCGATTCGGCAGCGAGATTGTTATAAAGCAATACCCCCTAAAATTCACTATCATCAACGGCGGCGGATTTCCTCATGGCGTATCGATAGATAATCTTCTCACTACACCGAGCACTCCTCGCAACCGACTCATAGCAGATGTATTGTCCAAAACCGGTATCGTTGAACGCTCCGGACAAGGTGTGGACAAAATATTTTTATACACGCTTTCGGAAGGTAAACCCAAGCCGGATTACTCACAAACAGACGATTTCAATGTAAGTGCCACCTTATCCGCCACAGTAAACGATGTTGGGTTTGCCCTCTATATACAAGGCATACAGGGCGAATTGCCCGATGATGAAAAACTAACCGCCTTTGATGTTCTTGCTTTATGTGAAATTCGTGATGGCGCAAAACAGCCATCCGACAAAGATGTTGCATTAAAACTGGAAAAACTTGGTTTGATTGAGAAACATGGCAAAACCAACGCTCAATACTATATTTTGCCTCGTCGTTATTATGAACTTAGTGGCGATTTGGCCGCCTATTCGCTGAAAACCGATTGGGATATCAGTCAGGTTTGGGCTGTTCTTTGTCCGTTTCTGCACAAATATGGCAAAGCCAAACGGGTTGATATAAATAAACTCATCGGCTCTCATTTGTCTGACAAACAACTTAGAAATATCTTAAGCGAATTAAAAAGTCTTCATTTGATACACACCGACGACAATCAAACAAGGCCGTCCTACTTCCTAAGTACAAAGTTTGATACAGAAGATGAAGCACTTGTGAACGGACTTACCCTCATTAGGCAACGCGAAAGAGAAAGGGCAGAATGTAACGCTCTTTCATGTATCACGCCTATCGTTACTATCCCCAACTGACTACGCTTATTCTTAAGAAATATACGACACTGTCGCACAAATCCGCAACATCCTTATTATCAAACGAAACAGATAACATCCTTCTTACAATTCGACAGACAGTGTCTGTTGAATAACACCAAACTCTTTGTTTCGACCAACCGCAGTTTCCAGACAAGCAGCAACTTGAAAAGGTTTATTTGGGAGAAAAGGGGGTGTGGGCACAATGTGGTGCGGACACATTAAACCAAACCGCGGCACAGCGCACAATACGTCCGCAATCGGCATGGGATTTCCGCAAAAACATAAAGTAAAACTCAACAAAAATACAAAATGAAATTGCGCAAAAACACAAAGTAAAACACTGCAAAAACACAAAACGGCTTGACTTTTTCAAATATAATCACTAAATTTGCAGTCGTTTATGAAAAATATACCCTACCTACACAGAATAGCCGACAAAGTTCTTGATTTGAGGTTGGAGGCTTTTGGTGCCGTGCAGATAGCCGGCCCCAAATGGTGCGGCAAAACCACCACGGCCGAACGCAAGGCCAAAAGCATAATCAAGATGCAAGACCCCGACCGCCGAGAGGGTTATCTTTCCACGGCCAAATCGAAGCCGTCTTTGTTGCTCAAAGGCGAAACGCCCCGGCTTATCGACGAATGGCAGGTAGCCCCCGTGCTTTGGGATGCCGTAAGGCACGCGGTGGACGAGCGCGGCACACAGTCTCAGTTTATTCTCACCGGTTCTACGGTCATTGAAGACGAGCAAATTATGCACACGGGCACCGGACGCATCTCTAAGATGGCCATGTACCCGATGAGTCTTTTCGAGTCGCTGGAGTCGAACGGGACTATCTCGCTACAACAACTCTTTGACAAGGCGGCTTACGACATCGACGGGCTCGCCTCATCGCTTTCCATCGAAAATCTGATATTCGCAGCCTGTCGAGGCGGATGGCCGGCCTCACTCAACAAAATGAGCCGCGCGGCCAAGTTGCTCATTGCACAAGACTATGTAGATATTATCTGCGATCAAGATATATCGCGCGTCGATAAAACGCAACGGAGCCCCTCGTTGGCACGCGCCATACTGCGCTCTTACGCGCGCAACATCTGCACCTTGGCCAAGAAAACCTCTATGTTGGCCGACATTTCCGATGAGATGGAAAGCACCACCATGCCCACTTTCGACAACTATGTAGAGGCCTTGGAGCGACTCTTTGTTATTGACGATGTTGAAGCGTGGTCGCCGGCCATACGTTCCAAGTCGGCCATACGCACCGGTAAAAAACGTTGCTTTGTCGATCCGTCCATAGCGGTGGCGGCGTTAGGAGCCTCGCCCGAAAGCTTGGAATTGGACATGAAAACCTTTGGCTTCATTTTTGAATGTCTCTGTTTTCGAGATTTGAGAGTCTATTCGCAAGCGTTAGGCGGTCGGCTGTCTTATTATCACGACCGCAACGGATTGGAAGCCGATGCCGTTCTTCATCTCCACGACGGACGATACGCTTTGATAGAATGTAAACTCGGCGGCAAAGAGATAGAAGATGCCGCCCGACATCTGTTGGAGATAAAACATCTTATCACAAAGAAAAACGAAACCGAAAAGCAAATCAGATTGCGCGAACCCGATTTGCTCATCATTCTCACCGGTGGTGAGATGGCCTACACCCGCCCCGATGGCGTGAAGATTATTCCGATTGGTTGTCTTAGGGATTAAAATGGGGAAAATAAAGAATCTTTTCGTTCAGCCAAACGGGCAGAGCCGAACTTGTTCGAGCTACCCGTGGCGAATAAAAAGGTGCCTTGAAAAGGAACATCGTCTATACACCGACACATATCGTGTGTAGCGTCTTACTCCCTTTTCAACCTGCCCGCCAGCAGTCCGGTGGCGAGGCCGATGCAGGCCACGAGGGCAAAGGCGGCGCGAAGGCCTAACCATTCGGAGATGTAGCCCATGAGGGGCGGGCCGGCCACGAAGCCGAAGAAACCGATGGTGGAGACGGCGTTGATGGCTCTGCCGGCGCTCATGCTGCGGCTGCCTTTGACCATGCCGTAGCAGATGGGCACCACCGACGATACGCCGATGCCCACCAACACAAAGCCGATGGTGGCCGGCACGAGATAGGGGAGCAGCACGGCAAGCAGAAAGCCCGCTGCCATAACAAAGCCGCTCAGCCGCACCACTCTTACCGCGCCCAAGGAATTGACCATGGCGTCGGCCAAGAAGCGCATAAAGGCCATGGCTAACATACAGCCGGTGTAGCCCGAACGGATAAAGGCCGGCTCTACGTTCAAACTTTGTTCAAAATAGACCGACGCCCAATCGTACACGCTGCCCTCGCACAACATACAGCCAAAGGCCAAAAATCCGAGCAGACACAGGTAGCGGTCCATGCCTTTGAAGATATTGAACGTAGCGGCTTCTTTGGGTTTGGAATCGCCGCCAACGCGAGAACTCGAAGCCTTGCCGCCCGCCGCAACTTCATCGCCGTCGCGCGAACCCTCGCCGCCGTCGTCGCTCGCCGCGCCGGAAGCCGAGACCCCATCGCCGCCCAAATCTTCCCTCAGCAAAAACCTATACAACCACACAACCACCAACAGCCCCAAGGCCCACACGCTGCAGAAGTGCGTGAGCGGCTTTACGTGGTGCACCGCCAAAAACGAACTCACCAGCCCGGCCGCAAAGCCCGCCAAACTCCACAGCCCGTGAAAGGTGCCGATAATGCTGCGGCCGTAGCGTTTCTCCAAACTTACCGCCTGCGTATTAACCGAAAGGTTGTGCAAGTTGGCCACCGCGCCCAAGAAAAACAGCATGGCCGCCAAACTCCAACGCGAAGGCATAAGCCCTATGCCCACCAAACTGAGCGGATAAAGCAAGGCCACGCACAGCAGCACCTTGCGGCTCGAAAACCTTTGCACCAAGTAGCCCGACAGCGGCACACTCACCAACTGCCCCAGCGGAAAGCAAAACAGAATGGTGCCGAGTAGCGCGTCGCTCAAATGCAAAGTTTCTTTGATGTCGGGAATATGCGCCGTCCACGTGGCAAACACCGTGCCTTGCAGAAAGAAGAAAATGCCAATGGCTACTCTATAATAGCGCAACGGGAAATCGAGCCCCGGTTGCACACCCGAAGCCGCGCCGCAAGCCGAAGAAGCCTCGCAGCAAGCCGCATCCACGCCTCTATCGTTTCTCATCTTGTTTTCCTGATTTTTGGCGGGCGTAGGCTTGCAGGTCGGTAATGGTGTCTTTTTCGTCCACAATCTCGTAGCCCAACATGGTTTCGATGACATCTTCCAAAGTTACAATGCCCACAAAGGTGCCGTATTCGTCCACCACCATGGCAATTTGCTCTTTGCGTTTGCGCATGCGCTCCCACAAATCGGGCACAAACTGATAGGTGGACACTATATCGAGCGGCCTTTTCAACGCCACCAATTTTTTGTCGAAATCGTCTTCGGCCACGCCCGTAAACACGTCTTTGAGCAGCACAAAACCCGTGATATGTTCGGGGTTCTGCGCCTTATAGACCGGAATACGCGAATATTTGAGATAGTTTTTCTTGTAGAAAAAATCGCGCAAGGTGGTGTTTTCGCTCACCGTGACGGTCACCATGCGCGGGGTCATCACATCGCGCACCCTAAGGTTTTGCAAGGCCAACATGCTGCGCAAACTCCGCGCCTCGCCGTCTTGCAGAATACCCTCTTTGGAGCCCATGTTCACCACCGCCTCCACCTCTTGGCGGCTCACCACCGGCTCAGCGCTCCGTCCGCGCGTAACCAGATACGTAACGCCTTCCGACAGCCACACAAGCGGATAGCAAATCCACACCAACACGCGAATGGTGTAGCACGAAGGCACCACAAGACTTTTCCAATAACGTGCCCCCACACTCTTAGGCAAAATTTCGGAGAGCACGAGAATAAGCAGTGTGAGAATGGCCGACGTAATGCCGGCATACACATCGCCAAAAACTTTAAGGCTCTGCGCTCCAACGCCCGCCGCGCCTACCGTGTGGGCAATGGTGTTGAGCGAAAGGATGGCCGAAAGCGGCTTTTCCACATCGGCCTTCATCATCTTAAAAAGTCGCGCCCCTTTTAGTTTTCGTCGCACCGAACGCGCGTTGTGTTTATCGTCTTCGCTTAGGTCGCGGGCTTGGCGCAAGAGGATTTCCTCGAAAGAGGGCGGCGCGGAAAGCAGCACCGACTCCAATACCGAGCACAAGAAAGAGACCATCAAGGCCAAGAGCAGATAAAAGATCAGTAGTGTCATTGTTGTCTATTCTATCACCGCGCCGCACAACCATATCTTCGCAAACCGGGCGCATCTGCACGTTATATTCTTTTATTCTTCAAATGCCACACCAAAACCAGCAGGGCTACCATCACCGACAAGCAATCGGAAAGGCAGATAGCCGCCCACACGCCGGTGAGTTGCCACAGCGTGGAGCAGATATACAGCGCGGGAATGAGGAAAAGCACCTGACGAGTCAAACTCAAAAATATGGAGAGCGAAATTTTACCGATCGACTGAAAATAATTACCCGTCACGATTTGAAAACCGATAAGCGGAAAGAGAGCAAACACCAAGCGCAGCCCCGTTTTGGTAATGCCGATGAGGGTTTCGTCTTGCGTAAAAAGACCGGAGAGCATACCCGGCGCGGCTTGCACACAAATAAATCCGAAAGTGGTAATGCAGGTGGCCACTTTGATGGACAAAAACAACGCCTGCCGCACCCGTTCCATGCGTTGCGCCCCGTAGTTATAACCCACAATGGGCTGCATGGCGTGGCAAAGTCCGAGGGTAAACATGACAAACAAAATGGCGTAACTGTTGATAATGCCGTTTGCGCCAATGGCCAAATCGCCGCCGTAGATATAGAGCCGGTTGTTGAGAATAATGTTCACCACACAGGCCGCCGCGTTCATCAAAAAAGGCGAAAGACCAATGGAAATAATATCTTTCACAATGCGCCATTGTATGCGCAGATTCTGCCATTTGAGTTTGATGTACGATTTTTCGCTCACAAAATAATGCATGGTAAACCACGCGCTCACCAACATCGAAATCACCGTGGCCCAAGCCGCGCCGCTAATTCCCATATCGAAACCGAAGATGAAAAGCGGGTCGAGAATAAGGTTGCAACCTACCCCGATGAGCATAATGTTCATGTTCTTTTTGGGGGAACCGGCCGCGCGAATGATGTTGCCGAAACTGAAGGTAAAATTGCTCAGCACGCTGCCCGGAATGATGATTTGAAGATAGGTTACGGCGTAGGGCATAGTCTGTTCGCTACCTCCGAAAAGCCGCAGCAGCGGGTCTAAAAACGCCAAACTCAGCGTTGTGATACACGCCCAAATAACGAGCGTGAGCACCACCGATGTGCCCAAAATACGTTCGGCGCGCGCCTTGTCTTTCATGCCGAGAACAATGGAAATGCGCGAAGAGGCACCAATGCCGACAAGGGTGCCGAACGCCTGAATGAGCGTCATGATGGGAAAGGTGAGCGCAAGACCGGAGATGGCCATGGCCCCTGCCCCCTGCCCTATAAAAATACGGTCGATGATGTTGTAGAGCGACACCGACAAGGTGGTGATAATGGCCGGCACGGCAAACTTAAAAAGCAGTTTGCGGATGTCTTCCGTTTCTAAAATTTTGGGGTCGGCCGATGTCGTCATAACGGGGTTAAAAGCCTTGTTCTATCGCGCTTTTCGCGAGGGACAAACCGCCTTACGGGGATCTTGCGGCGGGCGGGCGAATAGCGCGTCAAAGCCTTGCAAAGATAGCGAAAACGCTTGCAAAGGGCAAACAAATTTGGATATTATTCGGAAAAAGCCTAATTTTGCGGCCACATTGCGGGATGGAGCAGAGGCAGCTCGTCGGGCTCATAACCCGAAGGTCAGAGGTTCGAATCCTCTTCCCGCTACAAAACAGGGGCTTGCAGGCAATGGCTTGTGTGCCCTTTTTTTTAAAATCTTTATGGGAAATATCGTAGCCATCGTGGGACGACCCAACACCGGGAAATCCACCCTATTCAACCGCCTCACCGAGAGCCGTCAGGCCATTGTGGACGAGGTGAGCGGCGTTACCCGCGACCGCAACTACGGCAGCGTGAATTGGAACGGCAAAGAGTTTTCGCTCATCGACACGGGCGGCTATCTGCTCGACGACGAAGATGCCTTTAACGAGGCCATCCGCGCGCAGGTGCTGCTGGCCGTGGACGAGGCCGACATGATTCTGTTTTTGGTGGACGCCAAAGACGGTATCACCCCTTTGGACGAGGACGTGGCGCAAATGCTGCGCGCCTGCGACAAGCCGGTGCTGTTGGTGGTCAACAAGGTGGATAACGGCCGCGTGGAACAGGAGTCCTCCGAATTTTACGCCCTCGGCATGGGCGACTTTTTTACCATCAGCGCGGTAAACGGCAGCGGCACGGGCGACCTTCTCGACGCGGTGGTCAAAGACATGAAAGTTGAGAGCGACGAGCCC
>QLIP01019237.1_pt1 | contig 10016 bp, 7 predicted proteins | sample 1769771 | NCBI WGS metagenome assembly QLIP01 (sample SAMN09428762, study PRJNA476227) | Gut metagenome, whole genome shotgun sequencing project. | isolation source: cecum | host: Rhizomys sinensis | place: China: Jinsha town of Minqing, Fujian Province | collected 2013-09-23
AACTTTTCCGAAAATTGTCGGTTTTAAATTTGCTTATTACAATGGTTCTCCAACGACGCAGATAGTTTCGTGGCTAAGTAGCGGCGCAGATGGGACGAGAACGTAACGGAATTTGTTTTTGTCGTAATGCGAGGAATTAGTTGTTGAGTTAGCTCGATTTTGTTTGATGATTCTTTTATTATTGTAATGCTCGGTATTCGTTGAGCGCACTCCTAATCCCGTTTTCAGCCCGTCCCATCTGCGCGCTTGCCAAGCAAGCTATAAATTTGTGTGTTGATTGACAACTAATCTATCCCTCTAAAGCATTTTCTGGCTGTGATTTATTTTTTTATAGGTGTTTAGCGAATGTTGGCAAGGATCGTGTCCGGGGATTGATGCATCTGGCTAAAGGCTACAATCTTTTTGCCAAGGTCCTTAATAGAACCTCCTATGAAGTAGACGGTGTTATCAATTATCAGAAATCGGTCATGAACGTTGGTGCAGTGACGGAGGGTAATTGCCGGCTATGAGCGTGAGTCCGCTTACTGTAACGAAAGTCTGTTCGTTTGTAAATATTGAAGTTTAGATAACCTCATTTTTTATTTTGTTGTGTGGTAGATATGGAATTTTTGTTTAAATTTGCATTTTCATAACTACATTGTTTCGCAATATGAAGAAGAAGAATCAAGATTTTAATAAAGCTTTTGAACAGCTTGCAAAAATGATACAAAAAAGTATGGATAACCACGATAAGAAGTCCGGCAAGCCGAATTTGCTTGATGAATTCGCAGATCTTCTTTATCCTGCTTATGAATTTGAACCTATCACTACCGAGGAGTGGAGTCTTACACATCCGATGGGTGTGAAATGCGGTTCCGATAAGTTTTATGCTGATTTTGCAAATGATGTTCAGGAAAGATTATTGAATATGCGAGTCGCACCGAACATGCCGGATGGTGTTTTTCGAGAAACAGCAATGGCTATTGCGGCATATTTAGAGGATTTTGTTTCGGATCTTGGAGTGTGGCGAGCAATGCGGGGATTGTATCGTGAGCGCTTCGGAACATGGTTGCCGTTTTTTGACTGTAGCCATGACGACTATGCAGAAGACGATGTTAATATAGAGGATATACAATATCTTGTGTGGCAAGCGATGATGCGTTGTGGACAGCAGGAAAATCGTATATTTTCACCGCTAAGTCAATATGTGACAGAGGCTTCGAAGGTAGCTTATGACACAATGTTGGAGTGTATCGACTGTGCACCGCCGGCTACCCGTGTCAGTACATTGATGCGCCAGATATTGCAGAAAGATGATTATTATGCTGTAAGGAGTCTTGCTCTCTGGCTGTCGGTAGACAATAAACTGACGTCTGTGCCTAATGCACGAATAGCGTTAGCGAAGCGGACAGAAAGAACTTGCGGTGAAGTAGACCATATATCTGAAGAAGAGGTCTACTATCTTTATGAGGCAATGGAGTCATGGAAGAAAGCTTTAGGTATGACCGGCTGCCCGACCAGTGAGTTGCTTGCCTCCGTGGTTCGTAGTTCTGGTTTTGCGAATGTGGCTGATAAGTTGGATGTGCTTAAGCAAACTGACAGACAAGCATTTAAAATAGTATCACACGACCAAAAAAATGTAACATTTGAGGACGTACAGGGTCGTGAGTATATTGTAGACCGCGATTCGATAGGTAAAGAATTGGAACTGGATGGAATGAAGACATGTGTCACACAACTTGTGAAGTATGGTGACAATTGGATGCAAAATGGAGTGGGAACGTTCACTAAAGATGAACCCTGGAGTTCGGGGGAGGTAATTATACATGGAGTTCCTGATAACGTTGTGCAGGCGTTGCGTGCGAAAGTAAAGAAGGCACGAGGTCGACGAGTATTTTATTATAAGTCGATGGAAGAGATGATGGATTCATTGAATGTTTCCATCCCCTTTAGGGCTGTTACTGATGATGAGATAGATGAGATAGAGGAGGGCCTGGTGGTTTTAGTCAGCGATACAGACGATCCATTATTTGTAAGTAACAACGCGGACATCTTTAAAGATAAAGATAATCCGTATTATGGCACTACGGATGATGACGAAGAGTATTTGACTGCTTGTAGTTTAGGCTTTATCTCCGACTATTGTGTGGCGGATGATGTGGCCGCCTATATTCAAAAGAAGCGCTTATTGCCGTATGCACGTATTCATGCTGCTCAAGGACGCCGCGTAGGTAAAGCTTTGGTGCAAGATAATCTCCGTTTTCTGTTTGGTTTCTATCGCGTTCCGTCTGCGCTATAGTAGGAGTCTAAAGGACGAGGGTGGCGAAGAGTGTGTTGAAGGTGCTGTCGAGGTCGGCGGTTAGCCCCGGGTGGGGGCGCGAGGTTTGGAGCGAGGCGCTTTTTACGGCGGTGAGCCAGCGAAAGCGCTCCTCGATGGGGAGCTGAGCTATGGCACCGGCCGACGCGCTACCATTTGCAGTGAGGGTGAAGGCCGCGAGATGGCGCTCAATCTCCGGGAGTGGGTGTGCATCGCGCAAGCGTTCAATTTTGATAGGGTCGAGGTTTGTTGCAACTCTAATCCACTTCTGACGTTTGCACATCATTAGTAGCCCGACATTTATGAACTCTTCTCGTTCAATGTTAGGGATATAGCGTATCACTGCGTATTCGTATCGGTTATTCATATCGTTTGCGGGCATTAATGGCTTCGTTGAGGAAAATTTGGCTGTTGGCTAAACGTTGAGTAAGGAAAAGTTTGTAGCCGTCGCGTATTTGATTGGGAGTCATATCTGTATCGTCCCAATGGAGCCACTCGTCGGGGATGAGGTCTACTATTTTGTTTAGTGTTCGGGGCGTGATGTGTTGTCGCATCCAGGCGTCGGCCTCTTTGAGGCGCGAAGCGTTGCGTAACAAGGCATGATCCTTGATGAAAGGGAAGGGTGTCAAGGCAGATTTGCCGACATCTCCCCAGTTATGGTGGAAATATAACGATGCCCCATGGTCGATGAGCCAGAGTTCGTTTTGCCAAACTAACATATTGGTGTTGCGCGTTGTGCGGTCGACGTTGGTGAGGAATGCGTCGAGCCATACGATTCGCGATGCCGTGTCGGGATCGACCTGGGTGGTATTAGCGTCGAAAGTGAAGGAGCCAGCCAGAAAATGCAGACCAAGGTTAAGTCCGAGACTTGCTTTAAGCAGATCTTGAATCTCTTCGTCGGCTTCTGATTGTCCGAAATACTCATCAAGATTCAGAAAGACAAGTTCGGGTACTTTGAATCCGAAGGCGCGCGCCACTTCGCCGCCGATAAGTTCGGATATGAGAGCCTTGGCGCCGTGACCGGCACCGCGCATTTTGACAACATATTTAAAATCGTCGTCGGCTTCGGCAAGGGCCGGCATGGAGCCGCCTTCGCGCAATGGGGTGATGTACCTCACCAGGTTTTCGTGTCTTAGTTCCATAACAGATTGCAAAGTTAATAATCTTTGATAAAGAAGTTGTCTAAACTTATTTACGAATTATAAAATGAAGTTAAATTTTATTCTTTTTTTAATAAAAGAATAAGTTTAGACAACTTCTAAAACAAATTTGGAGTGGTGTAAGGTTGAGGTGCCGTCATTAAGATTAGGTGCGATATTTGAAACTTTTTAGTAGGCGCGGCGTTATTACTTGAAGAAATCAATATTTAATGCTATGGACAATATGAACGTATCAGGAAAGAATATCCAGACAGAGATTGAGAAGGTGACCCGTCTTGAGAAAGAGGGTTATATCGTAACGACATCAAAGGCTATCCTCGTGTTTGACTACTATCAGGATCCCGATCATAAATTAGAGAAGCAACTTAAGGAACATCGTCATCAGCCGGTGATTTTCTTCGTTACCAGTTATGGCGACAACGTAGCGGCTCACGGAGTGAATAAGCCGAAGCATGAGCATGAGTTGCCGCGCTATGAACGTGAAGAGTTGGATCCGGATGCCGATAAGAAGCATCTCGGTGGACATCGTCGTGACGAGGATGATCACTTCAATCACGATATCTTTAATTTGGCACAGGATCGCGACCGCATCTATGTGATGTCGGACGACATCGCTGCGAAGGCTATTCGCACCGACGTGACTGTGGCATGGATTCATGCCGGCAACGAGTTGGATAGACTTCCGGCTGGCATCATAGTAAAAGCATTGCCGACCAACTTGCAGGCTATTAGCTTCTTGGTTACAATGCCGAACGGCGAGACAATATACTATGCCGGTACCGACCCGAAGCCTCTGCCCGAGGGCGTGACACCGACATTGAGTCTTCCTGAGTAATAGCTTGGAAAAGACATCTAGATAAAAAACCGGCTCGGATCTGTTTCCGAGCCGGTTTTCTGTTCTATGTTGTGTCGTGCTATAAGCGGCGGCGTTGCGACTGTTTCGGGTCGAAGGGGTTGCGGGTGGGATCGAACTCAGCGTCCTCTTCGTTGTCGAGGTCTCGGTTGTTGCGATTCGACCGTTCGTTTTTCTTCTGTTTTGGTTTGTTGCGCTTTATCGCCTCCGGTTTCATCTGGTTGACCGGTGTTGCGTATACGTTCCAAGTTTCATCCTTATCCCAGTTCTTTTTGAGGTTTATCAGTTTGGGATAGTAGTATGATTGATCGGGTTGGCGGTGAGTGTCATAGTCGCCCGGATCATATTCACCGTTGCCGTTGAAGTCTTCGATTAGTCGGGCATAATATTTGCCGGGAGCGAGGAAACGGAATTCAACACGGTCGTTGACCACTCTTTGCGACTTGACAAGTTTGTCCGACCCGTCAAGAAGCTCTACAAATGCCGGTATCGCCGGGTCGAGACCTTGCAGGCGGAATATAATGGCGCAATATTCATCCTCTTTCTTAGTGGTGAAGTCGTAGGCGATAGGTCGGGTAGGCTTACCATAGATTCCGACGGCAGCCATTGTGTCGGCTACGACCCGATATTTCTTGTCATATTCCCAGCCGTAACGCAATTCGAAATGTCGGGGCGAGAGTGAATCGACGGGTTGGAGTCGTGGCTGACGAGCCACGCGTTTCCATACGGTGTCAACCATATGTTCGAGGTGAAATGCATTTGTGTCGAGGCGTTGCAGAGGTGTCTCGAAAGTGATGCTAAATGGTTTGTCGATATCTTGGCTTTTGGGAGAGAACTCCACGTTTAAGGTAATGGCCTTGATAGAGTCTTCGGGGGTGATGCGTCGAGCTGACTTGTCGCGCTCCTTGCCTTTTGCTTTGATTTTTGGACGCAAGAAATTGAATTTAAGCGTATCATTGACTTCTACCAATTTCTTGTCGGCATCGGTTTGTGGGTATGAAACGGCCACCGACAGCGAGTCGCGATGCACGAGTCGGTCGGGGAGCCACACCACGAGCGAATCGTTATGTAGCGAGCGTTCGATTACGGCGTCTGAGAGTGATTCGTTTTGCGGCATAATCACATCCAGCTTAGGAGTCGTCGGTGTTGGGGCATTCAACTTAATATATAATCGTGTGGAGTCGATGCGTTCATACTTGGCGAGATATTGAGGTTTGATGCCTGTGTTGAACGAGCGTAACAAGATATCGTTCGGGAGGAAACGCGTGCGTTTACGCTGAATAATCGTATCGACATCTCCGAGCGCGGTGAATAGCGTATCGGTAACGGCTACCGATTCTGTAGTTGGTTCTATGATAAAGTCCGAGAAGGCGATATCCTCTTCGGGCGTTGAGAATTTCCAGTCATTGTCGCGGTCGCCGAGCGCAAAGATATGATAGCGTCCGGGTTTGAGGCCGCGAATGGTGAACTCACCCTTATCGTTGGTCTTTGCAACACGTAGCAGTGGAAGTTTGCGGAATGCCGAGTCGGCCAAATCGGCATGGACGCCAACAATCATGCCCTGTTCGGGTTCGGAGGTTCGCGAATTTATCACCATGCCCGACACGCGGAGCGAGTCGAGCTCTTGTCCAGTAGAGAAAGTATAGGTAAAGCCCTCAAGCACGTTGCCTTCGTTGTTATCCTCGATTGCGTCGGCAAAATCTACGGTGTAGGTCTGATTGGGTTGAAGCGAATCGAAAAGGATCTGGACTGTGCGAGCGTTGAAGCTGACCTTTGGCGTCACCTTCGAAACGGGCGATACGACAACCTTTTGGAAAGCATCCTTGACGTTAATGATTTCATTGAAAGTCAAAGACATTTTGGTTTTGTTGACATTAAGGGCACCCATTGGCGGATTGGCAGAGACAAAAATAGGAGGATCTTCATCGCGCGGTCCACCGGAAGGATTGCCAATATTTGCACATCCGGCCACTGCCAACGCAATCGCCAAAACGACGAATGGTGTAGCGGCACGGAGCATATTTTTAAACTTTATTAACATCATAAAAACGAGATAAAAAGCGAGAAATAAAAAAACTCAATTCAAAATTAGCGAAAAAAATGCCAAAAACCGCAAATTTAACTCTTAAATTTTCAAAAGAGCAAAAAAAGCTGTATATTTGCAAGCTGAAAAAGACTCCCTTCGCGGAAAAACGCGTCGAGGGGGTCGGTTGATGCATTCCTATACATGAAAGAATGTATGGGCCATGAAACGAAAATAATAACAAAAAATAACAACAAAACAATGCAGAACAAAGGGTTTATCAGCACCATTGCCGTGCTCCTCGTGTTAATCTGCGGTTTCTACATCTCATTCTCATTCGTAACTTCTCACTATGAGCAGAAGGCGAAAGAGTTTGCGACCATGAAAGCGGGAACAAGCGATGAGACCAATGATGTTTACAAACAAAGTCTGAAGCAATTCAACGACTCAATCGACAAAGAGAAAGTTTATTTAGGCTACACCTTCAATCAGGTGCGCAAGATGGAGGTAGGACTCGGTCTTGACCTGAAGGGCGGTATGAACGTCGTTCTTGAAATTTCGGTTCCCGACATTCTCCGTCAGTATGCAGCCGGCGAGCAGCAGCTTGCACAGATTAATAATGCCATCAAGAAGGCCGAGGCCGAGGGCGCAAAGGGCAGTGACAAAGATTTCGTGGCTCGTGTAGCATCACACATCCAGCCGGGTGCCATGTCAGGTCTTTTCATCCGCGAAGGCGAATTCTTGGGTAAGGTTAAGTCGAATGCCAGCAACAATGAGGTTGTAACAGCGTTGACCGAGCAGGTAAACAGCCAGGTAGACGCGGCGTTCAACATCTTCCGTACACGTATCGACCAGTTTGGTGTTGTAGCACCGAACATTCAGAAACTTCAGGACAAGAACGGTCAGATTCTTCTCGAGCTTCCGGGTGTAAAAGAGCCGGAGCGTATCACCGAGCTTTTGAAATCGAGCGCTAATCTTGAGTTCTATGAGGTATACAACTTCAACGAGATTGCTAACGAACTCCAGGCGTTTGCAGCAGAGTATGCTCAGCAGGATAGCGTATCGCACACTAACGTGTTCGCTCTCCTTGGTGGTGCACAGCACGCTGGCAGCCCTGTAATCGGTATGGTTCGTCCGTCGGACAAGGCATTGGTTGACTCAATCATGCACTCAGAGCTTGCTAAGCGTAAACTTCCGGGCGACCTTCAGTTGCTTTGGACAGTTAAGCCCTACGAGCAGCCTGTTGCCGACGAGAAGGGTAATGTTGTGAAGAAGGAGAATGGTGAAAACAAAACCATTAGCTTCTGGCAGTTGGTAGCGCTTAAGGGCGAGCCTGTGTTGGAGGGTGATGCTGTGACTTCAGCAAGCTCTGAGTATGACAACATGCGCGGTAACACCGTAAACATGAAGATGAGCGATCGTGGCGCACGCGAGTGGGCAACCATTACACGCAACAACATCGGACGTCCCATCGCCATCGTACTTGATGAAAACGTATACTCATTCCCGAATGTAAACAACGAGATCACTGGCGGTAGCTCAGAGATCACTGGTAACTTCTCGCTCGAGGAGGCAAACGACTTGGCAAACGTGTTGAAGTCGGGTAAGATGTCGGCAAAGGTAAACGTTGTGAGCAACAACGTAATCGGTCCGAGCCTTGGTGCAGAGGCCATCCAGATGGGCTTCGTTTCATTTATCGTGGCTATCATCTTGTTGATGATCCTTATGATTGCATACTATGGCTGGATCCCCGGTTTGGTTGCAAACATTGGTTTGATTCTTAACCTTTACTTCACACTCGGTATCCTGGCTTCAATCCAGGCCGTGTTGACACTTTCAGGTATCGCCGGTATCGTGCTTGCACTCGGTATGGCGGTGGATGCTAACGTACTTATCTTCGAGCGTACCAAAGAGGAGCTCAAGAGCGGCAAGAAACTCCGTCAGGCTATCTCTGAGGGTTACAGCAACGCCTTCTCAGCTATCTTTGACTCGAACTTGACATCAATCATCACCGGTATCATCCTCTTCATCTTCGGTTCAGGTCCGATCAAGGGCTTCGCAACCACATTGATTATCGGTTTGGTTTGCTCATTCTTTACCGCAGTATTCTTGACTCGTATCGCATTCGATGTGATTACCAAGAACGGACGTTGCGCAGGTATGGACTTTGCAACAAAGATTAGCCGCAACTTCTTGACTAAGACAAATATCAACTTCTTGGCTCAGTGGAAGACCGCATCTATCGTATGGATTGCTTTGATCGTCGTATCGATCGCATCGCTCTTCGTGCGCGGTATGAATCAGGGTATCGACTTCTCGGGTGGTCGCAACTATGTTGTTCAGTTCGAGAAGAACGTAGACCGTGAGGCAGTACAGCAGAAGTTGACAAAACTTCTCCAGGAGAAGGCTAACGATAAGACAGTATCAGTTGCTGTAATCAACATCGACAACCCGTCGAAGTTGCGTATCACTACCAGCTACAAGATTGCTGATGAGTCTGAGGGTATCGAAAACGAGATTGCAAGTCTTCTTTACGAAGGTTTGAAGGATGAATTGACCGTAAACGGCAAGACAATGCCTTTGGATGCATTCTCAGTTTCTGATGAGAGCCACGGTATCATCTCAATCCAGAAGGTAGGTCCGTCGGTGGCCGACGACATGAAGAGCGACGCAGCATGGGCAGTGGGTATCGCACTCCTCTGTATGTTCCTCTACATCCTTCTCCGTTTCCGTACCATCGCATTCTCAGTTGGTGCGTTGTGTGCCGTAATGTTGACAGCATTCCTCATCATCGGCTTCTATTCAATCTGCTGGGGCTTCTTGCCGTTCTCAATGGAGATCGACCAGTCGTTTATCGCAGCCGTGTTGACTATCATCGGTTACCAGATCAACGATACAGTGGTAGTATTCGACCGTATTCGTGAGATGATCAAGGTTTATCCGAAGGAGGATCGTTATAAGACAGTAAACAAGTCGTTGAACCAGACATTGAGCCGTACGGTGATGACATCGTTCTCGACTTTGTTGGTATTGCTTTGCATCTTCTTCTTGGGTGGCGACACAATCCGTTCGTTCACATTTGCAATGATCTTCGGTGTAATAGTTGGTACATTCTGCTCACTCTATTGCGCAGCTCCGATTGCATACCGCATCATGAGCAAGATGAATCAGAAGAAGGTAGCCCAGGCAGCCGAATCAGGCAAGCCGGTATTGGAGGGCAACCGTCGCTTCAAATAATAAAGCTTGAAATAAAAATTAGAGCTCGCGCCGAAAACGGCGCGAGCTCTTTTTTATGGGCTAAATTTTTACAGATTCTTTAGGGGCGCATAAATGCGCTTGCACTCAACACAAAGCGGCGCGACCATGCGGCGCGGAGACGCAGGGCGAGCAGGCTGCGGAGGGGCGGGCGCGGGGCGGAGGGGGCGCGGCCGGGCGGTGGCGGCTTGGCGGCCGGGGCGGCTCTTGTCGGCGTTCCGCCTCCCACAGAACTCAAAGCCGCGGGAAGGGAGGCGGCGCGACCGAGCGGCAGGAGGCGCGGAGAGGGTGGCGGCTTTGTGTTGAGTGGGAAGCGCATTTATGCGCAGGGGCGGCCTGTGGTCAGACCCGCGGGGCGGGCGTGGAGAGGGCGGGCGTGGAGAGGGCGGGCACGGTTGGGGCGGGCACGGTTGGGGCGGCGGCGCGGAG
>QLIP01001375.1_pt1 | contig 10007 bp, 9 predicted proteins | sample 1769771 | NCBI WGS metagenome assembly QLIP01 (sample SAMN09428762, study PRJNA476227) | Gut metagenome, whole genome shotgun sequencing project. | isolation source: cecum | host: Rhizomys sinensis | place: China: Jinsha town of Minqing, Fujian Province | collected 2013-09-23
GGCGCGTGGCTTTGTCATGGACGTTGCGCTTCTAGCGCGACATTAGGGAAGATATGCTTCCAAGCATGTCAACATGGACGTTGCGCTTCAAGCGCGACATCAAAAAAATAGGGCGCCTTCAGGCGCAAATATAACCAGAACACCATAAGTTTTTAACCCGAACACCATTACCTTCCAGAACACCAGAAAATTTCGCATAGGAGGCATACCATAACGACATGCTTGGAAGCATGTCATCCTATACAAACAGAAAGCGGGTCGAACCTTGCGGTTCGACCCGTTGTCTTTTTGGTCAGTAAGGATTGACTTACGCCTTTACCTTATCCACGATAGCTTTGAAAGCTGCGGGATTGTTCATCGCGAGCTCGGCGAGAACCTTACGGTTGATCTCGATTCCGGCTTTATGGATGAGGCCCATAAGAGTTGAGTAAGAGAGACCCTCCATGCGAGCAGCAGCGTTGATACGCTGGATCCAAAGCGCACGGAAATCGCGCTTTTTCTGCTTGCGGTCACGGTATGCGTATGTAAGACCCTTCTCCCAAGTGTTCTTGGCTACGGTCCATACATTACGACGGCTACCATAGTAACCACGGGTAAGTTTCAGGATTTTCTTTCTCTTTGCTCTTGAGGCAACATGATTTACTGATCTTGGCATCTTTTTTTGATTTTTTGAATGTCAGCGGCAATTTTCTATGCACTTGCGGAGCTGCGCATTCGGTTAATAAAAAAATTGTTTGAAAGTAATTTACCGGGAACGAATCAACGGAGGCTGAGAAGTTCGCAAACCTGACGTTGGTTGGCTTCTGCTACCAACGCTGTGTGGTCGAGATTTCTCTTACGTTTCTTGCTCTTCTTGGTAAGGATGTGGCTGTGAAAAGCGTGTTTCCTCTTGATCTTTCCTGTGCCGGTAAGCGCGAAGCGCTTCTTAGCTGCGGCATTGGTCTTTACTTTAGGCATTGTTTTGAATATTTAGTTGTTAAAAATTCACCTCGGCACTGAGTGCCTACGGTCGCTTTATTTCTTTTGTAAAGTAGTCTGATCGACTACTCAATTTTGTTTGAGCTGCGACTTTGCAAGCAGAGTCTTACTCCTTATCTTCCTCTTTCGCCTTCTTGGCAGGAGCCTTAAGCGGGGTCAACATGATGGTCATACGCTTGCCTTCAAGCACAGGCATCATCTCAACCTTGCCATACTCCTCAAGGTCGTTCGCAAAACGAAGCAACAACACCTCGCCTTGCTCCTTGAACAGAATTGAACGTCCGCGGAAGAATACATAGGCCTTTACCTTCGAACCCTCCTTAAGGAAGCCTACGGCATGTTTCAACTTAAAGTTATAGTCATGATCGTCGGTCTGCGGTCCGAAACGAATCTCCTTTACTACAACCTTGGCTGCTTTGGCCTTCTGCTCCTTCTGACGCTTCTTCTGCTGATAGAGGAACTTTTGATAGTCAAGAATTCGGCATACGGGAGGCTCGGCGTTCGGAGAGATCTCGATCAAATCGAGCTCCATCTCTTCGGCGATGCGACGCGCCTTCTCGATCGGATACACACCCTGCTCCACGTTGTCGCCAACAAGACGCACTTCGCGAGCTCGTATATATTCGTTAATCACATATGGGTCGCGACTGTTGCGCTCTGCGCCTCTACGGCCGCCCTGACCCGGTCGCGGTCTCGGTCCCTGACCTGCAGGGGCAGGTCGACGCGGTCCGCTGAATTGTGGCTTTTTCTCCATTCAGTTTTGCCTGTTTCTTATACTATTTTTTCTATTTTGTTGTCATCTTCTCCACTTCGGAGTTGATTTCAGCTGCAAAGTTAACGATTTTCATCGTACCTTTATCACCTTCGCCATGTTTTCTTACAGAAACTTCACCATTTTCTGCCTCTTTTTCACCTACAATGAGCAAATACGGTATTTTTTTGAGCTCATTGTCGCGAATTTTCTTTCCGATCTTCTCGTTGCGGTCATCAACGATGGCACGAACTCCGTCGCGATCAAGCTGCTTGGCAACCTCGTTCGCATAGTCGTTGAATTTCTCGCTAATCGGAAGAATTACACACTGCTCAGGTATCAACCACAACGGCAGATTGCCTGCGGTATGCTCGAGCAATACTGCCACGAAGCGTTCCATTGATCCGAACGGCGCACGGTGAATCATGACCGGACGGTGCTTCTGGTTGTCTGAACCTGTATATTCAAGTTCGAAGCGCTCCGGGAGGTTGTAGTCAACTTGGATTGTACCAAGCTGCCAACGACGTCCAATTGCATCCTTTACCATGAAGTCGAGCTTCGGTCCGTAGAACGCTGCTTCGCCCTCAACCTGCTTAGCCTGCAAGCCCTTCTCTGCACATGCTTCGATGATGGCCTGCTGTGCCAGGTGCCAGTTCTCGTCGCTACCGATATACTTCTCTGTATTGTTCGGGTCGCGGAGTGAAATCTGAGCCTCGAAGTTATCGAACTTCAACGCTTTGAAGATATAAAGGATAATATCCATTACCTTCAGGAACTCATTCTTGATCTGCTCGGGCGCACAGAAGATGTGTGCATCATCCTGAGTAAATCCGCGAACACGGGTCAAACCGTGCAACTCACCGCTCATTTCATAACGATATACAGTTCCGAACTCTGCCAAACGCAACGGAAGGTCGCGATAGCTACGCGGGAATGCTTTGTAGATTTCGCAGTGGTGCGGACAGTTCATCGGCTTCAAAAGATATTCCTCGCCCTCCTGCGGAGTTTTGATCGACTGGAATGAATCTTTTCCATATTTTGCCCAGTGACCTGATGTCACATAAAGCATCTTGTTACCGATATGCGGAGTGATTACCTGCTGGTAGCCGTACTCTTTCTGAATCTTACGAAGGAACTGCTCCAAACGGTCGCGCAATGCTGCGCCCTTGGGCAACCATAACGGCAAGCCCTGACCTACATTCTGCGAGAATGCAAAGAGCTCCATCTCCTTACCCAACTTGCGGTGGTCGCGCTTTTTCGCTTCCTCGAGCAATGCCAGGTACTCATCAAGCATCTTCTTCTTGGGGAAGGTGACGCCATATACGCGAACCAACTGGTCGCGCTTCTCATCGCCACGCCAGTAAGCACCGGCCAACGACAATATTTTTACTGCTTTAATCGGCGCTGTGCTGGGCAAGTGAGGACCACGGCAAAGGTCGGTAAATGCACCCTGCGTATAGGTTGTGATCTTACCATCCTCGAGCTCGCTGATAAGCTCGCACTTATATGTCTCACCACGCTCGCCAAACATCTTGAGGGCATCCTCTTTCGAGATATCACTGCGCACGATATCCTCTTTGCGCTGTGCCAACTCAAGCATCTTCTTCTCGATCTTCGCGAAATCTTCCGACGTAATCTTATGCTCGCCCGGGGCGATGTCATAATAGAATCCGTTCTCGATTGCCGGACCGATACCGAACTTCACACCCGGATAAAGCTCCTGAAGTGCCTCGGCAAGAAGGTGGGCCGAAGAGTGCCAGAAAGCATGCTTGCCTTCTGCACTATCCCATTTAAACAACTCTATGGCAGCGTCTTCCGATATCGGACGAGAGATATCCCATTCCGCGCCATTTACCTTTGCTGCCAATACATCAGCTGCAAAGCGAGGGCTAATGCTCTCCGCTACCTGATAGGGAGTAACACCTGCCTCATATTGACGAACCCCGCCATCGGGAAATGTTATGTTTATCATAAATTCTTATATTTATTTTACAATAATCGCGCAAAGATACAAAAAAAAGCCGATATACACAAATTTATATCCTTAATTTAAACGTTTTTACATTTCGGCATATAGCCAACATTAAAGTCGTTTCAACAACTTCATTATTTCATGCGTTTCAATAAGTTATAACTTGCTATCACTCCGTGCTCGCCTGCTTTGCTAAGGTCGACAAAGGCCTGACGTTTATTACCGGTCTGCAGATATGAAACACCGCGGTTGAACCATGCCGCGCCAAATGTCGGATCAAGACGCAGAGCCTCGCCATAACATTGAATTGCCGATGTGTAATCTTTCATTGCGCTGTAGAGATTTCCTTTATTGAACCATGCATAGACCAGTCGCGGATTCAATGCGAGTGCTTTGTCATAGTCCGCCACAATCTGCATTAGTTCAGCGCGATTCTCGATTGCATCTTTCTTGTTGTGTTTCAGCTCATTTTGTCGCGCATAAGCTCGCGCCATATATCCAAGCGACAAGTCGGGGGTGGCTTGAATGCTTCGATTAATAGCATCGATGGCTCCTTCGTAGTTTTTCAACATTGTGCGCACCACACCCAGTGCCAACCAGTCGGCAGGACGCGCCACGCCCTCCTTCACCATTCCTTCGTAGTGTTCGGCACGGGCAAACATCTGCTTCATCAATTCATCGTCAGCGAGCGATGCATCGCCTGCTCGCAGATAGATTTTGTCGGCTATGTAACGGTGCTGATTAAAGTCATCAAGCTCGCGGAAATAGTTCGATGTCGAACGCAAACTTGCCGGACTGTCAATAAACGACAATCCATAGCTCGGTTCAATCTCAATATTCAGATTTCTATCTTGAACTCGACCTTTGATTCGCTCTTTAAACGAGAGTTGTGATTCGGCCGATTCCGAGCCTACCGTGACAAGCTGATTAAATCTTGCCATTACCTCCTCGTCGCTCTCCTCATCGGAATGAGATTCGTCGCGATTGGCTGTTCGTGTTTTACCCGCGGCAATTGTGGGGCGATCGAGCGGATTGCGTTCCGGATTCTTAACATACTGACGCACAAGATTATCGCCTGTGTGCACATTCTGCATCGCCGCCCGCATATTTCCCATATTGCGATAAACCTCCGCCTTGGCATAATACGCCTGATGGAATCGCGGATAGCGCTGAGTAATACGCTCGAACGATGCTAATGCCTCCTTATGCGCATTGCGCTCCATATCCACAAGTCCGAGGTTATATAACGCATGGAAGTTATTAGGCTCAAGACTTAACACCTTCTTAAAATCGACCGATGCCCGCTCCAAATCCTTAACCTCATATCGCAACAGAGCGCGATTGAAGAGTGCTGACACATTCGACGGTTCCAATTCAAGCGTGTAATTATAATCGGCCATTGCGCCGAAATAATCATCCATATTGTAACGCACATAAGCGCGATTGATATAGAGATCCACATCTTGCGGATGCAGTTTGATTGCCGCAGTGATATCTGCCAATGCATGACCCCAATTCTTCTGTTGCGAATTAATTTGAGCCCTCAATAAATAGGCATTAATTAGTGTGTGCGACAACTGCGTGGCTCGATCCAGATCGGCGAGAGCCCCAACCGTATCACGTTGTTCAAGTCGCAAGTAGCCTCGTGCAGTATATCCATCCTCATACTGCGGATAATAGCGCAACAGTGTTGCAAATGTCGAATCGGCTCCCGCCAGATTCTTCATCTCGGTTTGAGCCACAGCTTTATAGAAAAGGAATTCGCGATCTTGAGGATTGTAGCGCAGTCCAACGTTATAATCCGCCACGGCAAGCGAGTCCTTACCGAGTCGTTGACGAGCAAAACCACGCACCTTATAACTCTCTGTCTTAAACTTATTTCGTTCGATCGACATTGAGCAGTCATCCTCCGCACCGCTGTAATCTTCAAGCAATAATTTAGCTAATCCTCGATAATAGTAAGGATCGGCAAGATAGGGTTTCGCCTTGATCGCCTGATTGAAATACTGTATCGAAAGCATGTAGTCCTCCATCGAGAGCACATTGCGTCCGATGATTAGCACCTGTTCGGCATTGACCTGAGCTTGAGCTGTGACACACCACATCAATCCCGCCAACAGACAGAAAAGCGTTCTGCTTATATTTTTTATTCTTTTCGTTAAATGCATTTGCCTATGTTTAATACGGCAAAATTAGCGATTTTTTCTCAACCTTAACACTATTTTTTTCGTTAATTTTCTATAATACACTCTATAAAAACTCTTTTCTTATAATACTATGGAGAAAATCGTTATAATCGGCGGTGGTTTTGCCGGTTTGAAGTTGTCGAAGAAACTGGATCGGAATCGCTATGAAGTAGCACTGATCGACCGCAATAATTTTCATTGTTTCCCTCCACTGTTTTACCAGATTGCATCCTCAAGCCTGGTAAGTGCCAACATATGCTTCCCATTTCGTCGCGAATTAAAGGATATGCCTCACTGTTCCTACCACATGGGACACGTTAAGGATATCGATCTCGAAAAACGCACCGTCACCACAAGCTACGAAACAATCTCATACGACCGCCTGGTGATAGCCGCCGGGGCCACGAACAATTATTTCGGAATGCGCAATATGGATACAGAAACATTCGGCATTAAAACCGTGGCCGAAGCTGCACACACGCGCGATGAGATCCTCGACCGCCTTGAGCGTGGTGCCATCTGCTCCGACCCGAAACGTCGTCGCGAACTACTCAGCTTCCTGGTTGTGGGTGGTGGTCCGTCGGGCGTCGAGATTGCCGGTGCGCTGGGCGAGATGAAGAAGTATATCATTCCTAAGGAATATCCGGAACTTGACCCCGACGACGTTACTGTAACCTTGGTCGAAGCCGCAGGCTCGCTTCTTAGCGCTATGCGCCCGCAGTCGCAGGCAAAAGCTCTCGAAGGGCTGCAACAGCTCATGGTCAATGTTCGGCTTAACACATCGCTAAAAGATTACTCCGATAAGATTGTTACATTCGGCGACGGCTCGAAAGAGTATTTCGAAACCCTTATCTGGACTGCGGGTGTAAAAGGTGAACCGATTCCCGGACTGCCCGCCGAGTGCATCGGACGCGGCAATCGTATCATTGTCGATGAATACAATCGTGTCAAAGGCCTTGAAGATAGTGTTATGGCTGTTGGCGATATTGCAATAATGCAATGCGAAGATTATCCCAACGGACACCCACAGATGGCACAACCCGCCATCCAACAGGCTGTGAATCTTGCTCGCAATCTCAACGAGGGGTCGTTTACTCATCCATTCCAATATCACGATAAAGGATCGATGGCAACTATCGGAAAGAACCGTGCCGTAGCCGATCTTCCGCGCCTATCGTTCCATGGATTCTTCGCATGGCTGACATGGCTCATAATCCACCTTATCTCAATTATCGGTATGCGCAACAAATTGAGCGTCCTCACCAATTGGGCTTGGAATTACATATTCTCAAGCACATCGCTTCGACTACTGTTGCGACCCACCCTCTACCCTCGCCGCCGACATTGGGGCGACTGATTAAGATTTATTGAAGCTATTTAAACAACTTCATAAATTGCATATATCCTCTTTTTTTATTACTTTTGCATCTGTAGCAATGAAGTGGTTATGACTGCTTCATTTGAAGAAAGTAATCGCATAAAATAGTTGAATCATGAGAAATCGCATATTTATGATAACAGCCGCATCACTTGTGTGTGCGGCTTCAGCGCTATCGAGCTGTTCTGTTTGGGATAAATATATCCTTAACAAACGCGATGTGCCCGCAATCCCGGCAACAAATAAACAAGAGAAGCCATCGGCTGCGACCGATAATAAAACCACAACAAAACCTACTGCCAAACCCACCACAACAGAAAAAAATCCGCAAGAGACAACCACTCTTCTTCCGGGCGACCGTGAACAGTTGGCAGTTCGCAAAGAGCAGAAGTTCTTTACGCCCGAAGAGATTAAGAGCGGCGTGCTGCGTGGTGACTGGTCGATCGAGTCAGTACTTCACAAAACTGCCGTTGGCGAAAAGGCTCCTTTCCTCAAATTCGTTCCGGAGCAGAAACGCATATATGGCAACAACGGTTGTAACGTTATTAACGCCACCTACACCATCAATCCGGCCGATAGCACACTACGTTTCGGAAACATAGCGTCAACAATGATGCTCTGTCACAAGGAGGGCATTACCGACACGGAGATCAACGTTGCGCTCGACGCAGTGCGATATTATGTAGTAGAGATGCGCGGCAACGATTACTGGGTACAACTTCTGGGCGCCGACCATCGCCCGGTAATGGAACTGATGCACCAAAATTTCCAATTCCTTAACGGCACATGGAACATAGCAGCTGTGGGCTCAACAAAGATCGACAACCCCGACATGAAGATTGTCATCGACGTTGATGAGGGCAAGATTCACGGCAACACCGGTTGCAACATTTTTAACGGTATCCTCGAAACCGACATGGAGACCCCAAATTCAATCTCATTCAGCGAGATTGGAGTCACAAAAATGGCATGCCCCGACGCCAAAGGCGAAATGGAATTGATGGTTGCACTCGAAGAGGCCTCATCGGCTCGTGCCATCTCATCGAAAGAGGTAATTTTATACGATTCGCAAAAGAAAGCTGTGATGCGCCTCGTTCGCAGCACAGATAAATAGACTCCATTCCCCAATTTTTGTTAAAATGCAGGGGCGGCTATCGTCGAGCTAAAATCCATTTAAGTCGAAGGAGCATAGCTTGCTATGTGACTGAGACGCGAATGGATTTTAGCCGACGAGAGCCGGGAGGAGTTATTTACTTTCATCATATTTGATGAATAGAACATTAAAGAAATTAAATTTATATAATTAGAATAAAGATATTCCGCAATTTAAAGTTTACCATGGTCTTGCATCCGAAGACGCTTCGCCTCACGGCTGCGGCCCCTGCATTAACAAAAATTGGGGAATGGAGTCTAATCATGGCAAAAACAGAAAAATTAGAGAAAGAGGAACGCGTCGACAAATGGCTCTGGGCAATGCGTGTATTCAAAACACGCACCATTGCCACAGATGCCTGTAAAAAAGGACGCGTCACGATCGGCGGCTCGGCCGTAAAACCAAGTCGCACAATTAAGGTTGGCGATATAATCGATGTCAAAAAGCCACCCATCACCTACACATTTCAAGTCAAAGCACTGACAGCAAATCGTCTTGGCGCAAAACTTGTGCCCGAATATTTGGAGAATCTGACATCGCCCGCACAATATGAATTGCTCGAGATGACCCGCATCTCAGGTTTCGTGGATCGTCGCAAGGGTTTGGGACGCCCAACAAAGCGCGACTCGCGCGAACTCTCACGCTTCAAAGAGGAATCATACACCGCCGACGAGTTCTTCCTGGACTGGGAGGATGATGACGACGAAGATTAAGACTCTTCTATTATTTTGCATAAAGAAGCAAACGTTCAACAATGATCAATTTTATTAGACGCCTCTTCGGATGTGAATCCGAAGAGACAGTACATGACCCAAATATGAAAAGATATCTAATTGCGTGTCTCGGCAACATTGGTGCCGAGTATGTCGACACGCGCCATAACGCCGGCTTCATGGTTGGCGACTACATTGCACGCGAAGCGGGCGTAAATTTCTCCTCTTGCCGATATGGCGATATGGCTATCGTCAAAGTTAAAAACTGCGAATTGATGCTTCTTAAGCCATCAACCTACATGAATCTCAGCGGCACTGCCGTACGCTTTTGGATGAACAAAGAGAAATTACCTCTCGAAAACCTACTCGTAGTTGTAGATGACCTGGCACTACCCTTCGGCACAATCCGCCTTCGCAAAAAAGGATCGGACGCCGGACACAACGGTCTTAAGAACATCGCGGCCGAACTGGGCACGCAGAACTATGCCCGTCTGCGCTTCGGCATCGGCAACGACTTCTCGAAAGGACATCAGATTGACTTCGTACTTGGTCAGTTCCAACCCGACGAGATGAAGCTCATGCCCGAAATCTTAAAAAAGGCCGCCGACTGCATCAAAGCCTACTGCCTTTCCGGCCCCGACTTCGCCATGACCCACTACAACAAATAACACCCAGGCACATACGGCGCAACATTATGGAAGACATGCTTTTAAGCATGTCACCATGGCCATTGCGCTTCCAAGCATGACACCAAACTCACGGGCGCCTTCAGGCGTAGAAATAAATACAAATGAACGGGATTGACATGTTTGGAAACATGTCATCCATGACAAAGCTACCCACCTTGCTACCCGCCTTGCCGCGCGTCGGAGCGGG
>QLIP01067848.1_pt1 | contig 10000 bp, 9 predicted proteins | sample 1769771 | NCBI WGS metagenome assembly QLIP01 (sample SAMN09428762, study PRJNA476227) | Gut metagenome, whole genome shotgun sequencing project. | isolation source: cecum | host: Rhizomys sinensis | place: China: Jinsha town of Minqing, Fujian Province | collected 2013-09-23
AGGTTCTCGCCGAGCTCGCGATGAACAATCCCGCAGCTTTCAAGGCTATCGTTGATAAGGTGAAGTAATCAACCCAGCGAAGCAAAAAAATAAGAGGTGTATCGTAACTCAGTTACGGTACACCCTTCTTTTTTCTCCTGAATCTTACACTTAACCACTGCATCTCACACAGTCTATCATCTGCTTCTATTTGATTTGATCCTTGCAGCGGTGAGGCAATTATTTAAGCTTCGGTTATTTTATTATCCAGCTGTTGATGTTTCGTTTTCGTTTTGAGAAGCTAATGCCGATGCGGAAGAGTTGGCGGGGGTCGTTGGCAAACTGTTCGCAATATCCATGCTCATCAATCTGCTGCAGGGCCTCTTCGGCAGTGCCTGTTAGTTTTAGTTCCATCACATATACATATTTCGGTGTCTTGAGCAGAATATCGATTCTCCCCCGTGAGGTGGTGTATTCGGCTTCGACAGCAAACCCAAGAAGGGTAAATATTATGTAAAGATTATTCTGGAAATAGCTCTCCGCACGCCCCTTTGATAATGTATAGGGTATGCGTGCAAGAAAGGATTGCAGGGACTCCATCATATCCTCAGGTTGCCCTGCGCGGACAGCATTGCGAATTTTACGAACAGCCTCCAGGCCTGTGTCGCGATCCTGCCCGGAATAGTATGGCAGTAAGCACTTGAAAAATCCATTGGCCACCTCACGATTGGGGATACCAAGAATATATTCCATATCCTCTGCATTATACCCCTTAATGGTAAGATAACCGGTTTGAAACATCACAGCCTTAAGGTCCGTGTGCATCGTATCTGTGCTCGATAACGATGTAGAATCCGCCTCAGTGGATAGCATCTCCCGGATATCTTTATCACTCTCCTGCATCATCTTTATAAGAAAGGTTGGGGTGCCACTCTCAAACCATCTATGTAGTATTTCTTTTTCGGCAAATGCATTGATCAGGCTGAATGGATTGTAAATATCCGGGCAGTTCTTGCTGAAATGGTATCCGTCGTAATTATCCTTCAATATCTGAAGCATCTCATCGAAGGTAACTCCTTTGGCTTTGGCAAAGTCTGAAATACCCTCTTTGAAACCTACTCTTAGTTCATCTTCGGTAATGCCGCAGACGGTGCAGAATTCGTCGGTAAGCGATATATCCCTAATATTGTTGAGGTCGCTGAAAATGCTGAGCTTTGAGAAGCGGCTGACGCCAGTCAGGATTGCAAATCCGATATGACTGTCGGTAGCTTTGAGAACACCGAATATAGGTTTGAGAACTGTCTTCATCTCCTCGTGTAGTTCGGGGTCATGCAAGGTACTTACCAGTAATTTGTCATACTCATCGATAAGCACAGTTACCATCTGTCCGGTGATTTCATGAGCTTTCTCGATCACGTTCTTGAAACGTTGACTCTGATTCAAATTATTAGTGGGCAAACCATACTTATTCTCCCATTTCAGCAGGTGGTACTCAAGAGCACTGTATAAACCGTCAACGGTTGCCATGGCGTCTACGAAGTTTAGTCTGAGAACCGGACGCGGTGTCCAGTCCACCCCTTCGGCAGAGCCAAGCCATAATCCGTCGAATAACTCTTTGCGACCCTCGAAGTATGCCTCCATAGTGCTGAGCATAAGAGATTTGCCAAACCGTCTGGGACGGCTCAGAAAAAAGAATTTGCCAGCCTGAGTAAGTTTATAAATAGGCTCAGTCTTATCGACATACGCATATTTCCCTTCAATAATATGTGCAAAAGTTTCAATTCCGACAGGATATCTCAGCTTCATAACCTTACACTTTAATTAGTTGAAATAATTCTAATGCGAATATACAAAAATTTTCGTTAACCATCTTCCCTAATCAAAAGAATCTTGGAATAAAATATCCACCTCTTATTCAAATTGAATTCGAATAAGAGGTGGATATGAATAATATGAAGCAGCCAGTGTATGTGCTTGCCGATTGTGGATGCGAGGGGGGTTATTTACGGATTTCGTAACCCTGGTCTTTGAGGTAGGCAAGGATTTCGTACCCCATTGCATGCTTATAGTAGTCGATGATGTGAGCCACCCAGTCGTTGGTGCTTGTGCCACCGGCGCGGGTGCGGTTGTATTCGCTCACTACTTCGTCATACCGCTCCATTTCAGCTACAAGCTCATCAGTATCCTGGCGGTATTCGTTGCGGTGGAATACTAGCGAGAGTGGCTGTTTGGGTTTCAGGTCGGGTTGTTCGCGAGGAACACCGAGTGCAAGACCGCACACCACGAAAACACCCTTGGGAAGTTTGAGGATTTCTGCGATTTTTGCCGGAGCGGCGGTGCGCAGATACCCGATGCAGTTGCTGCCGAGACCTGCAGCCTGAGCGGCAACCACAGCGCTCATCATGGCGAGAGCAGCGTCGATAACGCCAATCATCACACCATCCATAGTATTGGTGAAGTCGGGCATATCAATACCCTTCTTTTCGGCAAGACGACATATTTTGTTATAGTCCGAGCAGAAGATAAGTAGACGATTGCAGGTTTTGAGCTGTTTCTGGCCGGTGATGGCATAGAGTTCTTCTTTTAGAGCCTGGTCGTCGATGTCGATAACCGAGAACTGCTGACCGTTGTAGCTGGTGGGGGTGTTCTGAATGGCACGGAAGATAAATTCGAGTGCCTCGTTGGGGATTGCTTCGCGCTCGTAGCGTCGCACGCTTGTGCGCTCGAGCAGAGTTTCTTTTACATCTTTCATATTATGTTTTTTAGTCGATAGTCGATAGTCGTTAGTAGTTAGTCATTAGATCTGATAGTTTGTAAGAGTCTTTAGGGACTTTAGAGACCTTAAGGACTTTAAGGACCTTAGGGTCGCGTAGCCTCTAATGACTAAAGACTAATGACTAACGACTAAACATATAAAAAAAGCCGGTGAAAATTATCACCGGCTTTTATAAGTCCACATCAAAGGAATGTGACGAAACTCCGAATGACAGGTTTTGAGGACTTGGCAACCTTTGTAATCCGCCTGTGAACTGATCAACCTTCCGTAGGGAAGGTGGGGCCCGCCATTGGAAACCAAGCTTGTCTCGGTATTTCTAAAAAATTTGATGAGTTTCCCAATTTGCTTTGATGTGGTAATCTCTTTGAGTGGAAGGAACATAAGCCGGAGTGGAGTTGCATAGAGTTGCTCGATGTTTACCGGTTTTTGTGTCCTCGGAAGCTCTCTTCCTATTTTGATAACGCAAAGGTAACGCTTACTGTTCGCATTTCCAAATATTCGACCTCTTTTAACACCGAAAACTTTTACGAAGAAGTTGTTTAACCTTATTTGCGTATCTTAAAATGAAGTAGAGTCAGATGTTTAAATAATGAAGATGTTTAAACTTATTTACGAATATTAAAATGAAGTCTAAGTTTAAACAACTTCAATTGCAAAAAGAAAAACGGAGTGTGGCCTCGACCAACGCTCCGTTTTTTAGCTATTGAATAGCTAAATCATTGTTTTATTATCGAGAGAGGGGTTTTAAACAACCTATAACTAATCTCCAACATGAATCATCTCAACTCAAACCGAATTCTCGGGGTGATGGAGTCTCACTTCATCCGAATATCTTGACTCCGCCGGGAAACTCTTTCCCCCTCTCTCTAAAAGTAAGACGCAGTGGAGACTAAATAGTTTAAATCATTAATATTTATTAACTTTAGTCATTAGCCATTAGTCGATAGTCGTTAGCGGCTACGCGACCTTAGAGACCTTAGGGACCTTAAGGACGTTAGGGACTTTAGAGACCCTAAGGATTTCTATGTAGCGGCATCTAACTGTGAAAAAAAGTATCAGGTCTAATGACTAATGACTATCGACTAATGACTCTTTTTTATGACTCTTTATTAAATTTAAAATTCGCTTGTGAAGTGGAAGCGGATTTTTGGGAAGTCACTTTGTGCCATCTGGAGCACATAGTTGCTGTCGGCCAGGAAGACGTCGCGCCCTTCCTTGTCGGTAGCCATAAACTGATGTTTGCGCTTTTTGAAGGCTGCTAATGCTGCTTCGTCGTCGCTTTCCACCCAGCAGGCCTTGTAGAGCGAAATCGGTTCCCAACGGCACTGCGCTCCATACTCGTGGAGCAGGCGGTATTGAATTACTTCGAACTGCAGCTGACCAACGGTGCCGATAATCTTGCGACCGTTAAATTGGTTGGTAAACATCTGTGCTACACCCTCGTCCATAAGCTGATTGATACCCTTTTCGAGCTGTTTGCTCTTCATGGGGTCGGCATTTTCGATATACTTGAACATCTCGGGGGAGAAAGAGGGGAGCCCTTTGAAGTGGAGGTTTTCACCACCGGTGAGAGTATCGCCGATTTTGAAGTTTCCGGTATCCGGAATACCCACAATGTCACCGGGGAATGCCTCGTCCACGATATTCTTTTTCTGCGCCATGAATGCAGTTGGAGCAGCAAAGCGCATCATCTTCTCGGAGCGTACGTGGCGGTAGTTGACATTGCGCTCAAACTTCCCTGAGCAGATTTTGACGAAAGCGATACATGAACGGTGATTGGGGTCCATATTTGCGTGAATCTTGAACACGAATCCGGAGAAAGCCTCTTCTTCCGGCTTTACCTCGCGCTCGAGAGCCTGAATGGGTCGCGGAGCCGGGGCAATCTTTACGAAGCAGTCGAGCAATTCCTTAACACCAAATGTGTTGAGAGCCGACCCGAAGAATACTGGAGCGACTTCGCCCTTAAGATAATCTTCGGTATTGAATTCCGGATAGACGCCGTCGATGAGTTCGAGGTCTTCGCGCAGTTTTTCGGCATCCGCCTCCCCGACAAGTCGGTCGACTTCAGGGGAGTTGACATCATCAATTTCCACGCGTTCGCTGATGGTCTGCTTGGAGGGGGTGAAGAGGTCAAGTCCATGTTCATAGATATTGTAGACACCCTTGAACTTGGCACCAATATTGATGGGCCATGATAGGGGGCGAACCGAAATCTGGAGTTCCTTTTCGAGCTCGTCGAGGATGTCAAACGGGTCGCGACCCTCACGGTCGAGCTTGTTCACAAAGATGATAACAGGAGTTTTGCGCATGCGGCACACCTCCATAAGCTTGCGGGTCTGGCTTTCCACCCCCTTTGCAACGTCCACGACAATGATAACCGAGTCCACGGCAGTGAGAGTACGGAAGGTGTCTTCTGCAAAGTCCTGGTGACCGGGGGTGTCGAGGATATTGATTTTATAATCGCCATAGTTGAAACCCATAACTGAGGTGGCAACCGAGATACCACGTTGTTTCTCGATTTCCATCCAGTCGGAGGTGGCGGTTTTCTTGATTTTGTTGCTTTTAACGGCTCCCGCCACATGGATGGCGCCACCGAAAAGGAGCAGCTTTTCGGTAAGAGTTGTTTTACCCGCGTCCGGGTGAGATATAATGGCAAACGTGCGTCGCCTTGCTATTTCTTTATTCAGTTCTTCGCTCACGATGATATTGGTTTAGTCCACGGCGGACCGTGCATCGGGGGGCATGTCCGCAGAGAGGGTTATATATAATAGGGGAGAGGATTAAATTGAGGTCGAGGGGGTTGATAATTTTATAAAATGAGGATATAACTTAAAAATGAAGCTGAGGGTGTCAGCTTCATTTTTAATTATCGGTTTAACTTATTGATACATTCCACCAGACTTTCGCGCCAGTAGGGGATGTTGATCTGGTAGTTGTTTTTAATTTTGTTTTTGCTGAGCACCGAGTATAGCGGTCGCTTGGCGGGGGTGGGATACTGCGAAGTGCGTATCGGATTCACCTTGATTTTTTTGCCGCTGATTTCAAAAATGGACTTTGCGAAATCATACCATGAGGCGACCCCCTCGTTGGTGAAGTGGTATATGCCGGGTTTCCACTTGCCGTGGTTGATGATGGCATGGATGGCGGCTGCCAGGTCACCGGCATAGGTCGGTGTCCCTATCTGATCGGACACGACATTGATTTCGTCGCGTTCGTCGGCAAGCCGCAGCATAGTCTTTACGAAATTGTTGCCAAACTCCGAGTATAGCCATGCAGTGCGGATAATGAGTGAATCCTTGCAGAAGGAGGTGAGTAGCCCTTCACCCTCGAGCTTGGTCCGCCCGTAGATGCTCTGTGGGAACGGCTCGTCGTTTTCCTCGTATGGGCGGCAGTTATCGCCCGAGAAAACATAGTCGGTAGAAATGTGTATCACCTTAATTTTATGCTTTTCGGCAGCCTGTCCGAGTTTGCCTACTGCGCCGGTGTTGATGGCGGCGGCGCGCAAGTCGTCGGACTCAGCCTTGTCTACAGCCGTGTAAGCAGCAGTGTTGATGATCATGTCTACCTTATGGTCGGCAAGAAAGCGGTCGAGGGCGTCATAGTCGGTGATGTCGAGCTCTGCCACATCGGTGAATATGGTCTCAATGTTTTTGTCGTCGGCGAGTTCGCAGCGCAGAGCGTTGCCGAGCTGTCCGTTGCCACCGGTGATAAGAATCTTCATAAATCAGTCCTCAAATTCTAATTCGTTGTTATAATCTTTTTTATAATAGCTTGCAAGCATGGCGAGCCAGCGAGAAATCTGTTTGGATGCCTCTTGAGTCTCTTCCGATATTTCCTTACCCTGCAGGCGCAGCATCAGGATGCCGTAGAGAGCATCGAAGCAGCTTTCTATTTCATCTTTTTTATTTTCACCCGCTTTGGCACGTATTTCCACAATATAGGGGAGAGTGTTGTAGAACTCGGCAGCATATTGAGCAAATTTAGGGTCCTTCATGAGACGGTTGTGGAGCGAGCGGAGGTCGATGAGCACATTTTTGTTGAGCTGCAGGTGTCCCGATTTTTCCACCCCTTCGCGGCGCATCATGTCAATGAGCGATTCGTACCAGTCGCGGAGTTCGCGCCGTTTGTCGTCGTCAAGGTCTTTGTATGCGTCGATTATATTTTTTTGAATCTGGTCAATATCAAGGGAATAGGCTCTGATAAGGTCCTCTATCTGCCACATATATAGCAGGTATTCGGCGATGTTTTCTCGTTTTTTAGCTGAAGCGGTGATCATGGCTTATGAAATAAGTTACAAAGTTATAAAAAATCGGCTTAAAATAAAAACACTTATCCTGCTTGCGTGGTTTGTTCTGGTTGGTGTCAAATGCAGAATATTCTGTGTCAAACTCGGGTTATAAAAGCAAGCGGGGCGCCACGCGGGCGCCCCAGGGTAAGTAATTTCTATCTTGATCTATCGATATATGTATGATTTGATTCATTATCTTTTTTTCTCCACTTCTGCGTGGGATAGGGAAGAGGAGGGTTTATATCAGCGTTTTTTTATATCAGCGTTTTTATGGTCAGCGATAGTCTTTCAGCATGCCTTGCAGGCGCTTGCGGGCAAAGAAGATGCGCGACTTGACTGTGCCGAGTGGCAACTGCATGGTTTCGGCGATTTCGCTGTACTTGTATCCGGCAATATACATAGAGAATGGTACCTGATACTCTTTTGAAAAACTGTTGATGGCCACCGCAATCTCCTTTGCGGCAAATGACCCTTCGGGTGTGTCGAGTCCCGATTCCTGGGAGAGGTTGATGTGGAAGAGGTCTTCTGTAGTGTCCACCACTGTGGCGCTGCGCACCTGACGTCGGTAGTTGTTGATAAAGATGTTTCGCATAATTGTGAACACCCAACCCTTGAAGTTGACATTGTCCACATACTTCTCTTCGTTGTCGAGGACTTTCAGCGTGGTGTCCTGCACCAGGTCCTGAGCAGCCTCTCGGTTTGCAGTAAGCTGACAGGCAAAGTTGTAGAGGTTATTCTGAAGACTCACGAGTCTTTGCTTGAAAATTGAATTGTCAGCCATAGTTTATAGAAATTTAATTGTTGTTTAAAGGGAGTTTTCCAGAGGATTCTCCTCTTTCCGAAACCCTATACCGATATAACAACGGCGGGGTAAAAGTTATTGGCAGTTAACTATATTTTTTGATATTTTCTACAGTTGTTATAATATCTGTTAAAAGGAGCATAAAAATATTGATTTGCATCACACTTTTTTCTACTTTTATGATTAAATTTGCGAAATGATTGTACTTCCCCTTGTTGGGCGATGTAAATCGGATATATATATAACAACGAAATTTACCACTTTAAGCTTCGAATGGGGAAAAAAATTAAGCGCATGCATTTCTTTGTTCGTCGCCGCTCGCACCTTACCCTGCTGGTGGTGGGAGGGGTGATGGTGCTCCTGCTTTTTTTTAACGAGGACACCTCGATGAAGCTCAATATGCAGTATCAGAAGGAGATTGCAGACTTGAAGCGGGAGATAAAGGAGTGTGAGGATTCGGCGGCATGGTATCGAGCACAGCGCGAGGCGCTGCTTACCGGCACCGAGGAGCTGGAGCATGTGGTTCGCGAGCAGTATCATATGCAGCGACCCAGCGAAGACCTGTTTATTATAGAGAAATAAGTATGAATAATGGTAATAAAGGGGGTGCGAACTATGATCGCATCATGCGTCGCCGTCGCGGCATGGAGGCCATGGCCACCTTCGGACTCATTATAATATGCGTGGGGCTTGTGGCTCCCATAACATCGCCCGGTGCCGGTGAGCTGTTTTTTACCGCAATGCGGTGGGTTTACATGCTCGGCGCGGTGATGTTTACCGTGGCGCGTGCCGTTAATGTGAACCTTCCCGGCGACTCTATACGTGTGCGTCGTTATCGCCGCATGGAGTTGTGGGCGGGAATCGCCTTTCTGGTAGGTGGCGGACTCTGGTTTTACAATGCAGCGCGAATCGGCGGATTTTTCTTCTCGCTTGCCGTGATGCGCGACACGATAGCCTTTACCATGGCAGGGGCAATGATTCAGATGGTGTCGTCGTGGATGGTGGCCCGTCAGATAAAAAAGGAGAGCAAATGAGGGTACTGACCGTGGACATAGGTAACACCGCCGTGAAGGGGTCGGTGTTTGAAGACGGCAACTATCTTGCCAGCACTCTGCTCGAGGTGCATGATGCCAGTCTTATGCTCCCGTTTATCGAGAAGTACACCCCCGAGGGTGGTATCGTGTGCGCAGTGAGTCCGGAAGCTCCTCAGTTTGCTGCAGAGCTTGAACGGGTGTCAGGGTTGAAGCTCATGATACTCAATCACGAGACTCCGTTGCCGATAGGAGTGGACTACGGAACCCCCGGCACATTGGGGCTAGACCGTATCGCGGCTGCCGCCGGGGCGGTTCGTCAGTGCGGGTCGGCACTTGTGGTTGACGCCGGAACCGCCATTACACTCGATCTGGTGGCGAATGGCAGATTCCTTGGTGGTAACATATCGCCGGGTTTGCGTCTACGGTTCCGCTCGCTCAATGCCTTCACGTCGAGTCTGCCGCAGGTGGCACTCGAGGGTGAGTTGCCTCAGTTTGGATTTGACACAGCGACAGCCATCCGTTCAGGGGTGGTGAGGGGTGTTATTTCCGACATCCTATTTGCATATGAGGAGGCAAAGAAGGTGATACCCTCCCCCGCATTGCTTCTGACCGGCGGGGATGCCCACTACCTGCGTCCACTGCTTGAAGAGAGCGGGGGGGAGCCGACGGTGGTTCCATCGCTTGTGGGGCTCGGGCTTGAAAGTATTTACCTATATAATAAGGATAAAAACAGATAACAATAACAATTCTCTCTCTCTGCTTGACATTATAGAATGAAAAGGATTAGATTAATACTTGCCGCAATTGTGTGTGCGGCCATCGGCGCCTCGGCGCAGATTAACACGCCTTACTCCATGTATGGCTACGGTATCATTAGCGACCGCGCCACATCGATGCAGCGCCAGATGGGTGGTGTGGGTTACGCCATGAACTCGGGCAGACAGATCAATGTGATGAACCCGGCATCGTATGCCGCCATCGACTCCCTGACATTCCTCTTTGACATGGGAGCTAATTTCTCTACTCTCTGGAGCAAGGAGGCAGCTGCCAGCGGCACACTGAAGCAGACTAGCTATGGTGGCAGCATTGACTATGTAACCATGCAGTTCCCGCTGGGTAAG
>QLIP01031310.1_pt1 | contig 9984 bp, 12 predicted proteins | sample 1769771 | NCBI WGS metagenome assembly QLIP01 (sample SAMN09428762, study PRJNA476227) | Gut metagenome, whole genome shotgun sequencing project. | isolation source: cecum | host: Rhizomys sinensis | place: China: Jinsha town of Minqing, Fujian Province | collected 2013-09-23
GCGAATGTATTGTGCCCTGAGCGGCACCTCCAAGCCCAAGGCTTCTTCGATACAGGCGCAGAGGGCGTGGCGGTTCTGATGGGCGGAGAGATAGTCGAGCCGGTCGGTCATGGCAAGCGTCTGCGGATAGGTCAGCCCCTCGCACAGCTTTTCGATACCCCGGTGTATGTAGCCGCAATGCACGTCCACCTTGCGCACCGTTTCGCCGTCCAACGAAACCTTAAAGTGCATTACCCCGTGGGTGGCCGGGTGTTGCGGCCCGATATTGACTACATAGTCTTCTTTGCCGAAGATACGGGTGTAGTCGTCGGCCTCGTCCGTGTTCTCGTGGTGAGGGTGAGTTGCCGTGCTATGCTCGTGAAAAACCGGCGCGGTGTCCGACAGTTTTTCGGCCGTGTCGGCGATGGGGTTCAGGTTCTCGTCCGCCACATAATCTTTTCTGAGCGGATGGCCGTTCCAATCGCTGCGCAGGTAGAGCCGTCGCATATCGGGGTGTTCCAAAAAATGAATGCCGAAAAAGTCGAAAATTTCGCGTTCTTCAAAAAAAGCCGCTTTCCATAAATGGCTCACCGTAGGGATTTCGGGCGCAGAGCGCGAGGTGTTGACCTTGACAATAAGGGTGTGCCCGTGGCGATAAGAATACAAACGATACAGCACACTAAGGCCTTCTTCGCCCTCATCCAAACCAACCACAAAACTAAGAAAGTCGAAATCGCTTTCGGCGTTTTCTTTGAGAAACCGCGCCACCTGAGGCCAAACGCGCGGCGATACCTCCAAGGCTTCTACCCCCTGAATCGGTTCCAAAACTTTTGTTTCAAAACCGCTATTTTGTAGAAAAGCCGCCCAATTATTCATGGTTTTGTTTCTCCCATTTTAGTTTTTCTTCTTCGGTCGGCTTGGTCTCTTTTTGGTTGCGACCGCCAAAGAATTTTTCCGTCTTGATTTTGCGTTGCAGCTGAAACATTCCGTACAGCAGGGCTTCCGGACGGGGCGGACAACCCGGCACATAGACATCTACGGGAATAATTTGATTAACGCCCTGCACCACGTGATAGGAGTGGCGGAACGGGCCGCCCGAAATGGCGCAACTGCCCATGGCAATGACGTATTTTGGGTCGGCCATTTGGTCGTAGAGGCGTTTAAGTACGGGGGCCATTTTATGCACAATGGTACCGGCCACAATAATCACATCGGCCTGACGCGGGCTGGCGCGCGCCACTTCAAAACCGAATCGGGCAAAGTCGTATCGCGCCGCGCCCACAGCCATAAATTCGATGCCGCAACAGCTGGTGGCAAAGGTGAGAGGCCAAAGCGAATTGGAACGTCCCCAGTTGATCATATCGTCCAAGCAGCCGAGCCATATCGGGGTGTTGGCTTCTTTAAGCGTTTGCAAGGTTTCAAGATATGCGTTGTCTTTGAAATCCTCGGCTTTGATATGTTGTGTGCTTTTTAGTTTCATGTAGTTCTTTGATTTACGCGCCGCGCTTAGTATTCGCGGCGGATCTCCGTTTTGTGCCAAATATCCGTTTTGCGGCCACTCTCAACCTTTCCATTTCAAGGCTCCTTTGCGCCAAGCGTAGGCCAAGCCCAAAATCAAAATGACAAGAAAAAACAAAACGCCCGTCAAACCGCTTGGTCCCAAGTCGCGCACCACCACGGCCCACGGAAAGAGAAATACGGTTTCGATATCGAACATCAAAAATAAAATGGCAAAGAGGTAGTAGCCCGCTTTGAACGGCACCCACGATTCGCCGCGCGTGGGGATGCCACATTCGTAGGTTTCGCCTTTTTGCGGATTATAAGAACGGGGCGAAATCCAAGAGCCCAAGCCCCAACCGGCCGCCACAAGGGCAATGGCCGTTAAGAGGACGACAATCAAAAAAGTCAGATTCAGCATAGTGAAAAAACGTGTTAAAGCCCGTGGGGTTAAGTCTTTTTACGCCTTATCGCCCAAAGCTTTCATGGTCTTGATTTGCGCCGGCACATCTTCTGCGGCAAACACGGCGGCTCCGGCTACCAACGCATTGGCACCCGATGCAAGCAGTTTTGGGGTGTTGTCGAGATTAACCCCGCCGTCTATTTCGATAATCAGATTGGGATTGTAACGCGCTTTGAGTTTAGCCGCTTCTTCCAACTTGCGATAGGTGTTTTCGATAAACTTTTGACCGCCGAAACCGGGATTAACCGACATAAGCAGCAACAAATCGCAATACTCCAACACATATTCCACTTGGCATAGCGGCGTATGCGGATTGAGTACCACCCCGGCTTTCATGCCGAGTTGCCGAATTTCGGAAAGGGTGCGATGAAGGTGGGTGCAAGCCTCGGCGTGAACGCTCAAAATGTCGGCACCGGCCTCCTTAAAAGCCGAGAGATAACGTTCGGGTTGGGTAATCATCAGGTGTACATCCAAAGGTTTTTTGGCGTGTTTCTTGATGGCTTTCGTGACGGGCGGTCCAAAGGTGATGTTGGGCACAAAATGGCCGTCCATAATATCGATGTGAAGCCAATCGGCCGCCGAAGCGTTCAGCATCTCGGTGTCTCGTCTCAGCTCGCCGAAATCGGCCGAGAGCAAAGAGGGTGATAGGTAAAACGACATAAGGCAAACTATCTAACAATTAACCTTTTCAAGAAGCCGCTTTTTTGCGACGTTCCCCATAAAAGGCACGCAAATATAACCAATGCGCCAACGAATAGGAAGCCTTGGGTGAGTATAAAAATTAACAAAATCTGTTAAGAAAATAAGGATAGGGGAAAGAATATGCCGAAAAGCATTTTTTTTATGTAAATTTGCGGACGAAAAATTTTTAGGATTATGCATTTCGATCAAGAAACAGCTTTGGAACTCGGTCGTTTTCTCTTGCAGGTGAAAGCGGTCAAATTAAATGACAAGGAACCTTTTACGTGGGCTTCGGGGCGTAAGTCGCCGATTTATTGCGACAACCGCGTTACCCTCTCGCACCCTGCCGTGCGCACGTTTATCCGTCAGCAGTTTGTTAAAGCGATAGAGAGCAAAATCGGGCAGGTGGACGTGGTGGCCGGTGTGGCTACGGGCGGTATTCCGCAGGGCGCGTTGGTGGCCCAAGAGATGAACCTGCCTTTTGTGTATGTGCGTTCCGAAGCCAAGAACCACGGCATGGGACAACAAATAGAGGGCGAGCTTCGTCCGGGCAGTTCGGTGGTCGTGGTGGAAGATTTGATTTCGACGGGGGGCAGCAGCCTTAAAGCGGTGGAAGCCATTCGCGCCGCCGGTTGCACGGTCAAGGGCATGGTGGCCATCTTCTCTTACGAGTTGGCGGTGGCCGAAAAAGCCTTTGCCACGGCCGATGTGCCGCTCTATACGCTTAGTCACTACAATGCTTTGCTCGAATCGGCCCTCTCGATGGGCATTCTCAAACAAGAAGAAATCGATTCGCTGGCGCGTTGGCGCGAGAATCCGGAAAAATGGTCGGAAGAACGCATGGGCGCGTGTTAGATAGGGTATGGAAGTAAAAAGCGAATGGGTGCCGGTGGCTTCATCGGCCGAACGGTTATACGACCACTTTGGCAACTTTGCCAATCTGAGCGGGGTGATGTCGGACAAGGTGCAGAACTTTTGCGCCACCGAAAACGAGTGCAGTTTTGAGGTGGGCGGCATGGCTAAGGTGAAGCTGCGCATGGTGGATAAGGTGCGTCCCACGCATCTGGCGTTGGAAACGGTGCAGGGCGAATCGCCGGTGCCAATCAGGCTGCTCTTGGATATAGAACCGCAAGGCGAGGCCGCGTGCAAGGCGCGGGTGATGGTGGTGGCCGACGTGCCGTTTGTGCTGTCGGGCATGATAAAAAAGCCGCTCGAAAAGTTTGTGGACGAGATGAGCCAACGCTTGCAACAATTTACACCTAAGGACTATGGGGCGTAAAGTAAACCGCTCGCACCCCGTGCTGTTGCCCGAAGTGGAGATTACCGGAGCGGCGGCCGAGGGCAAGGCCTTGGCGCGAGTGAACGACAAGGTGCTCTTTGTGGAATACGGCGCCCCCGGCGACGTGGCCGACATTGAAGTCTATCGTTCCAAGTCTAACTATATGGAGGGGCGCATTGTACGCTTGATAAAACCCTCGCCCTTGCGCAGAGAACCTTTTTGCGAACATTTCGGACTGTGCGGCGGCTGCAAGTGGCAGCACTTGGACTATGCCGCCCAATTGGAGCAGAAACAGCAGCAGGTGCGCGATCAGCTTACGCGCATCGGCAAAATTGAGTTGTCGGAGCCGCTACCTATTCTCGGCTCGCCCAAAACGGTGGGCTATCGCAACAAAATCGAATATACTTTTTCGCCCTATCGTTGGTTAAAGGCCGAAGAAATGGCTTCGGGTGCGACGTTTTCTGCAGATGAGCGTTCCGGCTTGGGTTTTCATTTGCCCGGAAAATTCGACAAGGTGTTGGATATACGTCGTTGTCATCTGCAAGCCGACCCATCGAACGAAATTCGGCTGTTTTTGAAAGCGGCGGCCTTAGAAAGCGGCCTGTCGTTTTATGAGGTGAGAAGCGGCGAAGGCGTGTGGCGCAACGTGATGTTGCGTTGCAACGAGAGAGGCGAATTTATGCTGACATTGGTGCTGAAAACGGTGCCGATGGATAGGCTGCGGCCGATATTGGATGCGCTCTTGCAGGCGTTTCCGCAGATAGTGTCGCTGCACTATTGTTTTAACGATAAGTCTAACGACAGTATAGCCGATTTAAGCGTGCAACACTACGCGGGGCTGCCGTATTTGACGTATCGAATGATGAAGTATGGGGTAGGTGCGACGGCTACGGCTGCTGCGGCGAGTTTGACGGACGACCAATATCTTACATTTCGTATCGGTCCCAAATCGTTTTTTCAAACCAATGGTCTGCAAGCCGAACGCCTATATCGCGTAGCCGGCGATTTTGCCTCTTTGACGGGCAAAGAAATGCTTTACGACCTTTATACCGGCACCGGCACCATTGGTCTGTATCTGTCTGAAAAAGCGCGCAAGGTGGTGGGGGTGGAGTATGTGGAAGAAGCGGTGGCCGACGCGCGGCTCAACGCGAAAGACAACGGCATTACCCACGCCGAATTTTTTGCCGGCGATATGGCCAAGGTCTTGACCGACGAATGGGTGTCGGCGCAAGGCAGGCCCGATGTGGTGGTAACAGACCCGCCGAGAGAGGGAATGCACGAAAAGGTGGTGGAGCAGTTGCTTAAAATTTCACCGCCGCGTATTGTTTATGTGAGTTGCAATGCGGCCACGCAAGCCCGCGACTTGCAACGCATGGACGCACAATACAGGGTAGAGAAGTGGCAGAGTGTGGATATGTTTCCGCACACCTATCACGTGGAAAACGTGGTGTTGCTAAGGTTGAGGTAGGGCGGCGCGGTTCAGTGGCGCGGTTCAGCGCGGTTTCGCGCACGTCAGCGATTCAGTGGCGCGGTTCGCCGTCACGATTATAATCCCAAGGTTTTTACTAATTCACTCAGCCGCGCGTCCGGTTTTTCTTTCGGGTTGGATAAGGTGAGACGGTGGGCGGCCTGCTCGTAAAAAGGTCGTCTTTCATCAAGCAGTTTTTGAATATGGGCTTTAAGGCCGCTGCTATCCACTCCGGATAAGAGCGGTCGCTTGGCTGCCGCATTGGGTTGATGCAGGTAGAAAAACAGATATTCCGGCGAAGCGTCCAAATAGACCGTCGTGCCAAGCTTGTTCAGATAAGCCATGTTCTCGTCATGGCAAGGCAGGCCGCCCCCCGTAGAGACAATGCCGTGCTGCGGAAACGGGTACTGCCGTATGAGTTCCGATTCCATACGCCGAAAGGCCGCCTCACCCTGTTGCTCAAAAATATCACGAATCGAAAGGCCGCTGCGGCGCACAATGAGCCCGTCGGTGTCTAAAAAAGGCAAGCCCGTTTTTTTCGACAACCATTGAGCGGTCTCGGTCTTGCCGCTGCCCATAAATCCGACTAAAAAAATCAGCATCTTAAAAACGCTTGCTTAACCTTAGAAACGTTCCTCCACCGCTTTCCAATCGATTAAATCGAAGAAGTGAGCGATATAGTCGGCGCGTTTGTTTTGATAGTCCAAGTAGTAGGCGTGTTCCCATACATCGATTACCAACAGTGGGTCTTTGCCGTCGCGAATGGGGTTGCCGGCGTTGGGGGTGGAGAGAATTTCCAAATTATCTTTCTTGTCGCATACCAACCACACCCAGCCGGAGCCGAACAAAGACGCGGCCGCCGCGCTGAATTTGGTTTTGAATTCATCGAAAGAGCCGAAGGTTTCTTCGATGGCCGAGAGGAGTTCGCCCGTGGGTTTACCACCGCCTTGGGGCGAAAGACAGTTCCAATAGAACGTATGATTCCACACTTGGGCCGCGTTGTTATACAAAGGCCCGTCGCCCTTGCGGATAATATCTTCCAAACCGGAGTCTTCAAACTTGGTGCCCACGCGCAATTTGTTGAGGTTATCTACATACGCGCGGTGGTGTTTGTCGTAGTGAAACGAGAGGGTGTTGGCCGAAATATGCGGATGAAGCGCGTCCTGCGCAAAAGGCAGTGGGGGAAGTTCAAAATTCTTCATGGTGATTAGGATTAAAGTTTAAGGCAAAATTAAGCAAAAAAATGTAAATTTGCGTATGGAAAAAAACAAAATCATTCTCAATATAGGCCGTCAACTCGGTAGTGGCGGTGCGCAAATCGGGCGAGAGTTGGCCGAGCGTTTGAACTTGGCTTATTACGATAAGGAATTGGTGTATGAGGCTTCCAAAGACAGCGGCCTGTGCGAAGACTGCTTTGAAAAAGCCGATGAAAAGCGCAACCGTTCGCTTAGCGGTTGGTTGGGACTGGGCGGTTTTGGGGCCGGTTTCGGCGGCTTGTCGAACGAAGAATTGTTTAAGATTTTAAGCCGGGTGATTGATCGGTTGGCCGAAGAAAAGAACTGCGTTTTTGTGGGACGTTGCGCCGACTATATTTTGCGCCGCCGTCCGGAATGTTTTAACGTGTTTGTGTGCGCCCCCTTGGAGTTTAGAATTGCCCGCATCGCTATGCAGTTGGGTATCTCGGCCAAGGAAGCAGAAGAGAAAATTCATAGCGAAGACAAGGCGCGCGCGGCCTACTACAACTTCTACACCGACAAGGTGTGGGGACAGGCCGACGGCTATCATCTGTGCGTCAATACAGCGGTGTTGGGTGTAGAAAAGACGGCCGACTTGATAGAAGAAATGTTGCGCAAACGGCTTGGCGCATAACCCGCGCGCGTGGCCGAAAATACACTTGGAACAGGCGTTTAGAATCCCGCTTCTTCGCAGAGTTCAATCCATCGCATCTCGGCTTGGTCCAAGCGATTTTGCAGTTGTCCGATTTCTTGAGAAAAGGCCGTGATGTCTTCGCTCTTGTGGGCCTCGGGCGCAGAGAGGGCGGCTTCCAATTCTTTTTTGCGCGTTTCCAAAGTTTGGATTTCGTTTTCTAAGGCTTCTTTTTCTTTGATTTGTTTGTAAGACGGCTTTTTCTTGGGGGCTATGCTGGCGTTCGTTGTAGGGACGCGATTTGCCGCGTGTGCGCCGGTGTTTGCCGTTGAACCGCCGCCCGAAGCACGCCCACCCGCATTTGCGCTGCTTGTCGTGTGTGCTCCCGCGCCGCCCGATTTTACAGAGGCTTGCGCTTTTTCGTTGGCCCGTTTCCACTTCTTATATTCGTCGTACGTGCCATAAAAATCCTTGATCTGTCCGTTGCCTTCAAACACAAATAAGTGGTCGGCCAAATGATCCAAGAAATGCCGGTCGTGCGACACCATCAGCACACAGCCCTCGTAGTTTTGAAGAAAGTTTTCGAGCAACATCAGCGTAAACACGTCCAAGTCGTTGGTAGGCTCATCCAAAATCAAAAAATTGGGATGTGCCATCAAGGTTTTGAGCAGATACAGCCGCCGCTTTTCGCCGCCGCTGAGTAGCGAAAAATAGTTGTATTGCGTGGTGGGGTCAAACTGAAAATACTGCAAAAATTGAGAGGCCGACAACTCTTGTCCCTTGTCGGTTTTTACCACCTCGGCGGTCTCTTTCACAATGTCGATCACGCGCTTGTCGCTCTCGGTGCACAGACCGCCCTGTTCGTAATAGCCCATCTGTAAAGTCTGTCCCACCACAATATGCCCGGCATCCGGTTTGAGCCGACTTGTAAGCAGATTCAAAAACGTGGACTTGCCCGTGCCGTTGGGCCCGATAATGCCGATTTTTTCACCTTTCTTAAAGGTGTAAGAAAAATCCTTGATGAGCGTGCGGCCGTCAAAGGCTTTGCTGACATGGTTTACCTCCATAATTTTGTTGCCGAGGCGTTCGCTTTGCAGGCTTAGTGTCAGGTTTTCGCTCTTGGGGCGCAGAGCCACTTTCTCTTTCAAATCTTCAAAGGCGTCTTTTCTCGCGCGGGCCTTGGTGCCTCGGGCAGAGGGCATACGGCGCATCCATTCGAGCTCGCGCCGATAGAGATTTTTTGCCTTTTCCCATTCGGCCACGGCCATACTTTCGCGTTCGGCTTTCTTCTCCAAAAAATAAGTGTAGTTACCCTTGTAGAAATAAGTCTGTTCGCCGTCAATCTCAACGATGTCTTGGCATACGGCATCCAAGAAAGCGCGGTCGTGGGTAATGAGCAGCAGGCTGATGTTTTGTCGGCTCAAGAATTCTTCCAACCACTCGATCATGGCAATGTCGAGGTGGTTGGTGGGCTCGTCCAAGAGTAGCAGGTCGGCCTCCGAGAGTAAGACCTTGGCCAAGGCCGCTTTCTTTTGCTGGCCGCCGGAAAGTGTGCCCATGGGCTGTTGTAGCTGCGACAGTTGCAATCGAAACAGTACTTCTTTAACCCGTTCCTCGTAGTTCCAAGCGTTAAGGCGATCCATCGCACTCACCACTTCTTCGTATTCCTTTTGCCGTTCGGGGGTGTTCTGCTGCGCCATGGCACTCACCAGATCTTCGTAGCGGTGCAAGAGGCGCGTGGTTTCGCTATCGTCCGAGAGCAGGTAGTCGAGCAGGGTTTGCGCGGGGTCGAGGTCGGGATTTTGAGAGAGATAGCCCACCCGAATGTCTTTGCGCAGGGTAACGTTGCCGCTGTCGGGCAGCACCTTGCCGATGATAATCTGCATGAGCGTACTCTTGCCGCGTCCGTTGCGCGCCACAAGGGCGGTCTTCTGACCCTTTTCCAACCCGAAGGTGACATGCCGAAACAAGGTCTTCTCGCCATAAGTCTTGGCCACATCTTCCAAGGAGAGGTAGTTCATGAGAGGTGGGGTATAAAAGTGTGCAAAGGTAAACAAAATTTTTAGTCGCGTGTTTGTATATATAAATTATATAACCTATATTTGTGCTATATATTATATAAATATGAGTACACTTGCCATTCAGAACACAGAAAAAACCAAGAAGTTAATCGAATTGCCCAACGATATTTGTCGGCATTTGGCGGTACAAGCAGCCGTGATGGGCACCAGCGTTAAACGACTTATCGAAAGTATGGTCATCAGTTCGGTGGACGTTTCCAATGATGAAGCCTTGTATGCTTATTTGTGCCGAACAGACCCCGATGGTCATATTGCTCTTTCCGATACCGAACAATCGGAATTACTTAAAAGAATGCGTAAAAAAGCCGCAAAGAAGTAATGAGGTATAAGTTAACCAAGGCCTTTGGGAAGAGTATGGAACGTCTCAACGGCAAAGAACTTCGTTCGGTTTTGGCGGTGTTGGACGAGGTGGAGAGAGCCAAGAGTTTGGCCGATATTTCAGATTGCAAGAAGATGACCAATTATACCAACGTGTATCGAATCCGAATTGGTGGCAATCGTGCGTTCTTTACTTTTCATGTCGAGATAGTGGAAGATGTTCTATTCTTCCGATATTTGGTAGCAAGAGGACAAGCCTACAACAAGGCCATGCAGGCCGCCCTGCGCGAAGCGGATAGGGGGTAGGGTAATACTTCCGATACGCCCCATTATGAGCAGGTGCCGTTTGAGG
>QLIP01030397.1_pt1 | contig 9980 bp, 6 predicted proteins | sample 1769771 | NCBI WGS metagenome assembly QLIP01 (sample SAMN09428762, study PRJNA476227) | Gut metagenome, whole genome shotgun sequencing project. | isolation source: cecum | host: Rhizomys sinensis | place: China: Jinsha town of Minqing, Fujian Province | collected 2013-09-23
ATTGAACGCAGATTACCGCAAGGTGGTACTCGACAACAAGGACAACGTCTGGGGTCCGATGATGATGATTGCGTTACTCTCGTATCTTACCCCGGACAATCGAAAGGAATATGAGGCTCTCGGCCCCAGCGCCCAAAATAGCTACTATGGCAAGATGGTTAGAGATGAGCTTTACCCGCTCGGCGTCCCCGGCGATGCCGTTCCCGCTTTCAGCGGTGTCCTCTACGATGGCAAAAAGACTACACTTGCCGAGCTCTACAAGGGTAAGAAATATGTGCTTGTTGATTTCTGGGCATCTTGGTGCAAACCCTGCCGCAAGGAAATTCCCAACATCAAGAAAATCTACGACAAGCATAAAGCTAACGGCTTTGACATAGTGAGTGTATCGATCGACGAGAATGAGGCTCAGTGGCGCAAGGCTGTTGAGAAGGAAGCTATGGTATGGCCCAACCTTCGCGACACCGACAAGTCGATAGCCAAGAACTACCATGTATCTTCAGTGCCGACCATGTATATCATTGACGGCAACGGACGTCTGGTCGCCGAGAACCTCCGCGGCGAAGAGCTCGCCGCCAAAATCGACGAGCTGATGGGTAAATAGTCGTTAGTCATTAGTCATTAGTCAATAGTCGTTAGTCAATAGTCATTAGCGGCTACGCGTCCCTCTCTCTGACACTACGTGTCAAATGCGGGGAGGTGAGCGCAAAAAAACAATAAAATGAAAAAAGCCTGTGCTCTTCGCAACGAAAGAGCACAGGCTTTTGTGATTGATTTTTATAATAATTGCGGCTGGCTGCTATGAGACGTAGTAAAATCAGCTATAGCTGAGCTGCATATGTTATTTAATGTAGTAGCGTAACGCCACCTATAAGTTAATGGCTTGTAAATTACATATGTATTATTGTTAAAAGGGTGCCCATTCAAGTTTAAGTGCATCACGCCTCTCTATTGCCGGAATTGATTTTGCAAACTCAAAATGATAATTTTGATTTTACAAACTCAAAATACGTAAATTGATTTTACAAACTCAAAATGATGATTTTGATTTTATAAAATCAAAATATGTGAATTGATTTTGTAAACTCAAAATGATGATTTTGATTTTATAAACTCAAAATATGTAGATTGATTTTGTAAACTCAAATTTAATTTTTAAATTTGCATAAAATTGAGAGTTATGGATACACTTAAGCGACAATATCAGATGCTTCTGAAGCATATATCTACAAAATATGTGCGTAGCATATATAATGAAATCGAGTGGGAATCACGTCTTGTAGGTATAAAGGGTGCAAGGGGTGTAGGTAAGACAACATTGATGCTTCAGCGCATAAAACTCGCATTCCCAAATCCGGATAAAGCATTGTACGTAACTCTCGATGATATTTGGTTTGGCTCGCACACATTGGTTGATCTCGCATTGATGTGTGTTGATGCAGGAATTACGCATATCTTTGTTGATGAAGTGCACCGCCTTCCCGGTTGGGAGCGACAGTTGAAGAACATTCATGATCTGTACCCAAACATAAGTGTGGTTTTTACGGGTTCTTCGCTGTTGGAAATAGATAATTCGATTGCCGACCTTTCGCGTCGATGTCTGATGTACTCAATGTTTGGTTTGACGTTCAGGGAATATCTGCTATTTGAGGGGTATGAGTTTCCAGAGTTTAAATTGCGTGATATCCTGGAGAATCATGTGGCAATTGCGGGGAATATTGCCGATAAGATTAATGTGTTGAAATTTTTCGGGCAGTATCTAAAAGTTGGGTATTATCCATTCTATACTACATCGTCGCAGAATGCTACTCTGATGAGGGTGGGGAATATGGTGGCGAGTGTGATTGATTCGGATATTCCGGCTGTGGAAAATGTAGAATATGCCACTTTGTTGAAAGCCAAGCAGCTGCTTGCTGTGATGGGTGCTGAAACTCCATCGCCTCTTAATGCCAAACGAGTTGGGGATATGATGGGGGTGCACAATAATCAGGTTATAAAGATTCTGTCATTGCTCAGTAGGGCGCAGATTCTGCGTCTTTTATATTATAAGAGCGAACGGGATCCTAAATCTATGTCGAAACCTCAGAAAGTATTGTTTGATAACACATCGATTTTGCACGCACTTGGGTATGCTAACAAGGGAAAGGAGCGCGAAACATTTTTTGCGTCCATGATTTCGCGAGGGCATGGTGTCACATATCCTACTGTTGGAGATTTTATGGTGGATGGTCAGTTGCTTTTTGAGGTAGGGGGTGCCAGTAAAAAGTTTAATCAGATAAAGGATATCCCTTTCAGCTATGTAGTGGCCGATGATATAGAAGTTGGAATGGGAAACCGGATACCTTTGTGGATATTTGGTTTCCTGGGCTAGCTATCTGTTGGTTGTTTAGGTTGGTATGTCAGAGTCGCTGCATCATTAAGTCTTTTTAAGAAATGGCGATTAAACAATTGCTTGGCACAGGGGTCATACTGGTATGAAAACAACATTAAACTTTACGGTTATGAGAAATTCAGTTTTTACTTTCGGGGTTTTGATGGCATTGTGTTTTGGGAATGTGTCGGCGGCAAATAGCGGTGAACACCGCACTTTTGACGGTCGCAACAGCAATGAGCGCAACGATGACCGTAAGGGCTTTAACCGTGGTAACCGGGGTCGCGACGACCGCAATGACAATGACCGTCGCGACGACCGCAAGGATAACGACCGTCGCGGTGGACGTGATGACAACGATCGTCGCGGACATGGCAACAACAACGGTAGCGCCGTGCGCCCTGGCAACAACAGCTGGCATTTCGGGGGTAGCAATAATAATAATAACGGTGGCGACCATGGCGGCAACAGTGCCGTTCGTCCCGGCGGCGGCAGCAACAACAACAACGGTAATCACAACGGTTGGCGTCCCGGCGGTAACAGTGCCGTTCGCCCCGGCAGCGGCAGCAGTAACAGCGCCGTTCGCCCCGGTGCTGGTAGCCACTACGAGGGTAACCATGGGTATCGCGACCCGCACCGCGGCTTCGCTCGCTACGACGACTGGCGTCACGACCATAACTGCCGATTCCCGGAGTATGTGGTTCGCGGCATGAACATATTTTTCGGCGGCTTGGAACTTAGCGGTGTTTCATCGATGAACTTCCGTCCCCTCCGCGACGGATATGGGGTAACCCCCTGGAACGTATACTACTGCGGTCGAGTGGTGCGTGGTGCCTCGGCAAGTTCGTTCCGCGTTCTCGGTTACGGTTATGCCAAAGATGCCTGGAATGTGTACTACGACGGTCGGATACTTCCCGATGCCAGCGCTTCATCATTCAGAGTTCTGGGTGACTGGTATGCTCGCGATGCGTGGAACGTATGGTTTGACGGGTACCCGATGCCTGAGGCTGCCTCATCCTCCTTCCGCGTCATGGGTGACGGATATGCCCGCGACGCGTGGTACACCTACCGTTGGGGGCATGTGATATGATTAGTCGATAGTTGTAGACAAGTTGTAGATAACGTCTGTAATTGTTTCTAAATTAATGTTTTAATATGTAGATTTTATCTACATTCCATCCCGTATTACTGTATGCAGTTAAAGCTCTATATATGGATAAACGAATAAAAATCCCCGGCGGCCGCAAATGATCGTCGGGGATTTTTGTATGCTGTATTGTGTATATGTCTCTCCGCAGAGGGGTGAAGCTATGTTATCCAATTCGGGGTAATGTAGCGAGAGAAGGTGTAACGCAGTGGGAGGAAGGGGGGTTAGTTGCGCTTCTTCGACTTGGGGTCGCAGGTGAGACCCACTCCCAGTTTCTTGAAGATTTTGCGGTCTATCTCTCCCAGCATTACCGTGCAGTGTGCCTGACAGTCGCGGAGCTTGGGGAGCTGCTCAAGGGCACGGTGACAGTTCTCGTCGCTGGTGCTGAGCACCGACAGCGCCACCAGCACCTCGTCGGTGTGCAGACGCGGGTTGGCGCTGCGCAGGTAGGCGGTCTTGGTGTGCTGTATCGGCTCGATCATGCTCTGCGGTATCAGCTTGACATTGTGGTCGATACCGGCAAGATGCTTCACCGCGTTCAGAAGCAGTGCCGCGCTCGGACCTAACAGGTCGCCACTCTCGGCAGTGATGATGGTGCCGTCCTCAAGCTCGATGGCCGAGCAGGGGCGACCGCTCTCTTCGGCGCGGTTGCGGGCTGCCACCACCGGTTTGCGGTAGTTGACATCAATCTTAGCCTGCTTGAACAGCAGAGCGATTTTGTTGACCTCTCCATCGTTCTCCGCACCCATGGCGCGAGCGTTGGTGGCGGTAAAGTATCGGCGGATAATCTCCTGCTTCGACGCTTCGCGGCAAGCCTCGTCGTCGTTGATGCAGAAACCAACCATGTTCACACCCATGTCTGTGGGGGACTTGTAGCGGCTCTCGCCATAAATCTCCTCGAAGATGGCGTTCAGTACCGGGAAGATTTCGATGTCGCGGTTATAGTTGATGGCTGTCTTGCCGTAGGTTTCGAGATGGAACGGGTCGATCATGTTCACATCGTTCAGGTCGGCGGTGGCAGCCTCGTAGGCAATGTTTACCGGGTGCTTGAGCGGGAGGCTCCACACCGGGAAGGTTTCAAACTTGGCGTACCCCGCTTCTATACCGCGCTTGTGCTCGTTATAGAGCTGGCTGAGGCATACGGCCATTTTGCCGCTGCCCGGACCAGGTGCGGTAACGATTACCAGCGGACGGGTGGTTTCGACATACTCGTTCTTGCCAAAACCCTGGTCCGAAGCAATGAGTTCGACATTCGTAGGGTAGCCGTCGATAAGATAATGCAGATAGGAGGGGATGCCAAGGCGGTCCAGACGCTGGCGGAAGGCGTCGGCACTAGGTTGGCCGGCATAGTGGGTTATTACAACCGAGCTCACCATGAAGCCACGGTTCTGGAACTCGTTGCGCAGGCGCAGCACATCCTCGTCATAGGTGATTCCCAGGTCGCCGCGAACCTTGTTTTTCTCAATGTCGGCAGCGCTGATTACGATAACGATTTCTGCGCGGTCGGCAAGTTTTGAGAGCATTCGTAACTTGCTGTCAGGCTGGAACCCGGGGAGTACCCGGCTGGCATGATGATCATCAAAAAGTTTACCTCCCAGCTCAAGGTAAAGCTTGTTGCCGAACTGCGCAATGCGCTCTTCAATATGTTCGGACTGAATCTTGAGATATTTCTCGTTGTCAAAGCCGTGTTTCATAACGGGATACAAAATTAACCATTTTCTCGGACTCCTGCAATAGCATCCGAACACCTTTTCAACTAAAAACAACTGAGCTCAGATTTTGATTTTAGTTTCCAGATTTTGATACCGCAAAGCGACCCGTTCGGAGCACCAGTAGGTATGTTTGGGCGGAATCGCGCCAAAAACAGCCTATTTTAATGAAATATCGCGTCATCGTGGCGTGTAAATCCCTCTTTTTTACTAAATTTGGCGCGAAAAATATTTTTGTCATGACTTTGGAAATTGAAATATTACAGTTTTTGCATTATAATCCTCTTTCAGCAAGAACTGATATCCAGGCCGCACTCTCCAGTGTGATAAGCGATAGAACGCTTATGCGTATAATTTCATCGTTGGTGTCGCAGGGAAACATTGAGGTGGTGGGAACAGGGCGCGCCACTCGTTATCGGCTCACCCCACAGGCTAATGTCACAATGGAGCTGAATCTGGATACATATTTCGATAAGGAACAGGATGAACGGGAAGTGCAGGATTCCTTTAACTTTAACCTCATCAATGAAGTGCTTCCAAAGGTTGATTTATTTACTCTCGAGGAGTTGCAGATTCTCGAAAATGCACAGGCTCAGTTTGCCGAACGGCTCTCGAAGTTGCCGGAAGTGAGCTATAAGAATGAAATGGAGCGGCTGGGTATAGACCTTTCGTGGAAGTCATCGCAGATTGAAGGTAACACCTATTCGCTGCTCGAAACTGAACGTTTGCTGAAAGAAAAACTCACAGCCAACGGCAAAACGAAGGAGGAGGCCGTGATGCTGCTGAATCATAAGGATGCTCTTGATTTTATTCTTGATGTGCCCGAGTATCTTAAGGAGTTGACAGTAACGCGAATAGAAGAAATCCATGCTCTGCTCACAAAGGAATTGGGAGTGGAAATAAATATCAGGAATCATCGTGTGGGAATTACCGGAACAAACTACACTCCCCTCGATAACGAGTTTCAGATCAGAGACGCGCTTGAAGACAGCGTCCGACTCATCAATGTCAAAAGCAACGTATTTGAAAAGGCATTGCTTATTCTCGTTTTGCTTAGTTATATTCAGGCATTTACCGATGGTAATAAGCGTACAGCCCGAATAGTGAGCAATGGAGTGCTGATAGCCAATGGCTACTGCCCGATTTCGTTTCGCACGGTCGATTCAATCGATTACAAGAAGGGAATGCTCATGTTTTACGAGCAGAACAATATAGCAGCCTTCAAGCGAATTTTTATCGACCAGTTCTTATTCGCCGTAAAAACTTATTTCTGAAAAATATATGCATACATACATGACAACGACCCGTTCTGCGCTAGGCAGAACGGGTCGTTAGATTGTGCGGGGGTCAGAACACCGGCATCTGCCAGATGAAGCCGGCCGATATGCGGTTGGTGTTGTAGTCTGATTGGCCGTATTTCTTGGCGAGGTCGGTGTACTGGTAGTCGCGACCTACGTAGCTCAGGAAGAAGTGGAGGTTCTTGTCCTTGAGGGGGTAGTATTCGATGCCGCCGATGTAGCCGAGTGCGGTGCGGTATTTGCCGCTGGCAAGCCCGTCGTGTTCGCGGAATAACCCGGCGGTTTCATACATCCCCTTGGCAAAGATGTTCCAGTCGGGAGCAATCCAGTAGTTGAGGTGCAGGATGTAAGACATATAGTCCACCTTCGATGCGTTTTTACCTTGATTCTGACCCACGATGCTGGTCATGATACCCTTGCGGTCCACACCCTCGTGCGAGTAGAGCCAGTCGAAGTAGGCTCCGAAGTTGTCGGTAATCTTGAAGTCGTTACCCAGAGCGAAGTACCACATGTGTTCACCCTTGGTTTCGTTCATCAACGATGCCGACCAGCGAGTTTTGAATACGTCGGCGAAGTTGCCGTTCCAGTTTACGGTGTATACCAGCGGAATCTTGGCGGCTTCGTAGTTGCCATACATCTCCTGGCTGGTGCCGTTGAGCGCGTCGAGCACCTGCACCTGCAGCTGCTGACCGGGGGTGAAGTCGTAGGCAAGGTTGACACCGGTCATGAAGTTGCTCATATAGTCCACCATGTCCGAGTACTGGTAGATTTCGATAGGGTTGAGGTCAAACTCGATACCGCCGTAGGCAGCACACTGTTTGCCCAGGAAGGTGGAAACGTTACCCTTTTTGAGACCGATTCCGGCGATGTCGATGCTCTTGAGGATGTTGTCGGTGTAACCCTCCGGTTTGTCACCCTTGTTGAGGCGCTGGCGGTAGCGGTAGCTGATCCAGTCGTTGATGTTACCCTTCATTTCGATGCGTAGCTGCTTCATCTCAAACTTTGAACCGTCGAAGTTGTCGCCGGTAAACTCGTTGGTGAAGTCGCCGTGCATGTTGAGATAGAGGTTGAACTTGTCGGTTTTCTTCTCGATACCGGCAACCTTTTCGGCCAGTGTCTCCTGACCACCGTTGCAGCAGTTGTCCTGAGCCAGGGCGGGGATGGCCACGGCAGCCAGTGCCGCGCATGCTATATATGCTTTCATAGTAATTCGTTTATAGTGTCTTTCGAAATTGCATTCAACTAAAAAAAAGAGGAGAGGGGAAGAGCGCTGATTATCAAAGCAATATTGGGATTTAAAGAAGTGGTTTTCTTACAGATTGAATTTTTGGAGGTTGGAATCTTAGTATTCCTCAAAGTACTGCTGTATCTTCTTCCAGTCCTTGGTCTTGGTCAGGGCGAGCATCAGGACCACGCGAGCCTTCTGGGGGTTGAACTCCTCGGAGGCTACAAACTCGTACTTGGCATCGTCCACTTCGCCGTCAAGAGTTGTGGGACCGGTGGGTACACGGCTGGAGCGCACCACGATGATACCTTTCTTGCGGGCTTCAAGGAGCTTGGGGAACAGGTTCTTGTGGTAGTTGCCGTTGCCGACACCTGCATGGATTATACCTTCGTAACCGTTGTTGAGGAACGGGTCCATAACGTCGGCCTCCACGTTCGAGTAGCTGTACACGATACCAACCTTGGGGAGTTTCTTGAGACCGGTTACGTCAAACACCGAGTTGACGGTATGCTTTTTGATTGAGATTTCGTTGTAGAACACTTTGCCGTTGAATACATAACCCAATGGACCGGCGTTGGGGGCCTGGAAGGTCTGGATGCTAACAGTGTTCATCTTGGCGGTGGAGGCAGCTCCGAGGATGAGCTGGTTCATGACCACGAGTACACCCTTGTTGGCAGACTGCGGAGCGCAGGCGGTAACCACTGCCGAGTATAGGTTGCGGGGACCGTCGGCACCGAGGGCGGTGGAGGGGAGCATGGCACCGGTTATTACCACCGGTTTGGTGCTCTTGACCGTCAGGTTGAGGAAGAGGGCGGTTTCCTCCATGGTGTCGGTTCCGTGGGTAATGACGATCCCGTCACAGTCGGGTGAGGCGAGCAACTGGTTGATGCGGTTGGCGAGGGTGAGCCATACCTGGTCGTTCATATCCTGCGAGCCGATGCTTACAATCTGTTCGCCGGTGCAGTTGGCAATCTCTTTGAGTTGGGGGACAGCGTCCAGGAGTGTGCCGATGGCTACCTGTCCTGCCGAGTAGTTGGTCTTGGTCGAACTTGTGCCGGTGCCGGCAATTGTGCCGCCGGTGGCGAGGATGTGGATGTTCGGCAGCTTGGCCTGTGCCAAAGCTGAGCTCAGGATGGTCAGCATTGCGACCGCCAGAATTCTGAATCTTGTTTTCATAGTCAATAAGGATTTAGTTATTAGTAGAGCTGGATGAGGAGGAGGCCGACAAGGATGGCGACGACGGTGGCGACCATGCCGGGCATCATAAACGAGTGGTTCAGCACCCACTTGCCGATGCGTGTGGTTCCGGTGCGGTCAAAATTGATGGCGGCAACCAGCGTCGGGTAGTTGGGGATAAAGAAGTAGCCGTTTACCGCCGGGAAAAGGGCGATGAGCATCATTGGGTTCAGCCCCAGGGCTATGCCGAGTGGCATGATGGCGCGGACGGTGGCTGCCTGGCTGTAGAGTAGCACCGACATCACGAACAGGGCTACGGCAAAGAGCCACGGCATGCTCTGCACCAGCTCTTTGATGCCACCCATCATGGCGCTCATGTTACCGTTGATAAAGGTGTCACCCATCCATGCGATACCGAAGATGGCTATCACTGCCTGCATCCCGGCAATGAAGATGCTACCCTGCGTTGGGGCTATCCCGTCGGTGCGCGACACGAGCAGGATGATGGCGCAGGTGGTGAGCATTAGTATCTCGATTACCGAGGGCATCGAGATGGCGACGCCGTTAAAGCTGGGGCGCAGAGACGGTATGGAGCCGAAGAGTACTATCAGAACCGTGGCAAGGAGGAAGAGCACTACCGACATCTTGGCGGCAAACAGGTTTTTGATTTCGTTAAACTGCATCTTGTTCTCCTTGATCATCCCCTGTTCCACGCGGCGCAGGTATTCGGGGTCTTCCATCAGCTCCTTGCCGACACGCTTGGAGAGGAAGGCGCCTACGAGCACCCCGACGAGTGTGGCAGGAATCGAAATCTTGAGGATGTCGAGCAGAGTGATGTCAAATCCGGTGAGGAGACCGAGCATCGCCACCGTTGCCGCCGAGATAGGGGAGGCGGTGATGGCCTGCTGCGAGGCTATGACAGCGATACCAAGCGGGCGTTCGGGGCGGATTTTGGTTTCGCGAGCTACTTCGGCTATGACCGGCAGTACGGAGTATGCCACGTGACCGGTGCCGGCGAGGAAGCTGAACAGGTAGGTCACCAGCGGGGAGATGATGG
>QLIP01107115.1_pt1 | contig 9977 bp, 8 predicted proteins | sample 1769771 | NCBI WGS metagenome assembly QLIP01 (sample SAMN09428762, study PRJNA476227) | Gut metagenome, whole genome shotgun sequencing project. | isolation source: cecum | host: Rhizomys sinensis | place: China: Jinsha town of Minqing, Fujian Province | collected 2013-09-23
GCCAGTCGCCTAAAACGTTACGTATTTCTGATGAAAGTTATAGATTAAGATTTCGGTTTGGATCGCATGTCAAGCCTATGCCCAACTTTGCAAATACTTTATTGTCGACCTCGCCAAGCATGATGGTTGAGTGCATCTGACAACCCTTAAGTTGCGGCAACACCTCGAGTGCTTTGCGACAGTTTTCATCTTCGGTACTCAACACAGAGAGTGCAACCAACACCTCATCAGTGTGCAACTGCGGGTTGCGTCCACCCAGGTATGATGTTTTGGTGTGCTGAATCGGTTCGATCATCGACTGCGGAATCAGTTTGATATCATGATCTATACCTGCGAGATGCTTGATTGCATTGAGCAACAAGGCTGAGCTCGGACCGAGCAAGTCGCCGCTCTCGGCCGTGATGATGGTGCCATCGCTAAGTTCGATAGCCGAAGCCGGTACGCCACTCTTTGCCGCACGTTCACGCGCTGCGCCCACAGGCTTGCGGTAAGAGGTATCGATCTTTGCTTGCTTAAAGAGCAATGCAATCTTATTCACCTCCGCCTCATTGGTATCGCCGTTGGCAAGTTGATTCAACGCTTTGAAATAACGACGAATAATCTCCTGGCAAGAAGCCTCGCGACATACCGCATCGTTGTCGATACAGAATCCAACCATATTAACACCCATATCGGTTGGCGACTTATAGCGGCATTCACCGTAGATCTCTTCGAAGATAGAGCTCAATACGGGGAAGATTTCAATATCACGGTTATAATTGATTGCAGTTTTGCCATATGCCTCCAGATGGAAGGGATCAATCATATTGACATCGTTCAAATCGGCTGTTGCTGCCTCATATGCAATATTCACCGGATGTTTAAGAGGCAAATTCCACACGGGGAAAGTCTCGAATTTTGCATATCCGGCCTCAATGCCACGATGATGTTCGTTGTATAGCTGACTGAGACATACAGCCATCTTGCCGCTGCCCGGGCCCGGGGCAGTCACAATCACCAACGGGCGTGTAGTCTCGACATAGTCGTTCTTACCGAAACCATTTTCCGATACGATAAGATCTACGTTTGTGGGATATCCGTCAATGAGATAATGGTAATATACATTTACATCAAGACGCTCGAGACGTTCGCGGAACGCATCGGCACTCTTCTGTCCGTCATAATGGGTGATTACTACTGAGCTGACATAGAATCCGCGGCCCTGGAACTCGTTGCGAAGTCGCAACACATCCATATCATAAGTGATGCCAAGGTCGCTACGCATCTTATTCTTCTCGATGTCGAGCGCACTGATCACGATTACTATCTCGGCGCGGTCAGCCAATTTTGAGAGCATTCTTAACTTACTGTCGGGCTGAAATCCTGGCAGCACTCGGCTTGCATGATGGTCATCAAACAGCTTTCCTCCGAGTTCAAGGTAAAGCTTATTGCCAAACTGAGCGATTCGCTCTTCGATATGTTCAGACTGTATCTTGAGATACTTTCCGTTATTAAATCCGTATTCCATAACGGACTGCAAAGTTAATATATTTTTTTGCTTTTTCCAAACATAAAAAATAACGCCGGGGGCATCACTGCCGCCGGCGCCTTGTGTGTATTCATAACAACTATGGCTTAGTCCTCAGATACTTACATCTACTAAAGGACTTATATTTTTTGGCTTTATATAATTATTTTTTATTGAAGTTTAAACAACTTCACTCTATATTTTTCTATTTTAACGCTTCTTTGAGTTCGATGAACGAAGTCGCTTTATCCATAGATAATAGCCTGTCAATGGCAGCATGGCTCCAAACATCGCGCTTACAAACCAGAGTATTTTTGTTGTGATACCACCCCAACCTCCAGTATGTACAAGATATACCCATTTGCGCAAATCCTCGACATCAAAGAGCGAATAGAATGCTTCGCGATACCACCCGAACGACCATGTCAACCCGGTCAGTGCCATAACCAGCAAGAAGATTAAAGCATACATTCCACCTGCCACATGAAGCGTGTTCCAAAATGCCCTGCTACCCTTACGAGTCTGCACCTTCAAACTGCGCATCAAACCGCCGCGCACTCGTGGATACCAACTGATGGCGCCGCTTATCAGCACAAACACAAACAGCAGAGTCGAAACACCCACTATCAATTTACCGAGCTTCAAGCCCTCGCCCCGTGGATTGGCCGGATCAAGCAACCATCGATGAAGTCTGAACATGAACCTAAAAAATTCTGATTCCGAATCCTTAGGTTCCAGCACCATCATAGCGCCTGAAAAACAAATTAACGTTATCACAATACCAAACGGCACCGACAACCACAAATGTATCTTTTTGATTGCTTCCATTCTATCTATCATTCTATCTATGTTTTCGTTTGCAAAATTACTGCATAATATTAACTACCACAATACTACATTTTGAGTATTTTAGGTAATTATCAGACAACAAAACAACCAAAAGGTTTGATTCCGCATTTTTTTATCACTATTTCTAAGTACTACGAACAAACCGCTTTGCATAAATTTGTGTTTTATTGTAAACACATGTTAAGTTTTATTTCTTAATCCACTATACTATGTTTGACTGGTTCGTATCCATATTGCAGGAGTATCCCCCCTTGGCTATCTTCCTAACGCTGGGCTTGGGATTCCTTTTCGGACGTATCAAGTTCGGCAATTTCCAAATCGGAAGTGTGACCGCGGTCCTTATTGTAGGCGCCATTGTCGGTCAGTTGAATATCCCTATTACGGGACCCATGAAGTCTTTCTTTTTTATGATGTTCCTCTTTTCGATCGGATATACAGTCGGACCGGACTTCTTCCGTTCGCTTCGAGGCATGGGCGCAAAACAGGCTCTGTTTGCGGTCTTGATGAGCTCTACATGTTGCGGCATCACTCTGCTCATTGCCTATCTTATGGGCTATGAAAAGGGCGCTACGTTGGGTCTCTTCTCCGGCTCGCAGACATGTTCTGCTCTGTTGGGCGTGGGTAGCGAAGCAATTCAGAAACTCGGACTCCCACAAGAGGTGCTTGATCGCCAGCTCAATATCATTCCCGTATGCTATGCCGTAACATATATATTCGGCACTCTCGGCACCGTGGTGATTCTCGGTAATTTCGGTCCCAAACTTCTTGGCGGTCTCGAAAAGGTTAAAGCTCAGACAGCCGAGCTCGAAAAGACCCTTAACAAGACTGCTGAAAATACCGACCCCGCTGTGATTAATGCTCAGCGTGATGTGGCTTACAGAACATTCGTTGCGTCGAGCGACCTATTCGCCAATCCGATTAAGGTCCAAGATGTGGAACATTTCTTAAGCGATAGCGGACTATGTGTCTATGTCGACCATATAAGCCGCAATGGCGAGGTCTGCATTCCGCAATACGACGACATCGTGCAGATGGGCGACCACGTAGTGCTCTGCGGCCGAATTGAATATATGATTAAAGTGCGCGACCTGATCGGACCGGAGATCGACGACAAACGTCTGCAGCGATATCCCCTTACCCGCCTCAAAATCGTGATTGCAAAGAAGGATTGTATCGGTCGATCACTTGCCGACCTTCGTAGCAATGGCACTCTTCACGGCGTGGTGGTGCGCGATGCTGCACGCAACGGCGACCCAATACCCGTGAGCGGTGATACAATTTTCGAAAAAGGTGATGTAATAACTGTAATCGGGCGGGAAGCTAACGTTTCAAAATCGATTGCACAAATCGGCCATGCCGATCGACCCTCGATTGCCAGCGATCTTGCATTCGTCGGTCTAGCAATTTTCATTGGCGGTTTCTTCGGTGCTCTCACGTTCTGGGTTAAGGATATTCCTATCAGTTTCGGAACAAGTGGCGGCGCTCTCCTCGCTGGTCTTGTGTTCGGCTGGCTCAGGTCAAAACGACCCACATTCGGCAATATCCCGCGAAGCGCAGTTTGGATTATGAACAATCTGGGCTTGAATGTATTCATTGCCATAATTGGTATCTCATCAGCGCCTTCGTTCGTGGCCGGGCTCAAAGAGGTCGGACCGATGCTTCTGCTCATGGGTGCTCTCGGCACAATGGTGCCGCTATTTGTAGGACTATGGCTCGGGCACCGCGTCTTTAAGTTCAATCCCTCCATCACGCTCGGATGCTGTGCCGGAACTCGAACCTGTACCGCAGCCCTGGGTGCCGTCCAAACCACAATCGGCAGTTCGCTCCCGGCCATCGGCTATACCGTTACTTATGCCGTGAGCAATGTCCTCCTCGTGATATGGGGTCTACTAACAGTTCTCGTTGCCCCTTAAACGCAAACTTATAGCGACATTACATTATCCATTTAAGTTATCTCTTCTAAATTTCCATTGCTATGAAAAAGTTACTCTTCGCCATCTCATTGGCATACGCTGCCTCACTGTGTGCCCAATCCACTCCCGAGGCCTATATCCAGACCGATCTCACAAGTGCTTATCTATGGCGAGGTCAGAAGAATGCCGGCGTCAGCCTCCAACCCGTTGTTGGCGTCAAGTGGCAGGGTCTGCACCTGTATGCCTGGGGCAACGAACAGCTTTCGCCCCCGGCAGGCGCTCCGGTCAAGCATGAGATCGACCTCTTCCTCAAGTATTCAATTACTCCGGAGTTTACTGTCGGTTTCAAAAACGTTTACGTCAACACGCGCGGCGACGGCGTTTTCAGCTTCGGCAAGATTCCGCACGCAGCCAACGGTCTTGATGCTGCTGCAAGCTACAGCAACCAGTACTTCAACATCGAATGGTCAACAACCATTGCCGGATATGACGGCTACAACCACGACGGCAAACGTGCATACGGATCTTACGTTACGGTGGGTGCTCCGTTCAAATTCGCCGGCTTAGACTGGAACGCACAGGTCGGTATCGTGCCTTATTACTGTTCGCGTTATTCAGACGATGTGTCTGATGGATTCCACATAAATATGTGCGCCCTCAAAGCTTCGCATACCTACAGTTTTGCGAATCGCACCACCACCTTCACCCCCTACACCCAACTGATGCTCAACCCATCGGCAAGCAAGGCTTATTTCCAGGTGGGCGTTCAGTTTAAGTACGACCCCGCAAAAGGCAAATGACCCATTCAATCACAATAAAGAAACGCGTTTCCTGAAATTTTCAACTCAGGGAACGCGTTTCCTTATTTTTTATTATTGCTGTTGATTAGCAGGGATTTTGCGCCAACCACTGCTCTGCCGCCAAGCAAAGTTCGTCATACCATTCCTGTCCGAATCGCGCAATGAGCGGCTCCTTCAGAAATTGATATGCACGCACACCCTTGGTGCGCCCCAATACTTCGGCACATTTACATATCTTCCATCGATGCAGATTCACTGCCGTGAATCCGGAGTATTCCTTCAGGCGCACAGGGTAGAGATGACACGACGATGGTTTGAAGAAAGGAATCTTCCCTTCGCGATGTGCCTTTTCAAGGGCACAGAGGCATTTGCCTCCGGGAGCATAGGTAGTAAAGACACAGTCACGCCCCTCTACAAGCGATGTCACCAAGTCGCCCTCCTCATCATAATATCCCGGGCCCTGCTCCTCGACAACTCTTTGGGCAGCCGGCGAGAGCAACGGATAAACTTCAGGCATCAGTTCACACAGCCTTTCATACTCCTCGTTTGTGAGCGGAGCTCCGGCATCGCCCTCAACGCAACACGCACCCAAACACTTATCCAAATCACATATAAAATATTTCTCGATCAAATCGAGCGATATCAACGTATCTTTAATCTGCAACATATCTTTATTTTCCTTTATTCAATTTTTCTCAAACAGGACTTTCATCCTACTCCAAACCGAGTATTGCCGATCCAACCAAACGGTCTGCTCGCGCTCCGGGCGGTCGATAGTACAACAACACTCCGTATTCATTATCGGTTTCAAACTTGTCGCCCTCAATCTCTGATGACGAAACCGTTTCGCCACGTTTAACGACATACTGATAATTGTACGACCCCTGCTTCAGCGGTACCTCCAGTTCATAGCATCGCTCCGCTGTATTATAACGCATACGATTCCAATCGTCGAACCGTCCGTTTGTAAATTCACCATCTAAATAAACCTCCGCACCAACGAATTGCGGCATCTCAAGCCGAAAATGCATCTGCATATAGTCTGCTCCAAGGTTGGAATCGGTGGCATTATGTTCTCGTACCAAGAACCTGCCATGCTGAGTGCGGTCGTAATCATAGTTACGATCTCTTCGCGGACGCCCGGTGCTGACCCACGCATGGTAGCAATCTTCGACATAATTCAATGAATCCACACCCAACCCAGTGAAAGTAGTCGCAACAGTTTCAAATCGACGATACTCGTTCGATGCCGGATATATCAACGACGCATTATGCTCATATACCACTCGTCCGTTTTCAACGCGCGTCGGATTTGCAATTATTCGTCGCGTTACATCGCGCTGATTTTGGCTCACACTTAACTTCAGATCCTGCCATGCATTTAAATTCGGAATCCGCTCGGTCGCCACCGCAACACTCAACTGCTGCCACCGACCGTTACTCCCGCGGTCGGTATGGGCCGTAGCCCCTCCTTGAATGTCAGCCAACTCCTCCGAAACCATAAAACGCACCTGAAGCAATGTCTCTTCAGGATGCTCGCGATCATACACTTGCAATAGGTAGTTGCCGGAATGCAATATCCGCATCTCCGCGTTAGGCAACTCTATGCGGTAATTTACATAATGTTTATAAGTGTTCGTTGAGGAAGCAAAATCCTCGATATCCTGCTGATTGAAGCCATCGACATATTCCGACTCAAGCAATCTCGATGGCTGCCAATCTGCATCGCAGTGCAAAAGTCTATATTGCAGCCAGCTATTCTGCTCCGCCATCTCATCGAAAGTCACCACCAGCTTCTCATCGCCCCCTAAAGAGATAATCGGATCGGACATAAATTGCTCGGCCTCAATCTTCAACGTTCGGAAGCGGCGATCAAAAATTCCGTTTTGTGTATCTACAGCCGCTCGCACACCGACGGCGACCGACATCAACAACATCAAAAATATTACTGCTTTTCTTACCATTTTATCTCTCTCTCGCCATGTGTTCGAAGAAATTCGTTTGCTTTGGTGAAGTGTTCATTGCCAAAGAAGCCTCGATAGGACGACAATGGCGACGGATGGGCCGATGTCAACACCAGATGTTTCGACTCATCGATAAGAGGGCGCTTCTGCGCAGCATCACGCCCCCACAGCATAAAAACAACATGATTCTGCTCGCGCGATACGGCTTCAATCACAGCATCTGTAAAGGGTTGCCATCCTAAACCGGCATGCGATTTTGCTTGATCGCGCCTCACCGTAAGCACCGTATTGAGAAGCAGCACTCCCTGCCACGCCCATGGATGCAAATCACCCTCCACGATATTTACCTCGCCGGTTTGCGCCTCCACCTCGCGCAATATATTGCGCAACGATGGTGGAATCGCCACTCCTGGACCTACCGAAAAGGCCAGTCCGTTGGCCTCACCGCAACCATGATACGGATCCTGTCCAAGAATCACGACCTTAACCTCCGACAAAGGAGTACTGTGCAATGCACTCATCACCTGCGAACGCGGCGGAAAGACCTCGGCAACGCGATATTCCGCATCGACTCGTTCAAACAGTCCATCGGTCTCCGCCCGCTCTAAAGCCTCGGTCAATGCACTACTCCAGTCGGCCTCGAGCCAGGTCCACTCATAATTCTTATGCTCCATGCCACAAAAATAATACAAATCCCGCATATCTACAACCAAACGGATAATCGGATTTAAATTTTTCTCTTTTTTATGCGTTTTCGCGCCCTTTTGTTTGCCATCTCGTTTTTGTTGATTATTTTTGTATAAAAGTTGTAAAAACTGATTAAAACAAATATCCCTATATGAAGAAGTTCTTAATTATGGTCGTTTCTCTGCTTCTTGCAGGAAGCGCTATGGCAGCCCCGAAAGCGGTAAATCCAAAGCCGTTCGTGGTGCCCGAATTGCGCGAATGGCGCGGTGCTGAGGGGCAGTTTACCCCCACCGCAACAATGCGTATCGTCTATAACAACCCGGCATTGGCCAATGTCGCCGCCGAACTTGCCGCCGACATGGAGACAATGTTCGACATCCGCCCTACAGTAGCAAAAGGTTCGCCTGCAAAGGGCGATATCTCGCTCACTATCGCCAAAGATAAAAAACTTGGCAAAGAGGGCTATAAGCTCGAAATCGGTGACGTTGTCAAAGTATCGGCACCCGAAGCAATCGGAAACTACTGGGGCACACGCTCCATTCTTCAGATCCTGGAATCGAACGATGGCAAAATGCCCAAAGGTATCGCCACCGACTTCCCCTCATATCCGTTGCGCGGTTTCTCGCTCGATGTCGGACGCAAATTCTTCCCGATGAGCTACCTCCAGAAGCTCCCGAAGATTCTCTCTTACTATAAGATGAATTCGCTTCGCATCCACCTCAACGACAATGGCTTCCCCTATTATTTCAATAATGATTGGAATAAGACTTATGCCGCTTTCCGTCTGGAGTCGGACACCTATCCCGGACTCGCCGCACGCGACGGCTATTACACTAAAAATGAATTCCGTCAGTTCCAGAAAGATGCGTTGAAGAATTACGTTACCGTCGTGCCGGAGATCGACATCCCCGCTCATGCCCTTGCCTTTGCTCACTACAAGCCTGAACTCGGAAGCAAAGAATTCGGTATGGACCATCTTAATCTCTTCAATCCCGAATTGATTCCATTCCTCGATAAGCTTTATCTTGAATATATCACCGGTCCGGACCCCGTTTTCGTTGGCGAACGCGTTCATATCGGAACCGACGAATTCGGCAAGGATTTCCCCGGCTTCGACAAAAAGAAAGAGACTGCCGAAAAGTTCCGTTCATTCATGGATCACTACATCCGTCTGCTCGAAGAGAACGGCAAAAAAGCTTGGGTGTGGGGATCGCTCTCTACAGCTCCCGGCGAAACTCCCATCAAGACCGATGACGTAATACTCGACGCTTGGTATAATGGCTATGCCGATCCGAAGGAGATGATTAAGCTGGGCTTCAAGATTAACTCCATCCCCGATCGCTACGTATACATCGTGCCTATGGCGGGATACTACTACGACTACCTCAACACCGACTACCTCTATAATAAATGGAGTCCAATCAATGTGGGTGGAATGGACTTCGAAGAGGGCGACCCCAACATCATTGGCGGTTATTTCGCAGTGTGGAACGACCATTGCGGTAACGGCGTTAGTGTCAAGGATGTACACCACCGTTTCATGCCGGCCGTGCAGACAATCTCTACAAAAACTTGGGATGGCACACACGTAACTCTCCCATATGCTGAATTCGACTCGCTCCGCAACCAACTCTCTGAGGCACCGGGCATCAACGAATTGGGACGCCAGGGTCGCACTCCGGGCATCGTATACTCTGCAGCGCAGATTACTCCGGGCAAAAAACTCCCCCTCACCGAAATCGGTTACAACTATACCATCGAGTTCGACCTCGAAGCCGCTGAAGAGGAGCCGGGAACAGTGCTTTTCGAATCTCCTAACGCTAAATTCTATATCGCCGATCCGACCGAAGGTATGTTCGGCTTTACACGCGACGGATACTTGAACAAATTCAGCTTCAAACCTTATGTTGGCGAAAAGGTACACGTCGTTATCAAGGGCGACAACAAAAACACCTCGCTAACAGTAAACGGCAAAACTGAAACACTCGACGTCCAGACCCAGTTGCACAACGGCGGCAAGAATAAGATGTACTACATCCGAACTCTTGTATTCCCGCTTCAGCAGGCAGGCATGTTCAACTCGAAGATCACCAACTTCAAGGTGTTCAATTTCTAACGCCAGTGAAGTGGTTTAAACTTCAATGTAAACATTTTGGCAACAAACTTTTAAGCCATTGCATATAGTTTTGGCATAATTCAAAAAGTCAGCGTAAAAAAAGAGGGCACTGAAAAAGTCCCATCTTAGGACAACCATATG
>QLIP01068765.1_pt1 | contig 9974 bp, 7 predicted proteins | sample 1769771 | NCBI WGS metagenome assembly QLIP01 (sample SAMN09428762, study PRJNA476227) | Gut metagenome, whole genome shotgun sequencing project. | isolation source: cecum | host: Rhizomys sinensis | place: China: Jinsha town of Minqing, Fujian Province | collected 2013-09-23
TTAATTTTTCCGATTTTTGATGGTACAAAATTACCGATTACAAATAGTTTCCCTTTATCAGCATTCCTACCAAACAGCTTCTCAAAATTGACATTTCCACTATATTCATTATCATCAAAATTGGTTCGACTCGTTTGATTATATTCAATTAAGTCATTAAATTTATCAGAACGAATAATAGTGTAAGCAGAAGAGGAGATGCTTGGATCTCTTTTATTCAATATGCGCCCGAATGCGGATAATATAGTATTATCATCAATGTCGTAGGACATTGAAATTTCCATATTATTCAGATTTGCGTTATAGCCGCCTTCATTGCTGTTTTGAAGATAGGAAATCTTTTTGTCGTTTAAGATCCTATCTTCTGTTGTTACTGTCCCGATATCGTGATCTCTGTTCACCATATAATAATATGAACCGGATACGCAGAGTTTGTTTATTTTTGTTAATCCCCAGATTGTAGGTCTGACACCATAATCTTTAAGACTGAGAGATGAGTTTGCCATATACCCCTCAAGTCTCCCCTTAGTAATGATATCAATTTCGAGAGTATTAGGACTATCCCCTTTGGGATTTTCCTTGATTTCTATTTGCTTTACATAGTTGGCTTTAAGGGTCCTCAACGCTGCACGCAAATCTCCTGAAATTAATGGATTTATAAGTCCATTAATTTTAAATACAATATTTTTGTCTTGCAATGATTGTATATTTTCATCTGGTGTAACGTTTAGTATCGGAATTCGTCTAAGCGCATCGATAGTGGATTTATCAATTAAAGTGCTGTCAGAGTTTACATCATAAATGTATCGGTCAGATTTTATATAAAAATTGTGTTTTACGGCGCTAACTTCAATTTCTTTTAATAGATATCCTTTTTCAAGGAAAATAGTGTCTGGTATTATACGATTAGAATTCTCAATTGTCTTGTCTCCATAACCAAAGAGTTTAATCCGTATTTTATAGGCATTCCCTGGAATATTAACATTTCCATTGCGATCGGAGTATAGTGATAATTGTTTATTGGATATAGTCCAAATTGAAACTTGCGCCAACTTTAAAGGTTGTCTGGATTCAATATCAACAACAACCATAGAGTTAGCACTTAAGCACGAAGCCAAGCATAAAATAAAACAGCAAACAAAAATCAATCGTTTCACTAATTCAATATATGAAATTTACAACGTAAATATCTTGAAAATTAGTTCTCGAAGCAAATCATATTCGTTTTGGAACGAACCGACACCCTTGCTGCGCACATCGAAATCGCGCAAGGCGTGAATGGCAAACACTGCTTGGCGCGGATTGTAATTGCGCAATGCTTCCTTTAATTCATTCATCTGAGCCGGAAACTTGATGCCAAGCTCCTGTTTTATCGAAGCCTCACTCTTGTCTGGCAGGTAATGCGCAATCACCAACTTACTGAAGAATGTAAGCAACTGACCTGTTGTCATTATTGTCGGATTGGTCTTCGGATTCTGCGAAAAATATTTTATTATTTTCAACGCTTTTGGATAATCCTTTTTTGCAAGCGCCGATACCAACTCAAAATTATTGAAATCCTTTGAAACGCCAATATGTTTCTCTACATCTTCGATGTTTATTACTCCTTCACCCCCTTTTATTTGAATCAGCTTATTAATTTCGCCAAACAATTTTGTGAGTGGTGAACCGATATACTCGCACAACATCTCTACGGCACGGTCGTCGACACGGATACGTTTTGAACTACAGTAATCCTTAACCAATCCAGGAAGTTTGTAATCTCTAACCTTCTCGCTTTTGAATACCACGGCTCCCGACTTTGTTGCCGCCTTCATCAGCTCTGATGTCGCATTCAAGTTCTCGCCCTTGAATGCCAACACAAATACAGTGGTCGACACTGCATTACGCACATAAGAGGCAAGTTTATCCAAGGCCTGCTTTCCGCGCGCCATCGACTGCGCCTCTTTCAATATCACCAACCTCTTCTCTGCCATCATCGGTAATTGCTGGCATGCCGCTACCACCTGATCCAGATCTGCATCCACCCCAAAATACAGATTATAATTAAAATCTTTATCCTCTTCCGATATTACATCGCGCTCATAAGCATCGACAAGCATATCGATATAGTAATCCTCCTCGCCCATTAATATATTAACAGGCGCGGCTTTCCCTTTCTTTATCTGATCAAGTAATTCTCTATACGTTGGTTGTGCCATAACCCTTCTTCTTAGTGATTTTCACGAAGTCCTTAAATAAATACACAAAAGCCAAGACACTTACCAGACATGTCATCGACCAAAATCCATGCGATGTGCCAAGCTTGTCTACATCAATACTCCAATAACCATTGTTCGACAACCAAACAGAAATCACTACCATCGAATTATTCAATGCATGAGCTATCACCGCAGTCCACAATCTACCGCTATAAAGGAAATAATAGCCGAATATCGCCCCCATCAGCATTCGCGGAACGAATCCGAAGAATTGGAAATGCATGAATGAGAAGATAAATGCTGTAACCCACACTGCGATGTGCCGATTCATTAATCCATGCAACAACCGTTGAATGCCCCCGCGAAAAAACATCTCCTCGGCCAAACCGGTAAGACATCCAATCACCAAAACGCCCGAAATTAGCCCCCAAACCGACGTATCAGCCATCAACGCATCGGTTAAAGCCTTCGCGGCATTCTCCATAGCTCGCATCTGCTGCTCTATCGCCGACATCGACTCAGGAAGTGTCAACCGCTCATTCCATTCAATGATATTATTCAGCGGCACCATACTAAAGATGTATAATCCGACAATCATGGCAATTAGCACCCAGCCAGGCCAGCGATTCAACGTCAATTCGTCGCACACATTGCGCGACTGCATTCGCGCCACGATAAACGAAGGCACAATAAATGCCAACAAGGCTTGAACCACCGACGAGAGCAGAGTCGATGTCCTATAATCCAACCCCAAAGAATTTATAATCAGCACAATTGCCGATGTCGCTAAAAACATCACAATAAAGAGTCCGAACAGTACCATCAGCAGTACTGCCGGACTCCATTTATGTTTCGATCCTATTCGCTCCGTCATATCGATTAATCGAAGTTTTTCTTTGTAAATATAAAGTCACGTCCGAGGTATTTCTCCCTCACTATCGGATTGGCGGCAAGCTCCTCGCTTGTGCCTTGAAACAACACATTTCCCTCAAAAAGAAGATACGCACGGTCGGTAATACTCAAAATTGAATCCGCTTTATGGTCCGTAATCAAAATACCGATATTGCGCTCCTTGAGATGATAAACTACCTTCTGAATATCCTCAACAGCGATCGGGTCTACGGCCGCAAACGGCTCATCGAGCATTATGAATTTCGGATTGATTGCCAAACAACGTGCAATCTCCGTGCGTCGACGCTCGCCTCCCGATAGGTTGTTTCCTAAATTATGACGAACTTTCTCGAGCGAAAATTCTCGAATCAAAGCCTCAAGTTTCTCCTTCTGGTACTCTTTCGACGTATTGGTCATCTCAAGAATGGAGCGGATGTTATTCTCGACCGACATGGTTCGAAACACCGACGCCTCCTGAGGCAAATATCCAATACCCAAACGTGCACGCTTATAAACCGGAGCCGATGTAATCGTCTTGTTGTCAAGATAAACTGTGCCGCCATTTGGCTGAATCAATCCAACGGTCATATAGAATGTAGTTGTTTTGCCGGCACCGTTAGGACCCAGTAATCCTACAATCTCACCCTGTTCCACATAGATTGAAACCTTGTTGGCAACGGTTCGTTTGCCATACTTCTTAACCAGATCATGCGTACGCAATATACCCTTCTCTGGCAACTCAATCTCTGTATCCGACGCCTGGACCTTGACATCCGCACCCTCCTGCTCGATTACTTCTGATTCAACGTTCACATCAAGCTTCTGCATGTCTGGCACAACCCCTTCAAGCTCTTGCTCCTCTTCGGGAGTAAGCTTATCCGGAACCTTAGAACCCTTCTTGCGAAAGCGACTCGGATCTAACAACGTTTTAAATTTCATTTTGTCGGCGTGAGTAAAGAACGAATATAATCGGTCAGAAGCTTAATGGCTACATTATTATGTCCGCCTTGGGGCACAATCAAATCGGCATAACGCTTCGTGGGCGCAATATGCAATTCATGCATTGGCTTCAACGTCTCCTGATAACGATCAATAACCATGCGGGGTGTGCGACCACGCTCAATACAATCGCGATGAATTACGCGAATCAAACGATCGTCGGCATCAGCATCAACAAACACCTTCACATCCATCATATCTCGCAACTCCGGATCGGTCAATACCAAAATTCCCTCAACAACAATTACATCGCGCGGCTCGATACGCACCGTCTCCTTCTGACGCGAACATGTCAAAAAATCATAAGTCGGCATATCTACGGCGCGACCAGCCTTCAACTCCTTAAGATGTTCAACCAACAACGACCATTCGATCGACTTCGGCTCATCGTAATTCATCTTCAGACGCACCTCCAACGGAATATGCTTATTATCACAATAGTAACAATCCTGAGGAATAATTGCAACCTCATCCTGAGGCAACGCCTCCATTATACGTCTTACAACTGTACTTTTGCCGGAACCTGTGCCACCGGCTATTCCTATTATTATCATATCTTTTATTTTTCTGATTTTAAACAACAAAATTAATAAAAACTTTTCGTTTTAGCCTCATTTGCAATATAAATTTTCATTTAATTTTTCAATAAATTCAAACGTTCAATTCCCATTCCGATAACCATGGACAATACATGTTTTCTAACATATTTTTTTATTAGGCAGTCTCATAAATTCACCTTAAATTTGCAAAAAATTAAAATGTAAACATCATGAAGAAACACAATTTTTTCGCTGGTCCCTGCATCCTTGCTCCGCAGGTGATCAAAGCTACAGCCGATGCTGTAATGAATTTCGCGGATATGGACCTCTCACTCCTCGAGATCTCTCACCGCACTAAGCAGTTCCAGGCTGTCGTTGATGAAGCTCAAGCGCTTGTTAAGGAGCTTCTTAACGTTCCGGAGGGATATAGCGTTCTTTTCCTTGGCGGCGGTGCAAGCCTCCAGTTCGCTATGTCTGCAATGAACTTCCTCAAAACTAAGGCCGCTTACCTTGACACCGGCGTTTGGGCTAACAAGGCTATCAAAGAGGCTAAACTCTTCGGCGAAGTTGAGGTCGTTGCTTCTTCAAAAGACAAAAACTACAACTACATCCCCAAAGATTATACCGTACCCGCTGATGTTGACTATTTCCATTACACATCAAACAACACCATCTACGGTACTGAAATCCACACCGATCCCGAAGTTCCCGTTCGCATGATCTGCGACATGAGCTCAGATATCTTCTCTCGTCCGGTCGACGTTTCTAAATACGACCTTATCTACGCCGGCGCTCAGAAGAACCTCGCTCCTTCAGGCGTGACTATCTGTATCGTAAGAGACGAAGCTCTCGGCGAAGTTCCCCGTGTTGTGCCCACAATGATGCGCTACAAAACTCACGTTGACAAGGGCTCTATGTTCAACACCCCCCCGGTACTCCCCATCTTCTCTGCCCTCCAGACTTTGAAGTACTACAAAGAGCTCGGCGGTGTTGAAGCAATCGAAAAGATGGCTATCGCCAAGGCCGACAAACTCTACGATGCAATCGACAACAGCAAGATGTTCGTTGCTACTGTTCCGGCTAAAGAGGATCGTTCGCGCATGAACATCACTTTCGTTCTCAAACCGGAATATGCTGAACACGAAAAAGCATTCCTCGACATCTGCGCTGAGCGTGGCATCATGGGCATTAAGGGTCACCGCGACGTTGGTGGTTTCCGTGCTTCTATGTACAACGCTCTCCCCATGGAGTCGGTCGAAGTACTCGTGAACACAATCAAAGATTTCGAAGCTAAATATTAATTTCGACAACACAGGCTCCACCGCTCATCACTTGCGCGGTGGAGTCTTAATAACATAGAATATGAAAATCTTAGTTTTCACAGAGAAGCCTTTCGCTAAAGCTGCCGTAAAGGCTATTGAGAATGTCGTTAACGCCTCTGGCAACGACCTCAAACTCGTTGAATATGGAACTCGCGAAGACCTTCTCGCTGCCGTTGCCGACGCAGAAGCTCTTATTGTGCGTAGCGACAAAGTCGATGGCATCGTAATGGACCACGCTCCGAAGTTGAAAGTTATCGTTCGCGCTGGTGCCGGCTACGACAACATTGACCTCGAAGCAGCTACTGCTCACAATATCTGCGTCATGAATACACCCGGACAGAACTCAAACGCTGTTGCTGAGCTCGTATTCGGTATGATCGTTATGATGTGCCGTAACCAGTACAACGGCAAATCTGGCTCTGAATTGAAGGGCAAATCTCTCGGCATCTACGCTTACGGTCAAGTAGGTCGCAACGTGGCTCGAATCGCTAAAGGTTTCGGCATGAAACTCGAAGCACTCGACAAATTCGTGTCTGACGAAATCATGGAAGCCGATGGCATCAAACCCGTTCACGACGTAAAAGAACTCTTCGCCAACAACGACTTCGTATCTCTTCACATCCCGGCTACAGCTGAAACTAAAAAGTCGATCGGCTACGATCTCGTTATGCTCATGCCCCAGGGCGGTGTGCTTGTCAACACGGCTCGCAAAGAGGTTATCGATGAAGAAGGCCTCTTGAAAGCACTTACCGAGCGTCCCGACATCCGCTACGTTTCTGACATCAAGCCTGACATGGCCGAAGAATTCGAGAAGAACTTCGCTGAACGCGTATTCTTCACTCCGAAAAAAATGGGTGCACAGACAGCTGAAGCAAACTTCAACGCTGGCGTAGCAGCTGCTGAGCAATCTATTGCATTCCTCAAAGATGGTTGGAACAAATACCAGGTAAATAAATAATCTCTAAGTAGCTCAGAGAAATTAAAGAATAAATAAAACGAAGTTATTTTTGTGCTGATTTGGATGCGGAAGGAAGGAGCATACATGTGTATGCGACTGACTGACAAATCCAAAGCAGCCAAAAAGAACGAGTTTTATTATTCAAGACAATCCATTCATAATGTCGATTAATTTCTCTGAGCTACTGAGACTCTAACATCCGCCTCAAGATAATAAATCTAAAGGGGCGTCAGTTCTATTTTTGAACTGGCGCCCCTTTCTTTATCAAACCATCTATGTTTCACACAAAATGACAAGGGAGTGCAACTCATTGAGCTGCACTCCACTTAGTTATGGTTCTCAGAAATTCTTTTTTACTTCAAATCATTCTACATCTGCATAGGTGATGTCCAACTTGTCGGAGCCGTCGGTATAGTCTACGGTTATTGTTCCGCCAATGCGACCCTCAGCATTTAATGTCAACATCTGCTCGGCCATCTCATCTTCGAGATATTTCTGGATTGCACGCTTCAACGGACGCGCACCAAAATTCTTGTCATATCCCTTGTCGGCGAGGAAGGATTTTGCCTTCTCTTTCAAATCCATCTTATAGCCCATCTTCTCGATTCGACCATAAAAATGCTTCAACTCGATATCAATGATCTGCTCGATTGCGGCCTTGTCAAGCTGATCGAACATAATTATATCATCGACACGATTCAAAAACTCAGGACTAAATACCTTGTTCAAGGCTTTATTGATGACTCCGTGCGACTGTTGCTTCGACAACTCTTCTGTATTGAAACCGATACCGCCACCGAACTCCTTCAACTGACGCGATCCGACATTGCTTGTCATAATCAATATCGTATTCTTGAAGTCAATCTTCCGACCCAACGAATCGGTCAAGCGACCCTCGTCCATTACCTGCAACAGCATGTTGAACACATCGGGATGCGCCTTCTCGATCTCATCAAGCAACACCACCGAATAAGGACGACGACGTACCTTCTCGGTCAGCTGTCCGCCCTCCTCATATCCAACATATCCCGGAGGCGCTCCAACCAATCGTGACACAGTGAATTTCTCCATGAATTCACTCATATCCATGCGGATCAACGATGAGTCAGAATCAAACAAATACTCCGACAATTTCTTTGCTAAGTGAGTTTTACCAACACCCGTTGGGCCCAGGAACATGAACACACCAATCGGCTTTTCGGGATCCTTCAAACCGATACGATTGCGCTGAATAGCTTTTACAACTTTCTGCACCGCATCATCCTGTCCGATAACACTACCCTTCAGCGAATCGCGCATCTGCAACAATCTCGCACCTTCGGCTTGAGCTATGCGTTGAGCCGGCACACCGGTCATCATCGCTACTACCTCGGCTACCTTATCTCCGTCAACAACCTGGCGCGACTCATCGAGTGTCTTCTCCCATTGCTTCTTTGCCTCCTCGAGTTTCTCTTTCGCGATGTTGATATCGTCGCGAAGTGTAGCAGCAAGTTCATAATCCTGCTTCTTGGCTGCCTCGATTTTGGCACTATTCAACTCATCGATCTGCTTCTCAAGTGCCTCAATCTCCTCCGGAACTTTTATTTCCGAAATATGTACACGGCTTCCTGATTCATCAAGAGCATCAAGTGCCTTGTCGGGGAAGTTGCGGTCGCTGATATAACGCTCGGTAAGAGATACGCATGCCAACAATGCATCGTCGGTATATTCTACATTATGATGCTTCTCGTACTTATCTTTAACCTGACGCAAAATCTCGAGTGTCTCTTCGGCAGAGGTCGGCTCTACCATAACCTTTTGGAAACGACGTTCCAATGCACCATCCTTCTCTATATTCTGGCGATATTCATCGAGCGTCGTCGCACCGATGCATTGAATGTCACCACGTGCCAACGCCGGCTTCAATATGTTTGCTGCATCCATGGTGCCAGGTGCGCTTCCCGCTCCAACGATGGTATGAATCTCATCTATAAATAGAATGATATCCGGATTCTTGGCCAACTCATCAAGAACGGCCTTGATGCGTTCCTCAAACTGACCTCTGAATTTCGTTCCGGCTACCATGCCCGGCAAATCCAAGCTAATCACACGCTTTCCGAACAACACGCGAGGCACCTTGCGCTCATTAATGCGCAACGCCAAACCCTCGACGATGGCCGACTTACCAACACCAGGTTCTCCAATCAATACCGGATTGTTCTTCTTGCGACGCGACAATATCTGCGCCAAACGCTCAATCTCGGTCGCACGACCTACCACTGGATCCAACTTGCCGTCGGCAGCAGCTCGTGTCATATCAAAGCCAAACTTATCGATGGCTGGCGTGTCGCTCTTATGACGCTCGCGACGTCCCTTCGAATCGCCATCCTGCTGACCTGATTTTGAGAAATGCTGCTTGTTTTCCTCCTCATTCTCATTCTCCGCCGTACTGAAGGAATTCTCCGGCAAACTTACGGGCATTGAAATACCGTTCATCGAATGTATTGATATATCGAAATTAAAATAATCTTCCTTTATCTGTTTCAATATCTGACTATCCATGGCTCGCTTATCGTGAATCAAAGCCAAAAGGATATGCTCTCCTCCCACTTGAGGTGCATTCATCTTGCGCGACTCAGAAACAGCCAATTGCAATTGGCGTATAGCTGAGCGCGAAATCTTATAGTCAAGTCCGAACAAGTTAGTGGTCTCACCCTCCTCTTTATATTCCTTCAGATAGTTTTCGAGTGTAGACTCGATATCCTCTATCGGAATGTGGAGATGCGACATGATTCTGTGAATATAGCCTTCGCGCGATTTCAAGGCTCCTAACACCAAGTGCTCGCACGATATGCAAGGCGCATCAAATCGCTGTGCCTCGTTCTTGCCAATTTCCAGAATATGTTTAAACTGCTTTGAAAATTCGTTATTCATCAATATTCCTTTCTTTTTCAACCATTTGCGGCAACACTAACCGCAACGGATTTATATTCTTTCACTATTGAAGTAATCTTCCCTTATATTATAACAATTCCCGTGCCAAAAATTATGAAGTTGTTTAAACTTATTTTTTATTAAGATTTGC
>QLIP01046852.1_pt1 | contig 9921 bp, 4 predicted proteins | sample 1769771 | NCBI WGS metagenome assembly QLIP01 (sample SAMN09428762, study PRJNA476227) | Gut metagenome, whole genome shotgun sequencing project. | isolation source: cecum | host: Rhizomys sinensis | place: China: Jinsha town of Minqing, Fujian Province | collected 2013-09-23
CGAGGTGGGGGTGCGAGTTGAGGATGCGAGGTGAGGGCGCGAGGTGAGGGTGCGAGGTGAGGGCGCGAGGTGAGGGCGCAAGGTGAGGGCGCGAGGTGAGGGCGCGAGGTAGGGGTGCGAGGTGGGGCGCGAGGAGGGGGCTCCCAAGGAGGGGCGGGGCGCCCCTTGCGGGGTTAGAGGCGGCGCTTTTTGCGGTTGGCGGCGGCGTTGGGGTCGAAGGGGTTGGCTGTGGGGGCGAAGGGCTGCTCTTCGTCCCCCTCATCGAGATCGCCGGTGTTGTTTGTGCGGTCGGTTTTCTTGCGCTCGGGTTTGTTTTTCTTCACTGCATCGGGCTTCTGGAGATTGATGGCGGTGGCAAAGACATCCCAGTTCTCATCTTTGTCCCAGTTCTTTTTCAGATTGATGACTTTGGGGTAGTAGTAGGCAAGCTCCGGTTCCTTGATGCCTGGACGCAGCTTTATTTGCGGGTTGGCAGTGGAGTCGGTGTTGTTCAGGGTGCTGGAGTCGGTGTTGTTCAGGGTGCTGGAGTCGGTGCTGTTTAGGGTGTCGGAGTTGGGTGCGGTTTGATTTGTGGGGGAATAGTCGCCGGGGTCGAAGATGCCGTTGTTGTTGTAGTCCTCGATGATGCGGGCGTAGTATTTACCGGGCGAGAGGAAGCGGAAGGTGACTTTGTTGTCTTTGACGGGTTGCGTGGCTACGACAGCGTCCGAGGTGTTTAGTAGCTCGACAAAGGCGGGGATTGAGTCCATGCCGGTGATGGTGAAACGCAGTGAGCAGTAGTCCTCCTCTTTTTTTGTCGAGAAGTCTTTGATTGCAGGACGCGATACTTTACCGTAGAGGTCTTGCACGGCGAGAGTGTCGACGGTGAGTCGGTATTTGGTATCGTAGCTCCAGGGGTATTCAATCTGGAAACTGCGTGGGGATACGGAATCCTGTCGGGAGAGGTGATATTTGCTGCGTACCGGTCGCCAGAGAGTGTCTACCATCTGCTCGAGGCGGAATGCCGCGGAGTCGATGTGAGCAGCGGGAACGGGAAGTTTTATAAGGAGAGGGGTGTTTATCTCCTTGGGTGTTTCGATATCGATGTTGAATGTGATTCGGGCTAGAGAATCGGCTACAGAAAGTTTGTTTTTATTCTTGTCTTTGTCTTTATTTTTATCTTTTTTTACCACCTTGGGCTTGATTGTGAATAGTTTGAGTGTATCGGTGGTAAGTGCCAGGTTGCCGGTAGAGTCGGTGCGCAGGTAGCGGGTCTGCAGCAGCAGTGAGTCGGTGGCTACGAGACGTTTGGGGAGCCAGTATACCAGTGAGTCGTTGGCGAGATTTCTTTCGAGGGTGTAGTCGCTCCACTCCGAGCCGTCGGGTGAGATGACAGAGATGTCGGGGAGCTGGGTGAGGGTGGTGTTGAATTTCAGGAATACTCTTGTAGAGTCGATTCTTTCGGATTTTGTGAGGTATTGAGGGCGTTTTTCGCTGTTGAATGTGCGCAGCAGGATATCGTTGGGGAGGAAACGGGTGCGCTTACGCATAATGATTGTGTCCACTTCACCGAGTGGGGTGAAGATGGTATCGGGGGTTTCGACAATTTCGGTTGATGGGGTTACGGTAAGGGGGAAGAATGCGATGTCCTCTTCCGGGTTGGCATATTTGTAGTCGCCGTCCTTGTCGTCGAGGGCAAAGACGCGGTAGTTCCCTTCCTTGAGACCGCGAATCACAAACTCACCCTTGTCGTTGGTTTTGGCGAGTCGGATAAACGGGGTCGTATTAAAGGAGGAGTCGTTACCTTCGGGGTGAACGCCGACAAGGATACCTTTTCTGGGTTCGAGGTCGCGTGCGTTGAGTACCATCCCCGATATGCGCAGGGAGTCGATTTCGGCACCGGTGGAGAAGGTGTAGGCAAAGCCGTCGAGTTTGTTACCCTCATTGTTGTCTTCGATGGCATCGGCAAAGTCGATGGTGTAAGTGGTGTTTGGTCGCAACGAATCAAACTGGACGTTGATTTTGCGTCCGAGAGCTTCGACGCGCGGAGGACGCTTGGATGGTGGGGAAACCACCACTTTGGTCATAGGGTCCTTGACGTTGACCAATTCGTTAAAGGTAAGAGAAATCTTGTTTTTGGAGACGTTGGTAGCGCCCGCTGCTGGAGTAGCCGAGATGAAGATGGGTGGGTCCTCGTCGCGCGGTCCCCCTGAGGGGTTGCCGATATTGGCACAGGCGGCAGCGAGAACTAACAGGGAGGAGAGCAGAATGGCAGGCGCAAAACGCATTTTAACAGTTTGAATATTCATTGTGATAACGGATTCTATCGAAAACGAGGTCAAAAATAGAAAAAATATTTGAGAAAACGGGGTATATGGTGTTAAAATAATAGTAATGATGTTCAAAAGCTCAAAAAAAAGAAGTATATTTGCAAGCTGAAACGAGTGTGCAGACGTGTCTGGGCACAAAAGGGGCATATTTTGCCCTGTCAACCATGAAAGAAATTAAAACAATAAAATAACATTTAGAAATGCAGAACAAAGGGTTTATCAGCACCGTTGCCGTGCTTCTCGTGTTAATCTGCGGCTTCTATCTGTCGTTCTCGTTCGTGACCTCTCACTATGAGCAGAAGGCGAAAGAGTTTGCGCAGATGAAGGCGAAGACAAGCGATGAGACCAACGATGTCTACAAACAAAGTCTGAAGCAATTCAACGACTCAATCGACAAAGAGAAAGTTTATCTGTGGTACACCTACAACCAGGTGCGCAAGATGGAGGTTGGTCTCGGTCTTGACCTGAAGGGTGGTATGAACGTGGTATTGGAAATCTCGGTACCCGACATTCTTCGTCAGTATTCAAGCGGCGAAGCTCAGACAGCACAGATCAATGCCGCAATCAAGAAGGCAGAGGCCGACGGTGCAAAGGGAGCTGATGCCGACTTTGTGAACCGCGTGGCATCCTACATTCAGCCCGGTGCCATGGCTGGTCTGTTTGTGCGCGAAGGTGAATTCCTGGGTGCACTCAAGAGCAACTCGACCAACGCCGAAGTAACCGAAGCACTCAACAAGCAGGTTGCAAGCCAGGTTGACGCAGCTTTCAATATCTTCCGCACACGTATCGACCAGTTTGGTGTGGTTGCCCCCAACATCCAGAAGCTTCAGGACAAGAGCGCTCAGGTGCTTCTTGAGCTCCCCGGTGTAAAGGAACCCGAGCGTGTAACCGAACTTCTCAAGTCGAGCGCTAATCTTGAGTTCTATGAAGTTTACAACTACAACGAAATCGCATCCGATCTTCAGCGTTTTGCTACTGCCTATGCACAGCAGGACAGCGTAGGTCAGGTTAACGTTATCGCACTTCTCGGTGGCGGTCAGCGTGCCGGCAGCCCCGTTGTTGGTATGGTGTCACCCCAGAACAAGGCTCTGGTTGACTCTATCATGAACTCTGACCTTGCCAAGAGCATCCTCCCCAACGACCTTCAGCTTAAGTGGACCACCAAGCAGGTTCAGTTCCCCGTGACCGACGCCAACGGCAACGTTGTGAAGAAGGCTAACGGTGAGGACAAGACAGTTGGTTACTACCAGCTTGTTGCACTCAAGGGTGATCCTGCTCTTGAAGGTGATGCCATTACCAGCGCCAGCTCCGAATACGACAAGCTGAGCGGTAACAGCGTTAGCATGAAGATGACCGACCGCGGTGCTCAGGAGTGGGCAACAATCACCCGCAACAACCTGGGTCGCAGCATCGCCATCGTACTTGATGACAATGTATACTCATTCCCGAACGTAAACAGTGAAATTCCTAACGGAATTTCAACAATCACCGGTGACTTCTCGCTTGAGGAAGCCAATGACTTGGCCAACGTTCTCAAGAGCGGTAAGATGAGCGCCAAGGTAAATGTTGTGAGCAACAACGTAATCGGTCCGAGCCTCGGTGCCGAAGCCATCGAAATGGGCTTCCTCTCGTTTATCGTGGCCATCGTGCTCCTTATGATCCTTATGATTGCATACTATGGCTGGATTCCCGGTCTCGTAGCCAACGTGGGTCTTATCCTTAACCTTTACTTCACACTCGGTATCCTTGCTTCAATTCAGGCGGTGCTTACACTTTCGGGTATTGCGGGTATCGTGCTTGCACTCGGTATGGCGGTCGACGCCAACGTACTTATCTTTGAACGTGCCAAGGAAGAGCTTGCCACTGGCAAGAAACTCCGTCAGGCCATCTCAGAGGGTTACAGCAATGCGTTCTCGGCCATCTTCGACTCGAACCTTACTTCGATTATCACCGGTGTGATTCTTCTTATCTTCGGTTCAGGTCCTATCAAGGGTTTTGCCACTACTCTTATAATCGGTCTTGTATGCTCATTCTTCACAGCAGTGTTCTTGACCCGCATCGCATTTGACCTTATCACTAAGGACGGTCGTTGCGCCAACATGGACTTCGCAACCAAGCTGAGCCGCAACTTCCTCACTAACCCCAGTTTCAACTTCCTGGGTCAGTGGAAGAAGGCATCTGTAATCTGGATTGCCCTGATGGTAGTGTCGGTAGGTTCGCTCGTGTTCCGCGGCATGAACCAGGGTATCGACTTCTCGGGTGGTCGCAACTATGTTGTACAGTTTGAAAAGAACGTAGACCGCGAGGCAGTACAGAAGAAACTTCTTGACCTCCTCCAGAAGGAAGCTAACGACCCGACCGTATCGGTAGCCGTAATCAATATCGACAACCCCTCGAAGCTTCGTATCTCGACCAACTACAAGATTGCTCAGGAGTCGGAAGGTATCGAAAACGAAATCGCATCACTTCTTTACAAGGGTCTTCAGGACGAACTTACTGTAAACGGTAAGGTGATGAGCCAGGATGCATTCTCGGTAAGCGACGAAAGCCACGGTATCATCTCTATCCAGAAGGTAGGACCGTCAGTGGCCGACGACATGAAGCGTGACGCATGCTGGGCAGTAGGTCTTGCACTTGTGTGTATGTTCCTCTACATCCTGCTCCGTTTCCGCAACATCGCCTTCTCGGTTGGTGCTGTAGCTGCCGTAGCGCTCACTACATTCCTTATTATCGGTTTCTACTCAGTATGCTGGGGCTTCCTACCGTTCTCAATGGAAATTGACCAGTCGTTTATCGCAGCTGTACTTACCATTATCGGTTATCAGATCAATGACACCGTGGTAGTATTTGACCGCGTACGCGAAATGATCGGTCTCTATCCGAAGGAAGACCGATACAAGACCTTCAACAAGTCGCTCAACCAGACATTGAGCCGTACGGTAATGACATCGTTCTCTACCCTGTTGGTGCTCCTCTGCATCTTCTTCCTGGGTGGTGACACAATCCGCTCATTTACCTTCGCCATGATCTTCGGTGTAGTGGTAGGTACATTCTGTACACTCTTCTGTGCAGCCCCCATCGCTTACAAGATTATGCGCAATCAGCAGAAAAAGCTTGCACCCGTCGATGGCAAGCCCGTGCTTGAAGGAAACCGTCGTTTCAAATAATCGATATGATTATACCCAGTGCTTAAGATATAAACCTATAAAATAGGTAATATAAGGAAAGCATAAAAGATAGCAAAAGAGGTGTCAACTTCGGTTGATACCTCTTTTTTGTGAAAATATGCTTAATAATATCTCGAATCAGATGAGATATTTTGTAATCTTTTAGTATTTTTGCAAATTGAAACATCTATGCGCAACTGGTCGCCGCGCCGGGCAAACCCAGAGGTGACGGCTTAGCGCCGACGCAGCCCAGAGGAAATTGCTTTGTGCGGGCAAAGCCCTAGCGGTGACGGCTTAGCGCCGACGCAGCCCAGAGGAAATTGCTTTGTGCGGGCAAAGCCCTTGCGGTGACGGCTTCGCGCTGGCCAGCTCTAATGACTAATGACTAACGACTAGTGACTAATTACTAGTGGACTAATTACTAACGACTAACGACTAAAACAACAATGATATATTATCTCAACATAGGGAGCAACCTCGGAGTGCGCAATCTGAATCTGAGCCGCGCCGTAAGTGCCATCGAGAAAGAATTCGGTTATTTCGAGCTCTCCAAGCAAGTGGAGTCAGAGCCGTGGGGGTTTGACAGCAGTAACAAGTTTTTGAATATCGGAATGCTGGTGCAGAGCAACAAAGGTCCGATCGAAGTTTTGGGTATCCTGAAGGGGATAGAGAAAAGTATCTCCCCCGCCTCTCACCGCAAGGCAGACGGCAGCTATGCCGACCGGCTTATAGATATAGACATTATGGCAGTGGAGAATCCCGAAGCTGCTGACGGCCGTTACACCGTGACTATGGACACCGCGGAACTAACTTTGCCGCATCCGGGGCTGCAGGACCGCCCATTCTTTATCGAACCGTTTCAGCAGCTTCTCGAGTTGCGCAGCAAGTGGAATGAGAGCGACAAGTGGGGAGAGATAGAAGATAAGAGATAAGAGATAAGAGATAAGAGATAGGAGATAGGAGATAAAAGATACGAGACAAGAGAATAAACCTAATAATATGAAAAAACTATTTTTAACAGCCGCATTGGCCGCTACCATGGCTGCCGGTGCATCGGCCCAGACACCGCGTTGGTTGCGTAATCCGGCTATCTCACCGGATGGCACAACGGTAGCCTTCACCTACAAGGGTGACATCTTTACCGTTCCGGTTAGCGGTGGTAAGGCGCGTCAGATTACATCGAACGCCGCCTATGACACAGCACCCGTGTGGAGCCCCGACGGCAAGACCATCGTGTTCCAGTCCACCCGCGAAGGGTCGCCCGACATCTACTCGGTTAGCAAGGATGGAGGAACGCCTGTGCGTCTCACAACAGGGAGCGGTTCGGAAACTCCGATGGCATTCCTCAACGATAAGGAGTTGCTTCTCACTACATCGGGTATGCCTGCCGTGAACTCGGCTCACCCCCCGTTTGGCAGCCAGCTATACAAATTGGATGTTACCACCCCCGGCAAGCGCCCCGAGCTATTCCTGTCGCTACCGGTGAGCGCTGTTAGCGTGGGTAAAAACGGGAAAATACTCTATCAGGACCGCAAGGGTGTGGAGAATGTATGGCGCAAGCATGAACGCTCGTCGCAGACATTTGATATCTGGATGACAGATAAAGGGAAATTTACAAAGCTCACCGACTTCCAGGGGCATGATATGAACCCGGTGTGGAAAGCCGACGGGAGTGGTTACTATTATATAAGCGAGCAGGACGGTATTCTGAACGTATATGAGTCGAGCCTTGACGGTAAGAGCCGCAAGCAGCTCACCAAGTTCAAGAAGCATCCGGTACGCTTCCTTTCGGCATCGAACAGCGGAACGCTTGCCTACTCGTGGGACGGGGACCTCTACGTGCAGAAGCCCGGTGGCAAACCCGAGAAGCTTAATGTAGAGCTGGTGGCCGACCAGTATGACGGTGACCGTGTTAAGAGCTTTGTCAATAACGGCGCAACATACCTGGCAGCATCCCCCAGCGGTAACGAACTGGCATTTGTGATTCGCGGCGAGGTGTATGTAACCGATGCGAAATACAAGACCACAAAGCGCATCACCGACACGCCGGCTCAGGAGCGTGTGGTAAGCTTCTCGAAAGATGGTCGCACTCTGGTGTATGACTCTGACCGCAACGGATACTGGGGTCTGTATCTTGCCAAAATCAAAAATCCCGATGAGAAGCAGTTTGCCTATGCCACCGAGATTGTAGAGGAACCCCTGTATCAGTGCAAGACAGCGGCTCAGCAGCCTCAGTTCTCGCCCGACGGCACCAAGGTGGCCTTTCTTGAGAACCGCACCGAGCTTAAGGTGATTGATGTAAAGAGCAAGAAGGTTACAACAGTGCTTCCCGGTAAGTTTAACTACAGCTATCAGGATGGCGACATATCGTTTGAGTGGAGTCCGGACAGCAACTGGCTTGTGATAAGTTATATCGGCATTGGTGGCTGGAACAACTGCGACATCGCCATGGTTAAGGCTGACGGCAGCGAGGTGGTGAACCTAACTGAAAGTGGCTATTCCAACGGTAACCACAAGTTTGGTCTTGACGGGAAGGCAGTGATGTACACTACCGGCAAGTATGGTATGAAGGCTCAGGGCTCGTGGGGCAATCAGACCGATATCGTAATGTCGGTTCTCGACGGCGACGCCTGGGATAAATTTAGAGCTACCGAGGAGGAACTTGCCATAGCCGAGAAGGAGGAGAAGGCAAAGAAGGAAAAAGAGGAGAAAGCCAAGAAGGAAGCTGAATCCAAGAAAGACAAGAAGGGTAAGAAAGAGGAGACCAAAGAGGAGAAGAAGCCAGCTTTCGAACCCGAGTTTGACAAGCAAAAATACCGCACGGTGCGTCTCACCACCGGAGCCGGCAGCTATGGAGACTATTTCCTTTCGCCCAAGGGTGACAAGTTCTACTATGTGATGTATTCAAATGGAGGCCCGGCACTCTATGTTCGCGACCTCAAGAAGGGTGACAACAAGCCTCTGATTCAGGGTGTGAGCGGAAGTATTGTACCTGATGCCAAGGGTGAGAACGTCTTCCTTATCGGGGACAATGCCCTCTGGAAACTTGATCTGAATCGTGGTTCGAAGGAGCGTATTGAGTTTGATGCCCCCTACGACCGCAAGCCCTCGCTGGAGCGTGAATATATGTACGACCACATGGCGCGTCAGGTCAACGACAAATTCTATGACAAGGATATCCACGGCATCGACTGGGCAGGTATCTGCGCTCACTACCGTGAATTCCTACCCTATATCAACAACAACCAGGATTACTCAATCCTGTTGAGCGAGGTATTGGGTGAGCTCAACGCATCGCACACAGGTTCGGGTTATCGTGCCCCCGCTGCGCGCATGAGTGTTGCAGAGCTGGGAGTATTCTTCGACCAGGATTACAAAGGGGATGGTCTTAAGATTGCCGAAGTGCTTCCTTACGGTCCTCTTGCATACAAGAAGATGAATGTGCAGCCCGGAGATATCATCATGAGCATTGACGGTTCTAAAATTCTTGCCGGCAATGATTATAATGAGTTGCTTGAGGGTAAAGAGGGTAAGAAGACCCGTCTCGAAATCAAACGTGTTAACGGAAAGACCGATTTCATCGAGATGAAGCCCACGTCGAAGGGTGATATCAATGATGAGCTTTACCTGCGTTGGATTGAACGTAATCAGAAGATGGTTGATTCACTCTCGAATGGGCGCGTAGGGTATGTTCATATCCAGGGTATGGACACCAAGAGCTACCAGCGTGTCTATGACCAACTTCTTGGTAAATACCGCAACTGTGATGCCGTGATTGTCGACACTCGTCACAACGGTGGTGGCTGGCTTCACAACGACGTAGCCCGTCTGTTTGGTGGCAAGGAATATGTACGTTTCACACCGCGAGGTCAGTATATCGGTAGCGAGCCCTTCTCGCAGTGGTACAAGCCCTCGGCAATGCTTGTTAACGAAAGCAACTATAGCGACGCCCACGGCACCCCCTACACCTATCAGACTCTCGGTCTGGGTAAGGTAATCGGTGCTCCGGTGCCGGGTACCATGACTGCTGTATGGTGGGAAACTCAGATAGACCCGACTCTCTATTTCGGTATTCCGCAGGTTACAAGCTCTGATATGAATGGTAATGCACTTGAAAACAAGCAGCTTACCCCTGATATCATAGTTTATAACACACCCGAGGACGAGCTTGCAGGTCGCGATGCTCAGATTGAGGCCGCGGTTAAGCATCTGCTCGAAGAGTCCGACAAGTTCAAGGCTAAGGGTAAAAAGTAACACCGACTCGAGGCAATATAAGACTTCATTCCCCCCTGTGTTAACGATTTTGGGGGAATGAAGTCTAAATAATGCAGAAAAGCTCCCTTCGGGGAGCTTTTTTTGCATTATTACCCATTACTTGTTATCTTTGCAGAGCTTTGGAAATTAAAGAAGTTGTTTAAACTTATTTACGAATCTTAAAATGAAGT
>QLIP01067136.1_pt1 | contig 9895 bp, 7 predicted proteins | sample 1769771 | NCBI WGS metagenome assembly QLIP01 (sample SAMN09428762, study PRJNA476227) | Gut metagenome, whole genome shotgun sequencing project. | isolation source: cecum | host: Rhizomys sinensis | place: China: Jinsha town of Minqing, Fujian Province | collected 2013-09-23
CTCCGAAGCAAACGTTGCTTAGGGGGGTATTAGGCTACCCCATAGGGTTCTATGCGGCAAGTCCCCCTTGTTCACGACTTAAACCCTATCCAGAACATAAGTTCAAGTTTGATTAAGCCATTCCTTCTCGGTTTTTCGAACAATGCATTGCTATTATTAAAAAATTTTGTATATTTGCATCTGCAAACCGAGTTGCGCGGCCACAATATTTGCTTGCAATTCGGGATGCACTGAACATTTTGACATAAGCGTTTATCCGCGCTGATTCTTGACCTTTTGAAATTCTCGCAAAATTTCAGTTTCCTGTCAAGGCTCGTGCAACGGTAGATGCCCGTGAATATGTAATACATTGCATTCGGTAATCATCGGTATGATGATACTTGCCGAAGGCACTTTATGCATATACAAGCGTGGGCTTCTGCGTTGCCGTCCAACAGGAAAAAGGCAATGCGAGAAGCCTCAAAAGGTGGGACGGTAACATTTACAGATACCCACGTTATTTGCTTATATAATAAACCGATCATAATACTTTTCGAATATGAAGATAAACCGACTCATTAAAACCCTGTCACTACTGGTGGTGGTAGCAATTGTAACTACTCTGGCAGGTTGCCACAGCGACGAACCTAATGCGGACAATGAAAAGGCCGCTAAGGTTAAGAGTCTTATCCTGGACGAAAATGGAAATCTGATTTTTACGGCAACCGCATCGGATGGCACATACCTTCTTCCTGTAACAAATGCAGACCAGGCCATGTATGCATGCTCGGAGTTGACATTGAAGCCGTGGGATGGAAAAGCCGCCACTACGGTCAGCTATGGAGCTTACGGCTCGATTAAAATCACTCCGACTCCTAAAGATGGCGTGTTTGCTCAGCTTGTATATAATCTCAAGGATATGACTCCTTTTACAGTTGAGGTTGCGAGTGTTCAATACTGCAATTCCGAGAATTTTCCGTTTGGTCATGGCTCCAATGCTATATATTATCACTGTACCAAGTGCCATGAAGTATACCCGGTGGTCAAACCTTCCAAGTGTGGCAAATGTGGGGGTACTTCGTTTCGAGAAACAAAAGGACAGCCAGATATGCTTTAGGCAACATGGCTTGGTTCGTTCGACATATCTTGCATCGCTTGATGCTGGCACTTTTGGTGTCGGCATCAATCACTTTATGCGGATGTGAAGAAGGGCCAACAGCCAAGCTACCTGCTCCACAAATCATTTTTATGTTTTCGCCCGGTGGTTTGGGCGATATGTCTTATAATGATTTGATTCTTAAAGGGCTGCAGCAGTTCAGGATGAAGCATCCCGATGTGCGGATTTTTATGAGTTCGCCGAAGTCTATTGCAGATGTGGAACAAGCCTTTGCAGAGTGGATTGGCAGCCCGCAGATTGACAGCCCGAGCCTATTCGTACTCGCAAGCAATGATTATGAGGCGATTGTGGACAGATGCCTCGCCTCGCAAACGCTTTCTGCCAACAAACAGATACTGCTGTTTGAGAGTGGCAAGGAGTATGGCGTAGGTGTAAGCACCTTTCAGATTTCGATGTATGGAGCATCGTACCTTGCCGGTGTCAGCGCGTCGCAGCTTGCAAGCAAACCGATTGTGTTGCTTGCCAATATGAACGACAAGCCTATTGTCGTAGCTCGCGACGGATTCATGGCGGGATATGGCACGGCGAGCGACCTTGAATATCTCGCCGAGGACTGGACTGGATATATCTCAGCGAATAGCGTCTATCAAAAGATGCACTCTTGGAGCGCTTGCTATGACTACATCTTCCCCGTCTGCGGTGGGTCCAATGCCGGTTTATATCGCTACTCTCGCGAGAGTCTGGATTGTCCCTATCTCGTGGGAATGGATGTGGATCAGTCCTCGCTTTCCGACAAAATCACCGGGTCGGTGGTAAAACACATCGACCGGGTCACATACCAATACCTGAGCCAATGGTTGGCTACCAAGCAGCTTCCGAGTCACGCGCTTTACGGGCTTGAAAGCGGATATGTCGACTGGCTTCCATCTCCAAAGTATACCGAGGACCCGTTTGCCGTCACCAATCAGCATCGCATTGATGCTATTAGCAAAGAAAAGGAGTATCATGAGATGGATTAAGTACATTGCACTGATTTGCGTGGCAGTCTTGTCTTATGGATGCACCGACAAAGACCGCGATGAGGACTTTCCGAACAATGTAGTCTGGACGGAGAAGGTCGTTGCTGTGGTCTTGCCAATGGAGAAAGGGCTCGACAGACATTGGCGGAGAACAGCGGATATGTTTGCGTCAAACTTCAAGCGAGCCTTTGTCAATCAATCCAAAGGCATTAAATTCAAATTTGAGTATTATGACGAATCCACGGCTGATATACCAGCGCTTGCACGACAGCTGGCCATGCGCGACGAAGTCTTTGCCGTGGTGGGAGGCCTGTATTCGTCCAATGCCGCACCGCTTGCTTCTACACTGACTCGCATGGGCAAAACGTTCTTTACGCTTGCCACCACCGAGGAGCTCGTCAGGGCTTATGCCTCAACCGGTTATCTGTGGGCAATGACCGAAACCGACATCACGCAGTGCGAGGTATTGCTTTCCAAAGTAGTAAACTACGGTGGCAAAAGTGTGGCCCTTATAGCCAAGGAGAATGACAGCTACGGGCAGACCTTCGTAAATTGGTTTGCATTCCAAGCCAAAGAACTCGGATTGGAAAACCGTGGCGCATACCTCTATGATGATGTGTCGCTTGGCGATGCCTGCAGTCGGGCTATGCACTGCGGCGCGGAGTATGTTGTGTGCGTACCCTCTGAGATTGAAGATATATCGCAGATGCTTGCGTCCTACGATATCACGCCACGCAGCAACGCCCCCAAGCCTCGACTGCTCTTCTCGGACACTGGCTACGGTGCAGATGTACCCAAGATATTGGGCAGTGCGGCCGAAGGGATGGAAGGTGTTGCCTTTGGAGCGGACCCAGAATCCGGCTTCGATGTGTCATATCACACATTCTTTGGCGAACAAGCCACATTGGGCGAGAGTCAGTTCTATGATGCTCTGATGTTGATTGGCTATGGTGCATGGTATTGCCAACTGCAAGAGGATGTACCGCTCTACAAGGCTCTGCGGCAGATAGTTTCTGGTCGGGATACAAACATGGGCAGTTGGATGGGCGAAGACATGAGCCTGGTAGTAGACGCCCTTGCCCAAGGTAAAAGCCCCGACATCCGAGGTGCTTCGGGGCATCTTGACTTTGATGCCAAGGTCTTTACCAACGTATTGTCTACCACCTACTACAGCTACAAAATTTACAACGGCCAGTACATAATCTTAGACTATAACACCAGCGATGGCGGTAATCGCACTGACGCAACCCTCGCAGGCTGGAACTGGAAGGCATCGCAGATGCAGGACTTCAGTAACTCCACAGGCTTAAGCTATGCCCCTCACACCGGCAACAAGGCCTTGCTCGTGGCAAGTTCAAGGGCTTGGATCAACTATCGCCATCAAGCCGACGTTCTTGCCATCTATCAAGTGCTTAAAACATCGGGGTATACCGATGACGATATAATCCTTATAGCCGAAGACGACCTCGCAACTCATGCCTCAAACCCCACTCAAGGCATGATTCCGATTGCTCCAGGCGGACGCAACTTATACGAAAACGTAACGATTGACTACAAGATGTCATCTCTAACAGCCGACGATGTCTGCGCAATTCTGCGCGGAGAGAAGTCTGAGAGACTCCCTACTGTATTCGACGACACTGGCCAGGGGGATAATATCTTTGTATTCTGGAGCGGCCACGGCGTGCCTGGAGCACTGTGTTGGGGTGAAGACCCCTTCGGTCTCACAGGCGATAAACTCGCAGCAACATTGCAACAGATGGCTACGCGCCGCTCATATCGCAAACTACTCATGATGGTCGAAGCGTGCTACTCCGGTGGCGTAATGAGCCCTTGCGCCGGGCTGCCGGGCATGCTGTTTATCACGGCAGCCAATGCCGACGAAACGTCAAAAGCCGATGTGTTCAGCGACGAATATGGCGTGTGGATGAGCAACCGATTCACTTCGACATTCATCAACCAGATATCAGCCGACCGTGCCACCCCAATGCGAGAGTTGTATTATCGACTGTTTATCAACACTGTAGGTAGTCATGTGATGGTATATAACGCCGACAACTACGACAATCTATACAAATCAAATATCTCCGAATTTATAAATTTAAAACAATGAATATGCTTAAGAAACTTCTTTTCAGTCTTATCGGCATTGTCAGCCTGCAACCGGCGTTTGCACTCGGAGGCGACAGTGAAGGTAACGTAATTACAGATCCACCGGGTCGACGCGAAGTCTACTGTCAGGCTTATCGAATAGCAGGTATCGACTCTGAGTTGCCGTGGTCTTATGGTAACAAAAACGAAATCGTGTGGGATGGCGAGACGGATGTATACTTGTTCCGACCGCTGTGTGAGCGTCTTATCCCAAACGACTACTACCTACACGGTACAAAGAGCGGTGATAATATCACCGTGTCATTACCTCAGTTGATTTCAACAAGTGGTAAAGTCGCTAAGTATATTTGGGCGATGTTGCCTGATGCGATAAACCGCACGTACACTACCCAGGGAGCTCCACGCAATGTGTCTTTCAGTGTAGCTGCAGACGGTTCAATCTCAATGAATGCTCAGGCAGGAGTAGTGCTTGCGATGGGTGACGTAGATGGAAACTTCCTTGCTGTTGATGGTTATCACACTGGTGCCACTGAACTAGTGTATCACCCTGCTAACATGGTAGTGTCATCTCCTGCCGATGACGCACAAATCGGAAAATGGTGGATGAAATCCGAAATGCTCTCGGGAGTCCCCCACGACGCATACGTCAATGTAGCCATAGCTGGAAATGAACTTTATGTGCAGGGCATTTCCGTACAGCACCCTCAAGCATGGATTAAGGGCGCTATAAATGAGGCTGATGGCTCATATACAGTTACATTCCCCAACGCACAGTTTGCCGGATGGAACGAAGATAGCAACCAACTCAGCTATTTCTATGGCTATACCTATGATGGTCAGTTTGATGCTGACGCTCGCATACATCGTCAGACAAATGCACATCTCATGCCATCAACCACGCCTATAATCTTTGATTTCGATCCTCAGACAAAGGTACTGTCTGCTCGCGAAGGTCAAGGTCTGACAATCAACAATGATGCACGATTCGAGAATATGTTCGAATCATTCGGATATATGTCAATCTCGCGAAATGGCGCAGTATTCAAGTCAAATGTACCCTGGAACACCGGCGAAGTAGAGATGACTTTCAAGGTTCTTGATGAGGATGCCAAACTGTGTCAGGTAGGTAATGGCAACATTCCCGTAGATATTGATGACCTCCGAGGTCAGGCCATCGACAATATTTACACCGGAATCATCAAAGTCCCTGAGACGGTTAATGGTTATAGCGTTGTCAGAGTGGGACGTGGAGCATTTGAACAGATGCAAGGTGTCACATCGGTTGTCCTCCCCAATAGCGTAGAGCAGATTGACGAACACGCCTTCTACTTCAATAAGGCAATGACTGAATTCCAGTTTCCTGCCAACTTAAAGGTAATCAAGGATTATGCATTCTTCTGCAGTGGAATCAACAGTATATCTCTTGATAAAGTCTCAGAGGTTGGAGAAGCAGCATTTTCAGGTTGCGATAATCTTACAGAAGTGATATGGCCCGGCAATCTTGCCGTGATACCAGTGTCAGCGTTCGAAGAATGCGCTAATCTTACAAAAGTTAGCATTGCTGACGGCGTAACCGAAATCGGTAATCTGGCATTTGCATTCTGTAATCGTTTGAAGGATATAGATCTATCTAAAAGCACAACACTTACCAATATTGGTCGATTTGCATTCAAATGTGCAGATATCAGCACCTTAATCATCCCAGCAGGTGTTCAGACTATAGGTCATGGTGCATTTGCTGTGCTACCCAAACTTGCCACGCTCTATGTACACGCTCAAGTGCCTCCGGTGGTGGAAGAACGCCAAGATAGCGACTTGGGAGCATTCTCTTCAGTACACGAAAACTGCGTGCTGTATGTTCCAAAAGGATGCGTTGAGTCGTACTCATCTCAGAAGCCTTGGAATGAATTCCTTACGAAGGGAGGAATCAAAGAAGATGTCAATACAGGTATCGAAGACATAACATCCGACAATGAATCTGGCAAGTCTAATCTTTGGTTTACACTCGATGGCAAAAAGCTTCAAGGCAAGCCCTCAGCACCAGGTATTTACCTTAACGGAAAGACAAAAGTTATCATATCTTTTTAAACTAATAGTTGACTAAATATGAAAAAGTTAACTATCGCATTATTTCTAATTACTTCAATCTTGACAGCCTGCTACTCACTTGAGCCGCAAGCTGTCAAGGCTGAATATGTGCCTGTTGCGCCCGATTACTCAGATATGACTATGTGGCATATCAAAGCATCGGAAACATCAAGTGGAGTTGATGTCTTTTACATTCCATCCACGTGGGAGTTTGATTGGAAGAATAAAGATAGTGTCGTGTCTCACTATGCCGATCCTTCACTTAAGGAACATCGTGCCCATATGGAAATTGAGATGTCACAAGTCGAAGATTACATGGCCGATGGCAATAATTTCTACTCACCTCATTACAGGCATATTACGCTTGATACGTGGGCGACTCTGAATGAAGATACGATAAGCCGTCGATATCGCGATGTAGCATTTGTGGATATCCAGAATGCTTTCAATTACTACATGGATCACCATAATAACGGCCGACCATTTATTCTTGCCGGTTTCAGCCAAGGAGGAAAGTCGGTGGTGGAACTAATGAAGACTCTTGATGCGCGGAAACAGACGATGTTAGTTGCCGCCTATGTACTTGGATACAAGGTTACTCCCAAAGATATTCAACAGGCACCGTGGATTGTCGCAGCTAAGGACTCGGTTGATACAGGAGTAACTATCTGCTATAATTCCGTATCGGATGTGAAGTATGTAAAGCCAATTATTAGTACACCTAATACAATGTGCATTAACCCAGTAAACTGGCGTGTTGATGAAACTCCTGCAATCTTGAATGACTCAATAACGGTTACACTGGATGCAACGCACAAGGTGCTTGTCCTTAAAGGATATGATGGTTCATCCCTCCCTAATATTCTCGGCATACTAAATGTGGGCGATTATCATGGCGTTGAACCATGGCTATATAGCGAGTGTCTTCGCAAAAACATTCGACAGCGAATAAATGCTTATAAAAACAAACACAACAAATAAAAAAATCACAATGGAAAAGTTACGTAAGTTTATGCCAATAATGTTAGCATTATTGGTTTCCGTAATGACGTTAATGTTCACGTCTTGCGACGAATCAGACGAACCCTCTGATCAGGTTTACACATTCGGTTTCTCTGAAATGAGCGCTTCCTCACCGGAGTTTCTCAACGACATGACCAAGATTGAAAACGCCTACAAGACAGCATTAGGCGTTAAAGAATCCCCCTTCACCAAGCATGGTACTGCCGCTGCATGCGACCAGGAAGTGAAGAAAGCATGCGAAAAGGCCTACACAACACTCGCCAACGAAAAGTGGCATGGCACCTACACCTTCACTGTCTACAGTGCCGCTACCGGTAAACCCGTCTACGAAGTTACCTTCAAGGCCAACGACGACAACGCACTGCTCTGATATTCAGACTCACTGAAACCAACAAACCAATATAAGCTACGAAATTGACTATCAAGTCGGTTCCGTAGCTTATTTATGTATAGAGACTCCCTCACAGGCTATTGTTATATCTCAAGCCTCTATAACTTCCCAGTGACCGCCACTAAGAGAGCCGATGCGACGAATAGAGTTTTCTTTTATGAGAGAATCGAATCGTCGCTGAACAGAACTCTTGGTTATCATCAATTCATTGGCAAGCTCCTCCATAGTCACATTCTGATTGGATTTGATTCGAGCTATAATGTATCGCTTTTGTTCCGCTGTGTTATAATCTTGAATCGGTTTTGTATCGCTTTGTATCGGTTTTGTATCGGTTATCTGCTCGTCTTTCTCTGAACCATTCTGCTTGGACTTAAATTGCTCTACATCTGTGGTGCCTCCAAGATTTACGGCTTGGAATTTTTCGCGTAGAATCGTTACCGTCACACCTCTTTGCTCGATTTCGATGGTGGGTACGGATAGACCTTCAGAAGTAAAGCCGTTGATAATCTTTTCGATACCGCGTCCCCAAGCTTCGATAAATCCGGCACGATAGAATGCTTCGGCCATCTTCGGATTGCGCGGTTCGGATGTGTGTTTACCCATCAGTTTCTCGATTGTGAGGTCGTTGGGTAGAGTTCCGGCATTCCACAGGCGTATGTGATCACTATAGATACTCATCTGCGTCCAGGTGCCTTGATGGTCACGATGTACAATTGCGTTGCATATGATTTCTCGGAGAGCATCTTCGGGCAATTCCAGTGGTTCGATGCGCTGTAGTCCCTCGTAATGAATCGGACGAATGAGATAACGGTCATCCAACACCTTCATTACTCGCTCAGGCATCTGAATCAGATTGCCATACACAATCTCCTGGTTCAAGAGGTCATGATTTGCATTACCGAAACGACCGATCTTGAAACTTGATGTCACAAACTTGCGTTGGGGATACTTGCCGAAGAGCAAAATCGCACCGTTGCAAGGCACGCCGTCCTCCATAAGGCCAAGATTTGAGATGACTTCTTCCGGAGTTGAGTCCTGATAATCAGCAGGCAGACGCTTGGCTGCCACACCCTTGCTAAGAAAATATGCGATGGCGTTAGGGTCAATATCGTCAATCGTAGTGCCATAACACGGCATATCCTCCCAACTCTTGCCAAACTTCTTCAGCAGGAATTGATGAAGAGCTGTACCACGCAACTCTTGTTTCGTGGCTCCGCTACGGGTATAGAAAGTACCTTTATATGAGATGGGGATATTGGACGGCTCGACGATAATCTCAATTACATCCTTGTCATCTCTTTGGATGTGATTTACCTCCGGCACGATGCCAAGCAGAGTGACAATCTTGTTGGGGATATCCTCCATCTGCTGATGCAGATGATTTACCCCGGCCACCCTGCCATCATCGTCAATACCTATATAGATACGACCACCCTGGGCATTGGCAAAACCACATACCCATTTAAGATATTCATCCTTCCAGATGCGTTTATATTCGATATTTTGATTTTCGTTATTCATTGTTGCCAATCGATAAGATTGAATCTTGATAGCTTAATCTGCAAATTTAGCAATAATTTGCGAAATAACCATCCCAAATTTCAACCTATTAAGAACCTATTAAGGATTCATTTAGAATGGGAGGGAGAAATTATAGCGCTCTACATCATCCAAACAGCCCATTGAAGCGGTTGACAGCCTCGATTTTGGTTGAATCGAGTACGTCGGCGTAGATTTGGGTTGTTTTGACTGTTGTATGACCCATCAGTTTGGAGACGGTTGCGAGTTCGATACCGGCAGCAATGAGCATCGTGCCGAATGTGTGGCGAGATGTGTGGAAACAGATGTCTTTCTCTATGCCAGCCTTCTTCGCATGGCGTTGCACTCCACCGCGTAGTGCGTCTTCGGTTGGAAGATAGAAAACGTGCGTGTCTATAGGTATGTTAGGCTTCACAGGAAGCCACTCTACCGCCTTGGCTGACAATGGGATACTAACCGATACCTTCGTCTTTTGTTGCTCAAGCACTATGGTGGGTGCTGTCTCAAAATTCTTGATATGACTCCACTTAAGTCGGTATATATCACCCATTCTTAATCCGGTCAGACAAGCGAAGACAAATGCTCTCTTGCTTTCAGTCAATCTCGTGGGGGTATCTATGAAGCGTT
>QLIP01056014.1_pt1 | contig 9883 bp, 5 predicted proteins | sample 1769771 | NCBI WGS metagenome assembly QLIP01 (sample SAMN09428762, study PRJNA476227) | Gut metagenome, whole genome shotgun sequencing project. | isolation source: cecum | host: Rhizomys sinensis | place: China: Jinsha town of Minqing, Fujian Province | collected 2013-09-23
CGACACCATTCAGGCTGCGTTGCCGCCTCTGCGCGGTTTTATTTTGCCGGGCGGATGTGCAGCGGCGGCCTGTGTACATCAGTTGCGTTGCGTGTGCCGCCGCGTGGAACGCCACGTTACGGCCTTCTATATGGAGTTAAAACCCAAAGCCGACGCGGAGAGTTTTGTTTTGGCTTTGCGTTATATCAACCGCCTGTCCGATTTCTTCTTTGTAATGGCGCGCTATCTCAACAAGGCGCAAGGCACGGAAGAAAAGATGGTGTAGGCCGCCGCGCTCGCGGCGCGTGGAGCGGCTCTCGGCACCGCGGCAAGCGGCTCGCGGCGATGTGTGGCAGAACCGCTATCGCCTAACTTCCAACTCGTCGATGAGCCGTTTTGCACCGGCAAACTTGTCGATAATAAACAAGCAGTAGCGAATATCCAATGTAATGTTGCGACACAGGTTCGGGTCGTAGTGAATGTCGCTCATCGTGCCTTCCCAATTTCGATCGAAGTTAAGGCCAATCAACTCGCCCTTTCCGTTCAGCACCGGGCTGCCCGAATTGCCGCCCGTGGTGTGGTTGGTGGCAATAAAGGCCACCGGCAGTCGTCCCGCCGAATCGGCATAAGGGCCAAAGTCGTGTTCGGCATAAAGGGTCTTTAACTTATCTTCCACCACATAGTCGTAAATATCGGGATTCTCTTTTTTCATAATGCCGTCGATGGTGGTAAAGGGCGCGTAATGCACCGCGTCGGCGGGCGAGAAACCTTTTATTTGTCCGTAGGCCACGCGCAGGGTAAAGTTGGCATCCGGATAAAAATGCCGATCGGGTTGCATAAGCATCTGCCCTTGCATATAAAGGCGTTGCAGAGAGTCTATCACGGCATTGTGCCGCGCCATTTCGGGTTTTACGCTCTGCTGATATTGGCTGTAAATTAAATCGGCGTATTGGCTTGCTATGTCTTTTTCCACCGCCTTGATAAAGTTTTTGCGTTTTTCAAACGGCGTAGAGAGCAGGGCCTTGGCTTTGTTTGCCGAAACAAACAGGCTCTTGGCGTAGAGATTTTGCTGCGTATAGTTGTCGGGCTTAATGCTCATGTCGGCGGTCTCCATGGCCGAGAGGGTCTTAAAAATGTCTTCGTCCACCTGCGGATTGTAGTTTTTGTAAAAGAGTTCCGCGCGTTTGGAAAGTGCCTCTCTTTCGCGGTTCCATTCTTCTTTTTCGAGGTCGGGTTGGGCCGCCGTTTCGGCCAAGCGGTTGTAGGCGTTGGCAATGGATAAGAGTTCCGGCGCCATGCCGATTTCTTGCAGCAAAATGCTCATCAGAGCCACGGGTTCGGCCTCGGCGTAAGCGGTTTTGAGGGCCGGCAGCACCCCGCTGTATGCCGCGCCGGTGCTTGTTTTGGTCCATTGCGTAAACTCTTTCTCGAACGCTTGTTTGCGTGCTATGGTTTGCAGCCGCGCAAGGCCTTTGTTTTCGCCAATCCATTTCTTCCAGCCGTTGGCAATGCCGGCTGCCTTGGCCGCATACTGAATACGAATGAGCGGGTCGGAAGCCATGGCCGCCTTAATCACATCCAAACGTTTGGTGCGCGCGGCAATGCGCAAGGGGTTTTCCAAGTCGGCCACCCGTTGCACCGCAAAAGACGAAAGATATTCCTGTGTGCGACCGGGATAGCCGAACACAAACGTAAAGTCGCCCGGATTAAGGCCTTTCAAGCTGATGGGAAAGTAACGGCGCGGCTGATAAGGGCGGTTCTGCGCACTATATACCGCGGGCTTGTTCGCGCTGTCGGCGTAGATACGAAACACCGAAAAATCGCCCGTGTGTCGCGGCCACATCCAGTTGTCGGTGTCGCCGCCAAACTTGCCGATGTTGGAGGGCGGTGCCCCCACGAGCCGCACATCTTCAAACACCTCGTTCACGAACATATAATATTGGTTGCCGTAGTAAAAAGGCAGCACCTTTACCTTATAGTGCGTGCCGGCCTCGGTGTCTTTTTTAAGCCGCTCGCTGCGAGAACGAATACTGTCGGCGCGTTCTTTCTCACTCATTTGGCTCGTGATGCCGCTTAAAATCACGCTCGTAACATCTTCCATACGCACCAAAAACGTCACGCTCAAGCCGGGGCAGGGCAGTTCGTCGGCCATGGTTGCCGCCCAAAAACCATTGGTGAGATAGTCGTGTTCCAACGACGAATGATACTGAATCTGCCCAAAGCCGCAGTGGTGGTTGGTAAAGAGCAAGCCTTGATTCGATACCACCTCGCCCGTGCAGCCGCCTCCAAAAATCACCACGGCATCTTTAAGCGAACTATGGTTAATGCTGTAAATATCGTCTGCACTCAGTTTAAGCCCCTTGCTCTGCATATCGGCCTCGTTGCGCCCCAAAAGCAGCGGCAACCACATCCCCTCGTCCGCCCGCATCGGCACAGACAGTCCCATCATTCCAACGGCCAACAGCCCCATCGCCATCCGCCAAATCGAGATTCGTTTCATATTATTGGGTTATTCGTTATTTCTAAATTAAACGTATTTCTATAACTATTCAACATTCTCGGTGCTTGCAATGCCCAAGAACCGTTCGAGAAACGATTTTAACTTTTCAAGAACATTATTCATAATTTCGTCGTATCGGCCGTCCGGCGCAAAGGGGTCGGTGGCCGGCAGAAGTTTGGGGATGTCTTCACCAATTTCGGAAATAAAACCGTCGCGAAAGGCGTTTTTCATAAACACTTCGGTTTGGGTTCTGTTTAAGTTTTCTTTGGTGATGATATCGTTCAGTTCTTCCACCTTCTTTTGGTTTACATATTTTTGCCAATCCCCGTCTATATCGGAACTCGGTGTAAGCGAAGCAATAAATTGTTCTATCAGGTCTTTTTTGTTTCTCAGTTCCAAGCTCGAATCAATGGCTTTGCTTATAGATACCACAATTTCTTTGTCTTCCATGTGGCCTTTGTGGTAATGACGTATCAATTCCAAGATATAGTCGATGGTGATATCCACTTGTTTGATTAGTTCCATCTCAAACACAATGTCATCGTTCACATTTTCGCAGTCGCCTTTGTGTTGATTACGCCATTTTTGATAGAGATTGATGTAGATGCTTTGGTAGTCTTGAAAATCGCGTTGGGTCAGAATTTCGTTTTTTGAAAATTCGTCAAAAGCGGAAAGAATGTTGCGCAATCGCAGAATACTTCCGTATAGTTTAATAAACTCTTTTTCTGCCTTTTCGCCAACGAGAGGTTCGTCTATGGGGTATTTTTTCAGCAGTTCTTCTATCAGACTTTCGTAGCCGCGCACCTTTTTCCCTTTTTCGTCGGTGTAGCCGTAATAGTAGTCGTGGTACGATTTAAGCAAGACCAAACCACCGGCTTCTTTATCGCCAAAGAGGGCAATACTTTCGTTGGTGGCTTGTTCCAAATTGCGAAAGCAAACAATGTTGCCAAAGGTTTTTATGGAATTAAGAATACGATTGGTGCGGCTGTATGCCTGCAAAAGCCCGTGCATACGCAGGTTCTTATCCACCCAAAGCGTGTTGAGCGTGGTGGCATCAAAGCCGGTAAGAAACATATTCACCACAAGAAGCAAATCGATTTCTCTGTTTTTTACCCGTTGCGACACGTCTTTGTAATAGTTCTGAAAGGTAGCCCCGGTATCGTAGTTCACCGAAAACATCTTGTTGTAGTCGCCAATGGCACGTTCGAGAAAATCGCGACTGCTTTGGTCTAAGTTATCGGTGCTTTCCGAGTTATCGTCGGGCAATTCGCCATCAACCAATTCTTCGTTGGCGGCATAAGAAAAGATGGTGGCTATTTTCAGACGATTCGATTCGGGCAGGTCTTTTTGTTTGCGTTGAAATTCGTCATAATATAGTTTACATACCTCAATGGAAGGGGTGGCAAACAAAGAATTGAACCCGAAGAGTCGTCTGTCTTTTAGTTGATAAACCGAATTTCGTTTGGTTTTTTGGTCAAAATGATGCAGAATATATTGTACGATGTTGCTTATCCGTTTGGGGTCGGCCAAAGCCTTTTCGCGGTCTATATTCCACACTTTTTCGTCTTGAATGTTCTCTTGTTCTCGCATGGTGCTTACGTATTCCATACGGAAAGGCAAGACATTGCGGTCGGTAATAGCATCTACAATGGTGTAGGTGTGCAGTTGGTCGCCAAAAGCCTGTTGGGTGGTGCGCAGTTGTTTCTTGTTGTTACTGCTGGCATTGGCGGCAAAAATAGGGGTGCCGGTAAAGCCGAACAGGTGATATTTCTTGAACTTTTTAACGATGGCGGTGTGCATATCGCCAAATTGCGAGCGGTGGCACTCGTCGAATATAATCACAAAGTGTTTCTGATAGACGGGGTGGGAGTCGTGTTGCCGGACAAACACCGTGAGTTTTTGAATGGTGGTAATGATGATGCGGACGTTGGGGTCTTCGAGCTGTTTTTTTAGAATAAGGGTGCTGGTATTGCTGTTGGCCGCTCCTTTCTCGAACTTATCGTATTCTTTCATGGTTTGATAGTCGAGGTCTTTGCGGTCCACCACAAAAAGCACCTTCTCTATATAGGGCAATTTGCTTGCAATTTGCGCCGTTTTGAACGATGTGAGCGTTTTGCCGCTGCCGGTGGTATGCCAAATATAGCCGCCGCCTTCTATTTTGCCGTAATTTTTGTAGTAGTTGGCAGAGACGATACGTCCTAAAATCCGCTCGGTGGCCACAATCTGATAGGGACGCATAACCAACAGCATTTTGTCGGAGGTAAAAACACAGTATTTGGTGAGCAGATTTAAGAGCGAATGTTTGGCAAAAAAGGTCTTGGCAAACCCTTGCAAATCGGTTATGGGGCGGTTTTTGGCATCGGCCCACCACGAGGTAAATTCGTAAGAGTTGCTGGTTCTTTTGACAGAGGTGATGTTTTTGCCGGTATTCTTCTTGATGTGCTGAAAACGTGTGGTGTTGCTGTAGTATTTGGTATAGGTGCCGTTGGATATGACAAAAATTTGCACATACTCAAACAGACCTCTATTGGCCCAAAACGATTCTTGTTGATAGCGGTTTATTTGATTAAAGGCTTCTTTGAGGTCAACGCCCCGTCGTTTAAGTTCTATATGCACCAAAGGAAATCCGTTTACCAAAACGGTTACATCATAACGATTAAGCCTACTGCCTGTGTTTTTGTATTGACTTAATACTTGCAAGGTATTGTTGTGAATACATTGCTTGTCTATCAGCAGAATATTCTTCGTTTCACCGTTGTCTCTTATCAGATTCTTGACAAAATCTTCTTGAATGGTACGGGTCTTTTCTTCTACCCCCTCGTTGTTATTGGCCAAGATTTGGTCAAAAAAACGTTCCCATTCTTGGTCGGTAAAGGTATAGTTGTTGAGCTTTTCTAATTGAACCCGCAGATTTTTCTTCAAACCATCATCTTCAGAAGAAGCAAACAGGCGGTCGTAGCCTTGACTCAGCAATGTGTCGATAAACTTCTTTTCGAGTTCGGCTTCGCTTTCGTAGGTGGTGGCACGTTTGGTGTCGGGTTTGTATTCGGCCACAATGGTCGTTTCCGGACTTTCCACTACAACGTTAATCTTGCTCATGGTCTTGCTGTGTTAATGGGGGTATCCTTTAACAAGGTTATCAGGCTATTTTATCAAAGGTAAGCAGTTGGTTGCGGTAATATTCGTATTGTTCTTTTACGGCGGCGATTTCGGCGGGCAAACCTTGCGTAAGGTCGTTTACCAACACCTCAAAACGGTCGAGAATATCCACAATCTTCTCTTGGAGTTCGAGTGGTGGAACGGGGATGGGCATACGTTTAAGTTTACCCATATCAACAGAAGCAAAGCCCGACACATTCGTGTTATTCTTGCAAAATGCATCAACGATAAACATGTAATAGAAGATAAATTTTGTCAAAAATTTATCTTGAAGCGATTTACGAATCTTTAGATTCGTAAATCGCTGATTCGCAAGCGAATCAGCAATTAGTAATGCGTGCTCCCCAATGGTGGCGGTTGTGGCGAGAATAAACGTATTGGCTTCAAACAAACCTTTCCCTTTCACAGCCGCAGGAGTAATATGTTGTATTGCGTCAGAAAGAATACGTCCGTTTTCCCTAATATCTTCCATACGATACCAAGGAATAGTGCCACCTTCCCAAAAATCAGGATTGCTTTTTGATGGCGTATAGCCGTTGCGCATTTCAAAAATCTCGCCCATAGTCTTCCAACAAATCTTGTAACTATGCCCCCCCCCAGATAGTTACGTTGTCGGCAGGCTTGCTGTCGGCCGAACCGGGGAAGGAGAGCAGGTGGTTTCTATAGTATTCGTATTGTTCTTTTCTCGCTTGCAGCTCCGCTTGCAGCTCCGCTTGCAGCTCCGCTGCATATTCTGAAAAACGGTCGAGAATTTTTACGATTTCTTCTTGAACCGCAAGGGGAGGGACGGGGATAAGCATATGTAACATTTTGTACATATCGGGGTGTTGAATCCCTGCACCACGATAGAATGATTGTATTTGGTCTTGCTGTTGCTGAAACAGATAAAACAAGAATTTATTGTTCAGAACAGCAGTATCATTGGATGTAGCAATACGATTATCAGCAGTAACAAATTTACCTTTATAATACTTTATACCTTTGACTGTGCCGCCCCATGGCATTGTAACAACTTCCCCCTCACAAAGATTTTGACCGGCAAGTTCTTCATTTGTCCAACCTATATACTCGCCCGTGGATAAAAGCCTTACATCTCCTTCGCTTTCAAGAGCACGCATGTCTTTCGCTAAAAGATAAGGATATTGGATAATTTGAGGTTGTTTATGTCGTTCTATTCCATTAAAACGTTTGTCCCATGTTGTGAGTTGCCAAATTGGTTTATATTCTACCCCATTGGGGCAAAGGCGTTTGATAAGGGATTGTATCGATTCGTTGTGTGGCATTGTGTTGGTTGTTTTATCGTGGTTTTGCGGACGCGACCTGTCGCGTCCCTACGATTCCAATTCTGCTATTATCTTGTCTATTTCGGTGCGTAATTCGTTCTCGTGCGCCACGATGCGGCGAATACGCTCGTTGAGTTCGCGAATGTCGGTTTGAGGCCGGGTGTCTTGGGCTTCCACATAATTGCTTACCGAGAGATTGTAGTTGTTTTTGCCTATCACATCGTTGGACACCAAGGCCGAAAAATGAGGCGTGTCTTTCCGCTTGATGTATTCGGCCATAATGGCGGCAATGTTTTCGGGCGAGAGCTTGTTTTTGTTGCCCTCGTGCACAAACAACTGCGAGGCATCGATAAACAACGTTTTGTTCTCGCTTTTCGACTTTTTGAGCACGATGATGCAAGTGGCAATACTGGTGCCGAAAAAGAGGTTTTGCGGCAACTGAATTACGGCATCCACATAGTTTTCTGTAACAAGATATTCACGTATCTTTTGATCGCTGCCGCTTCGATAAAGCACGCCGGGATACTCAACAATGGCAGCCGTTCCATTGTTAGAAAGCCAATAGAGAATGTGCATCACAAAAGCAAGATCGGCTTTTTTTTGGGGGGCTAATGCGGCGGCGGGACTGAAACGTTTGTCATCTATAAGTAGTTTATTACTATCGCCTTCCCATGGCACGGAGTAGGGCGGGTTGCTGACAATGGCTTCAAAAGGTATCTCATCCCAATGTTTCGGATCTTTGAGGGTATCGCCATTGGCAATATCGAATTTGTCGTAATTGATGTTGTGCAGAAACATATTCATCCGACAAAGGTTGTAGGTGGTGCGAATTTTTTCTTGTCCGAAAAAACCTTGTCTCACCTTGTCTTTTCCCAATACCTTGGCAAAATTAAGCAGCAAAGAACCACTGCCGCAGGCCGGGTCATAAACTTTGTTTACTTCCTTTTTGCCAACCAAGGTGATTTTGGTGAGCAATTCCGAAACCTCTTGTGGCGTATAGAACTCACCGCCTTTCTTTCCGGAGTTGGCGGCATACATCGAAATCAAATACTCGTAAGCATCGCCGAAGGTGTCGATGACATGGGCTTCAAATTCCCCCATTTCCAATGCTCTGATTTCTTCGAGCAGTTTGCACAACTGTTCGTTGCGCTTGGCTACGGTATCGCCCAAATTCTTTGAATTTACATCAAAATCGTCGAACAAACCCTTGATGTCGTTTTCGCTTTCATAGCCTATGGACGACCCTTCTATGCTTTTGAACACTTGTTCGAGTGTTTCGTTTAAGTTTTGGTCGTTTCTGGCGTTTTTTGCCACTTTGACAAATAGTTGGGATGGCAGGATAAAAAAGCCTTTGGCCTTGATGGTCGATACACGAGCGCGTTCGGCCTCTTTGTCGCTAAGATCTTCGTAATTGAAAGAAGGGTCTTTGCGTGCCTCTCGTGTCAAACGATTCAGATATTCTGTAATATTCTCGCTGATAAAACGATAAAACAAACCACCCAGCATATAGTTCATGAACTGAACCGGTGTGAGTACGCCGCCGTGTACCAACTGATTGGCGGCATTCCAAATGGCGCGGTGTAATTGTTCCCGTTGATGTTCTTTTGTCATATATCGTATATATTTTTTTACATTTCATCCCCACCCGGCAGCGGGCAACCCTCGCGGGTGCAGACGTCTTCGAGTTTGGCGCGTTCCCACGGTTTGTTGTAGTCGAACAGCCGGCCAAAGGGTAGGCGGAGTTTCTTTATCAAAGGCGTGCTTTCGGGTTGCACGTTGTGCAGGGTTTGCATAGCATCCTCTACCGCCTGCCAGTCGGGGCGGGTGAGTTTGAGGCTGATAAATTGGTCTATGTTGTAGATATTGGTTTCGATGGTGGAGATTTCTTCGGAGAGAATTTTGCGCCGGGCTTTGGTGATTTGTTGTTCGCCCACTTCGTAGAGCACGTTGAGGTATTTTTCGTACAACACGTATTCGTTGAGCATAAAGGCGAGGCTCTGCCCCGAAAAGGGTTTCCAAAAGGTGATGGGTTGGGGGGTGGCCAAAAAACGTCCCAACATAAACGAGCCGGCATCCAAGCCCGACCGTTTTCGCTCCAAGCAAAAGGCGTTGGCATGCTCAAAAAACGTCATCTTGCGCTCGGTGGTCAAAAACTCGTACACCCGGTATTGGTCTTGGTGCGAGCCCATGGAACTCTCCATAAGTTGGCTCACATATTGATTTACATTGCTGTCGAACCAGTCGTTTACAAAGGCGCGTGCCGTTTCGGGATGTTCGCTCATATCGGTGCGAATAAGGCGCACCAAATTATTCAAGTCCACAATATCGGGCACTTCTATCGAGGTAACGATGTCGGTGTATTTCTCGTAGGCCTCTTTCATGCGGATAAAAACGACTTCTTCTTTATCGGTCATTTCGATCTGTTGGCCGTTGAGATAGTCTAAGAACCGCGCGGGTTTGAACTGCGCCCGACCTTTGTAGATGGTGGCGTTTTTGCTCGAAAGGGTGATATCGTCGCCCTCGCTGATACGCAGGCCGCTCTCACTAATCAAACTCTTTTCTTCCAAGCGCACGCCGTATTTCTGCAAGTTCAAAAAGGCGGGAATGCCGTAGCCGCGACAGGCGGTAACCACGTGAATGGCGGCCGGGGTCATGCTCACAATGGCATCCATCTCGCTCAGCACAATGGTATCTTCGGGCAGGAAACGCTCTTTGCAAAGACACACGCGCTCGCCGTTGCCCTTGCGTTTGAGTTCCAAGGCCACGGCGGTGTTGAAACAGAGTTTGGCCGAGACGGCACTGCGCGGTAAAACATTGACCCCCTTGGCAAAATAACGCAGGGTCTGCAAGGCTTTGTCGTCTATGCGTTCCGAGAAAATCTGCCGCCGGTGGTAAGGGCGCACCAACTCACCCACTCTCCGTTTGTTAATCAGCCCGGCTTCGTAGAGGGCCACCGACGAGA
>QLIP01001376.1_pt1 | contig 9863 bp, 5 predicted proteins | sample 1769771 | NCBI WGS metagenome assembly QLIP01 (sample SAMN09428762, study PRJNA476227) | Gut metagenome, whole genome shotgun sequencing project. | isolation source: cecum | host: Rhizomys sinensis | place: China: Jinsha town of Minqing, Fujian Province | collected 2013-09-23
AACGCCTTCAGGCGCAAATTCTATCTATATAACAACAAGCAAGAAAGAACCGACACACTTGGAAGCGTGTCCCCCATAACCTCCGACGCGCGCCGTGCTGCCCCACCTTGCTACCCACCTTGCTACCCATCTTGCTGCCCCACCTTGCTAGCCGCCCTGCTACTAGCCCTGACGCGTGTCGGAGCGCGCCGCACAGGGGTATGGGGAGTGTTAGGGGGGTTGCGCTTCCAAGCGCGACATAAAACACACGAGCGCCTTCAGGCGCAACTTCTACTTCACAACAACAAGCAAGAAAGAGCCGACACGCTTGGAAGCGTGTCATCCATGACAAAGCTACCCACCTTGCCTCCCACTTTGCTAACGGTGAGCGGGCGGCAGAGCGTGTGGCTTTGTCATGGACGTTGCGCTTCCAAGCGCGACAATAGGGAAGATATGCTTCCAAGCATGTCACCTTGGACGTTGCGCTTCCAAGCGCGACATTAAACTCACGGGCGCCTTCAGGCGCAACTTCTATCTTCGGTACGTCGTCTTTTGAGTTCTGTGGGAGGCGGAACGCCGACACCGCGTCTCAGGCATCTACAAAAACACCCCCCTAAAAAACTAAAAGGCCGGAGCTGAACTCGCAAGTTCAACTCCGGCTTTTTAGTTTAACAACCGACTCGAGCGCCAGCTTCATGGCAAAGCAGCCGCCTAATATCGGCTTTTAAGCAAAACAGTCGACCCGAGGGTCGACTGTTTTTTTTGTATTTATTCGTTGGTTGGGATTACCAAGCCGGGGTCTTGCTCTTGTAACCAGGAGTCTGCATAAGCTTAGTCTCCTTGTCAAGAAGCTCCTTGTTAACCGGCCAAAGCACGAGGTGTGCCTGTGTCTCGTAATTGAGAAGCGGCTTATCAGTTACAATCTTGTAAGTACCAACGTCAACAGCGTTCGGTGTTACCTCTACCCAAGACGGATTTGCAGCCAGGTCAAGACCGTAAGCGATACAACCCTCCGGACGGAAGATGAGGTGATCTTTCTCTGCACCATTCTTAACAACTGTCATACGACGAAGGTCCCACCAGCGCTGACCCTCCTGGAAGAACTCGCGAGTCTTCTCCTGAAGGATACCGATTTCATTCTCGGCGAAGCTACCAGTCTTGAAGCCATACTTAGCCTCATCCCAGTTTGCACCGTATGCGCGCTTACGAATCAGGTTCATATACTTCGCTACATCGTCGTTGTTGCCTTCGAAGTTTGCAATCTCAGCGAGATATGCATATACCAACGGCAAACGATAGTAGGTCATCCATGTCCAACCCTGATATGTGTTCGACGGACCGTCATAAACACCCTTGTACTTGCGAACATAAGTCGAAGCCATTGTGTGAGCTGACTTGTCGAAGTTCTCGATGTTCAAGATCTTGCCAGCACTCTCCGCCTCTGTTACACGGTAAAGAGGCATGAACATAGCCTTACGGCTGTCGGCATCGTCGAATGTGTAATACAATGCATTACAAGACTGATATGTGTTCTGACCTTGAAGACGCTGTAACTGATATGTATTGAAACCACCCTGCTTCAACACGTTGTCGGCGCCGCCGAGGTATTTGTATGCCAAACGAGATGCATTGGGCGACGGAGTTACGCCGTCATCCTCATAGCAAGTCCAGAATGCACCGATCGACTTACCTACACCCTTATCGTACATGATGTAGTTGTACCAGTTGGTTGAGGTTTCACCCTGACCGTAATAGGTACCGAAGATACGCTCTGTGTTACCATCATTGGTGTTGATTGCAGCAAAGTAGTCAGCATACATTTTATACTTACCACTATTAATCACGTTCTCGAAGTGCTTCTTCGCAACAGCTACGTCGGCAGGATTTGCCTTATGACCAGTGCCGTCTGAACCCAAAGTTGACACCTTACCGCTCCAGAGGTAAACCTCACCGGCAAGCATCTGAGTTACATTCGGATTCCAATAGAGCTGACCCTGGTATGCATTGAAGTTGCCATAAGTAGTCTTGTTACCAGCCTTCTCGAAATACTCGATCGAAAGCTTGATATCATCTTTGATGTTGTCAAGGAACTCCTCAACGCCAGCCTGCGGCTTTGCAAGCTTCTGGTCGTCGTATATACCCTCGATAACCGATGCATCGTTACGGATCGGACCTGTACCCCACATCTTATGGATCTGGAAGTTGCAGTATGCACGCATACCATAGATCATACCCTTCAGGTAGTTGCGAAGACCCTCTTCGATTACACCACCTCTCAAGTTATCGTAGTAGAGATAAGTGTTGCAGTTCGAAATCATGCCATAGTAGCTGGCATAGTTCGAGAACTCAGGGGTTTCCTGAGTAATCAAATTGTTGATTACGTACGTGTTCTGCGGTGCAGTTCCGTCCACGCCACCAAGTGCCCAATAAGCATCTGTGCGGAGCTCGCCAGCAAACATGAATGTATTGCTGTCGAAACCACGCCACTGATTCATCAGGGCTGTGAGGTTGCCTGCGAAATCTGCCTGCGTCTGCCAGAAGTTTGAGGCAGAGAATTGGTTGAGGTTCGGTTGGTCAAGTTCGCTCAAACATGATGTTGTGCTAACTGCCAACGCCGCTCCAACGAGATATGCTAAAAATTTAGATTTCATGTTGTTGAATTAACTTAAGGTTAGAATGAAACGTTGAGGCCAAAGATGAGGCTAACCGGAAGAGGATAAGTACCACCATAACCACCTGTTGAACCGTTGCTGTAAGGCATGTTGTCAGGAAGCGGAGATGTTGTTTTCTTCAAGTAACCGAGGTTCTGACCTGTAACTGAGAGCGAAAGGCCCTGTGAACGGAACATCTTGCAGATGTTTGTCGGCACCTGGTAGCTCAACTGAAGCTCGCGGAGTGCGATGTAAGCACCTGTGCAAGCGATCAAGTCTGATGTACGGAGGTAGTTGTTTGAACCAAGCTGTGAACCCGGCAAGTAACGCGGAAGTTCTGCGTTCGGATTATCGGGCATCCAAGTCTTGGTGATATCCATCATCATACCCCATGCACCCTGGCCTGAACCCATTGACCATGAGTAAGCACCATCATATACGGTGAAGCCCATGCCGAAGTCTGTGCGTGCGTAGAGCGAGAAGCCCTTCCAAGATACTGTTGTATTGAAACCACCTGTCCAGTGAGGAATTGTGTTACCAAGATCAAACTTATCGTAGTCATCAATCATGTTATCACCATTAACATCCTTCCAAACCAAGTCACCGGGGCAGAGCTTGATAGCACCGCTTGCCATACCCAACTTCTTAAGACGCTCAAGACCTGCATCTGTTGCGTAAAGTTTCTTAGTACCAACATTAGTAGAGATGTCGATATAGTCGCCCAAATCTTCTACATCTTTCCATGTGCGAAGCATGTGATCTTTCTTGAAACCGTACATGTGCGACGGCTCCTGACCCTCTTGCAAACCACCTACGTATACGAGTTCCTCGCCTTTGCCTGTGTAGATCTGAAGGCCACCCTGACGGTTGTTCTTTTCACCGTTGTTCGGCAACTCAATTACGAGGTTCTTGTTGTATGTAAGGTTAGCTCCTGCTGTTACCTTCCAGTCACGATCCTGATAGATTGTTCCGTTCAAATCGATTTCGACACCCTGGTTCTGGAACTTACCGTTGTTGCTCTTTACTGTAGAGAAACCTGTGGTCGGTGCCAAAGCCTTGTCAGCATATTTGTCGATTGTCAAACGGTTGTAGTATGTCAAACCGAGGTTAAGACGGTTCTGCCAGAATCCGAGGTCAAGACCAACCTCAGCTGTGCGTGTACGCTCCCAACGAAGATCGGGGTTCGGAAGTGCTGAGATACGGAAACCTGTTACACCACCATAAGAGAATGCGCTATATGCACCCTGAAGTGTGTAATAACCGATTACGCCAGAGTTTACGATACCGTTCATACCGAACGAAGCACGAAGCTTACCATAGTTCATGAATGAAAGGTTTTCGTTGTTTGCCCAGAAGTTCTCTTTCGAGAATACCCAACCTGCTGATACGCCAGGGAACCAACCCCAACGGTTGTTGATGAGACGTGAGTAACCGTCACCACGGAGTGTACCGGCAACGAGATACTTGTCCATGTAATCATACTCGGCACGACCGAAGTAAGAGATCAAAGCATCCTTATAGTAGTTAGTTGATGCACCCAAAGATGATGCCTTATAAGGAGACTGTGTACCGGTGAAGCAGTACTGCAAGTTTGAGAAGTCGCCTGTCGGTGCCTCTGAACCCCAAGCAGAAAGGTCGCGATAGTCGCGCAACAACATTTCGGCACCAGCCATTGCATTCACTGTGTGAGCATCGTTGAATGTACGGTTGAAGTTAGCAACTACGTTATAAGTCTGCTCGAATGAACGTGAGAAAGAAGCAGACGATGAACGTGTCTTGTTAAGTGAACCTACATTGTTTGTGATCAAGTCTTTGTTGAAAGCATCACCTACAGACTCGCTATAGAACCAGTTCATTGTACCCTTTACAGTAAGACCATCGATCAATGTAGCTGTCAAGCTCTGATTCATCTGGAACTTATCGCTCTGGTTATTACGAACATACTGTTCCGGCTGGAAGTGAAGGTTCATACCCTGATAACCATAGATAGCGTTGCCATCCTCATCGTTGATACGAGATGTCGGAGGTGCTGAAGCGAAACGCGAGAAGACATAGTCGTTGGCAACTGCACCGTTTGTACCGGCACCAGCTGTGCTCTTCCAGTTCGCACGGTTGTAGTTGAAGATTGAATTGGCACGCAACCAGTCCATGATCTTATAACCACCGGTGAACGAGAAGTTGTAACGCTTATAGAATGTAGTGGGGAGTGCACCGTCGGAGTTATAGTACCCCATTGATGCATAGTAGTTGCCACGATCGTTACCACCCGAGAAGTTTACATTATACTCTTCAGTTCTTGAGTTCTGACGCATGTTGTAACCCATGATATCGGTTGAACGATAAAGGATTGTCTGCGGAGTCTCACCATCGCGCAAGTATTGGTTCAAGGGATCTGCCATCTCTCTCCAACCCTTCTTAAGAAGGTATGCATTCTCATCGGTCTTAAGCAAGACATTGAAGTCCTGAGTATTGTCCAATACAGTACGACCTGTACCGTAACCGCTTGCCGTACCTGTCAATGCTGTGTAAGCTGCAGGGAACGCATACGGAGCGAAGAACTGATTACCATATTTATACTTCGCCGGATCATATTTTGTATTTTCGGCCGCGGGATTCGGGTTCGCATACAAGAATGAGCTCATACGATAGTATCTGATGTAAGTCTCAGCATCGGCATAATCGTAACCTGATGAATAGTGGTTTACACCATACTTAACGTTGAAGCTTACCTTACCGTTGCCATCTTTACCCTTCTTTGAGGTAATCAAGATTACACCGTTTGCTGCACGAGCACCATAAAGTGCTGTTGCACCGGCATCTTTCAAGATCTCCATCGACTCGATATCATTGGGGTTGATATCAGAGAGCGATCCACGGATCTGACCATCGACAACAACGAGCGGAGCATTGTTGCCACTCCAGTCTGTACCACCACGAATCACGATGCTCGGAGTTGCACCCGGATCACCGGTAGTGATGTTTACCTTAACACCCGATACGGCACCTGCAAGGGCCTGCGCCGGGTTCGCATTTGCACCCACTGTCAAAGTCTTCTCACTTACTTTGGCAATTGAGTTGGTTACCTTTGCGCGTTTCTGCTCAACGCCGTAACCCATAACGACTACCTCGTTCAATACGCTGTCTGCGCTCTTCATCTGAATCTGCAACGGAGCTCCGGTCCAAACAACGGTTACGGGCTCATAACCCACGAAATTAACCGTCACTTTGGCGCCTTTCTGCACGCCATTGAGACTGAACTTACCGTCAGCATCAGCCATGCCTGCAGTCTTTGTTCCTGCAATACGCACAGTTGCGCCGAAGAGAGGTTCGCCGTTCTCATCGACTACAGTACCGGTGCATACCGATGCAGCGGACTGCTTTGCTTGAGGAGCCTCTGCGGGGCTCGCATTCGGAGCTGCATACGCCGGCATTGCTGTTGCCAAACACAACGCAGCGCCCCCAAGCACAAATGTTAAACTTCCTTTTTTCATTTTATAGATATTGGTTAAAACTATAATATCCAAGGTTAACGCGCTTTCTATCAATATATTTCTATCTCGTTAGCTTAGCGCTCTTTTGTTTTTAGTTTATAGCGACAACAAATGTACGATATTTTTTGAAATTTTACAAAAATAATGTAAATAAATGTTATTTTTAACACTATTGTCCAATTTCTCCCACCTTCCTGCCTCAAACATTTCAGCGTTGCAAAGCGTATTATTTACGAAGTTGTTTTATATTTTGTCAATGAAGTTGTCGAAACAATTTCAATAACCGACTTCCACATTTACGATACATTTACGAAAGGTTGATACTATGAACAGAAACATTCAAACCGGGCTTACCATCACTGCCGTCTCCACAATTGCAGCTCTTGGTTTCATATTCATTGGTTGCTCGCACAACGAGAGCGTTGCCGAAGCCCCCGCATCAAAAGTATATTCCACACTCGAGGATCTCGACATCGAGTATAACGACACCCGAATGGTTGGCAAGTCTGCAGCATACACTCAAGATGCCACCAACCCCAACGCGGGTTCAATAACATTCAATTCAACATTCGACATTGCCTCATACCTCCCTCAGTTTAAGGGGGTTCCGGCATTGCCAGCCCCCGGCGTTCTTCCAGGCTCACCATCGCTCACTATCCCCGTCAAGCTCAAACCAGACGGCAATGAATTCAGTTTCTCCGGATCGGGAGAAACTCCCTTTGTGACATACAACTACGATGGCGATATTAACGGCTCAAAGCTTGACTTTGAATTTGAAAACGTCAAGCTAAAAAACACCGTTCTTGCCAACACCGGTTGGCGACTCGCGCCAATTCAGAAGAGTGGTTTGACATATACATCGCTTCCGCTCCATCTTGTTTGGGAATGTGAATTGCCGGGGCAACAGCTTACGTCGGCCGAAATTCAAACCGGCATGACACTGCTCGCCACTCTTCCCATCATCCCTGTTTATCAGGGCACAGCATATATGTCGATTGCTCAAGCCATCGGAAGCTCAATTCAAAGCATCGGCTTCGCGGCTGATGGCAATCTTGTCATCACATATCTGCAACGCAACACCGGCGCGGCACAATTCATCACCGCTCCGCAATGCATGTTGCAGTATGCCCCCGTATCATCAAATCAATTACTTCTATTCGCCAACCCGGTCGACTTAATCAGCCAGGTATTGGTCAACGTCTCGAGCCACCCCGAGTTGCCACCCCACCCCTTCACCAAACCTTCGCGCGGCGACGCATCAACAACACTCAGCCCTATCGTGCAGCAAATTCTTCCTGCTGTAATCGAGAACCTTGCCCCGTTAATGGCCAAAGGTATACCCTTGGAGTTCAACAAAGCAACAAACTCCATGCAGCTCTACATGAATCAGGACTTGTTGATGCCTATTATTCAGAAAGTAGTAACACCCATACTTCAAAGTCCCGAAATACAGGGTATGATACTACAGAAAATCGCGCAAGACCCATTACTATCCGCTCAATTACCCAAGATTACAAAACTTCTTGAGCTGATGCCTCAGATAATAGAAGCTACCAATAGAATTGAAATCGGAATAAATTTGGTAAATTGATAATAAATTCTTAATTTTGCAATGCAGTTAAAGAGACTGCATCAGCAAAAGCCGCAATAGCTCAGTCGGTAGAGCATTTCATTCGTAACGAAAAGGTCGTGGGTTCGAGTCCCACTCGCGGCTCAACAACAAACCTCTAACTCGTTGAGTTGGAGGTTTTTCTTTTAAAAAAACAATAATAACTATAAAAATTCGACAGATCATGAAACATGAGATTAAAACCACCAACGCCCCCGGCGCAATTGGTCCCTACAGCCAGGCTGTAAAGACAGGCAACCTTCTTTTCATCTCGGGTCAGCTTCCAATCAATCCCGCCACCGGCGAGATGCCCGACAACATCAAAGACCAGACTCGTCAGTCGATCGCCAACATCAAAGCCATCCTCGCTGAGGCAGGTGGCTCGCTCGACAACGTTGTGAAGACAACCGTACTTCTCGCCGAGATGTCGGACTTTGTAGCCATGAACGAAGTATACGCTGAGGAATTCCAGGCCATCTACCCGGCCCGCGCAGCCTTCGCCGTAAAAGAGCTTCCGAAGCAGGCTATGATCGAAATCGAAGTCATCGCAGCCCTCTAATCCACCTCCTCTTCAATAATAAGGAGAGGTAATCTTTAATCATAAGGAGAGGTAATCGCGCATACCGCACCAAACAATTAACAAGCAATGGTCAGGCAAATAATAATTTGCCTGACCATTGCTGTTTTATAGTCCTTATTAGCTTAGACTCCATTCCCCCGCATTAACACAAACTGGGGAATGGAGTCTATATCTTATAGACAAATCAACACAAATATCAAATGGCCTCGATAAAAGTAAAGTTTCGACCCTCGTCTGTCGCCGACCACGAGGGCACAATCTATTATCAGATTATCCACGGAAGGAAGGTGCGACAGCTTCCGACCGGATATAAAGTGTTTCCTGCCGAGTGGGATGAAAGCCGCTCTATGGTTACAACCACCCCGAAGAGCGAGCGAAAGTCGCTCATTCTCTCAATCCGCGAGCGTATCCGATGGGATATCGAGCGGTTTTACAGGATTAACCGCAAGCTGGATGCCAATGGTATCACATACACCGCCGACGATGTAATCTACGAATTCAACCGCTATGCGCATGAATACTCTTTATTTAACTTTATGGAGAGCATCATCGCCAAACTGAAACATAACGGCAATCTCCGCACCTCGGAGACTTACAAATCCACGCTCAACAGCTTCAAGAAGTTCCGGAAAGATGAGAATATAATGCTCGACTGCATCACCCCGGAAACGATGGAGGCTTATGAGGCATGGCACAAGAACAGGGGTGTCGTTCCGAATACCATATCTTTCTACACGCGCATACTCCGAGCTGTCTATAACCGTGCGGTCAAGGATGACATCATCGAGAACCGCAATCCATTCCGACATGTATATACCGGGGTTGCTAAGACTGTAAAACGCGCCCTGCCGTTGGCTGTCATCAAGAAAATCAAAGCGCTGGACCTGTCGCTGACTCCTGCGCTCGACTACTCTCGCGATATGTTCCTGTTGAGCTTCTACCTCAGAGGAATGAGTCTTATCGACATGGCATACCTGAAAAAGGCAGACCTCAAAAACGGATACGTCACCTATCGCCGTCACAAGACCGGCCAGCAACTGATTATCGAATGGACAAAGGAGATGCAGATGATTCTCGATAAATACCCTGAAAACAAGAGCGACTATCTATTACCCGTAATCCGGAATTCGGGAGTGAATGAGCGATCTACATACCGCAACACCGGCTACAACATCAACCACAACTTAAAACGTATCGCTGGAATGGTAGGCGTAACCATCCCATTGACCCTCTATGTTGCCCGTCACAGCTGGGCTTCTGCCGCCAAAGCCAAGGGCATACCACTCTCGGTCATATCCGAAGGCATGGGCCACGACAGCGAAGCAACTACCCAAATCTATCTCGCCAGCCTCGACACCTCAGTCGTTGACAAAGCCAACTCCCTTATCCTAAAGTCGCTCAAATAATCTATCATAACTGAAAGATTAGTCTTCCTAAGCACTGAAGTTATTTAAACAATTTCAGTGCTATTCCTCTAAAAACAAGAAGGCCTCAGCACCACACGGTTCTGAGGCCTTCTTATTTAGTAATCATCCAAATCTCTTACCGAGAGA
>QLIP01020102.1_pt1 | contig 9860 bp, 8 predicted proteins | sample 1769771 | NCBI WGS metagenome assembly QLIP01 (sample SAMN09428762, study PRJNA476227) | Gut metagenome, whole genome shotgun sequencing project. | isolation source: cecum | host: Rhizomys sinensis | place: China: Jinsha town of Minqing, Fujian Province | collected 2013-09-23
ATTAACTGGCGTCGTTTCTCGTTTGCGGTTGCAAAGTTACGACAAAAGTTTGGACTGGGCAAATATTTTGGCAACAAATTTTACAGAAAAATTGAATTTTATCCACAACATTTTGATTACCAATATATTATTAAGATGTTAAAATATTATTCAAAATTTATACAAATGTGAAGTTTTGCAGAAACACCTATTTTCACCCTTATTCTTCGATTCCACCCATATCCATTTTTGCTCCCCTTTTTGCCATAAAAAATCCCCCTTCTCGCTAAAGAAGGGGGTATATTCTTTTCAAATTTATATGAAACCTATAGACTATTTTGCCGAAGGAGACATATCGAGCACTACATTTGCCACAAACGGTATCTCGATTTTCTTCTCACCACCCTCAACTTTTAATATAATTTCGAGCGGTCCGAGGGTGTCGATCTTTCGTGTGTCAAGTGCCAGCGACCAGGTCACCGTCTCCCCGGGTGGCAATTCCTTATAATTGGATGCAACCGTTATCGCGGGGTTCGACGAATGAAGTGCTACCGGTATCGTATCCATGGTCTGGTTATACCCGTTGATAAAATAGTTCATCGTCTTCCCCTTGGGAACATTTCCCACTTTTAGCTGCCCATGCGATATTCGCAGCGGTCCCACCTCCACGGGGTAAAACTGCACCAGAGATTCGGGAGCACCCAGTACGCTCCCCGTTACCCGCAAGGTATAGGTCTGATTGTCGCCGGTGTAGATTCTTATGGTCTTGTTAAATTTGCCGGGACGTCCGAGCGGATTATAACTTACATTGATGCGGGCTGTATCGCCGGGGGCTATCGGTTCGTCGGTATACTCTACACTCACACACCCGCAACTAACACGGCAGTCGGTAATAACCACCGGCTCCGAACCGCTATTCACAAACCGCAGGACACCTTTCTTAATCCCATCTTTTTCCTTAAACAAACCCAAATCGCAACTTTTTTCGAGCCACGACACCTGTGCGTACCCACCTAAGGGGACACACAACAGCAACAACAATATGAATTGAACACCACGCTTCATAACCCTATCAATACTCTATCGTTCCACCTGCCCCGAAATCTTAAGTACCACTGTCTTGCGGGTGGCATTGCTCTTTACCTTCACATTTTTTGAAAATCCACCATTAAAGGCAACCGGATTGAAGGTAACATGAATAGTACCGGTCTTGCCAGGCATGATAGGATTATCGGGGTATTCCGGTTTTGTGCAACCACAATCGGCGGTAGCGTCATATATCACCAGCGGTGCATTACCGGCATTCACAAAATCGAAGTCCACGCTTACCACCCCACCCTTCTGCTTGATGGTACCAAAATTATGCGACACCTTCTCAAAACCGATCTGGGCCTTGGGCTTTGCAGCCATGACAGGGGTTACCACTACAACCGCCATCATTACGACAGCGATAATACCTAATATCTTTCCTAATCTAACCTTCATATTATATATGTATATTGAACTATATATGCAGACATATCTATAATATATACGCTAACATCTCTACATATGCTAACATCTCTATAATAGATAACGATTTCCCCTTGCTTTTGATTGCACAACACCCCCAACCAACCATTAATTTCCCAAAATCATCTTCTCTCCCCATAATTCGCCCCCCCAATCGCCGCAGCAGCAACATGGCGTCCGCTCGGAGCCGGAGTCCGGCAGACGGAGAGTCAGACAGGAAGCTGATACACCGCTAGCCCCCACGATTTACGCATAGTGTAATTTTTTGGGGCAATTACGGTTGCTGACGCAGAGTTTCTGAAAGAAACGAGAATGGGTAGCCGTGGGTTGAGAACGCGGAGCGTTCGACACCCACGGTTTTGGTCAGGGTATATCCGTTATTCTGAAAGAATAGAGACATCGCAGAAAAATATCTATTCTTTCAGAATATCGGACGCGCATCGACCCAACCGGTGGTGTCGGTGACTGCGCCCCCTCAACCACCGGCTAACCATTTAAGTTTCTTTCAGAAACGCTCTGTCCAATTCTATATAAGGATTCGGCTATGTGAGGATACTGTTCTGATAAATCTACCTTGTTTTTTACCCGACAAGGTGCGGTGACCTTGCGCCCGCTCAGAGCCTCCGTCTGCCGGACTCCGGCTCCGAGCTGGCAATCGTCCTCCGCAACAAAATTACCGTATAAAGCTCCGTACATAACCCATAAATATAAAAAAGAGGTGTGTAGAAAAACTCACTTTCCACACACCACATATACTTATATCTTTATTCTATTAAATAGTGAGTATATCCTCAAGCGAAGCGCCCGTTATACTCGCAATCAATGCCGGGTCAATACCCTGCGACTTCATATTTAATATAATACGTCGTTTTTCACGAACTTCGCCACGAACTTCGCCACGCGCTTCTGCAAACTCAAGCTGACCATGCAGGTCGCGATAAGCCTTCAGGTCGGCATCATATGCAAACCGCTCCTCTTCGCTGAGGTTGGCATAGGAGGCAACCTCTTCAAACTCTGCAAACAGAGCCTTCTCATCTGTAAATGCCATTGTCTCCATATTATCCATATTTACAATATTATACATCCATTTTTCAAGATCTGTCCGACAGTCTTCTTTCTTTATTTTTTCAAACAAGGGAGTTTGTATATACACCAAACGCATCTTGTCCGAAAATAGTTCCTTCGTCTGCAAGTTGCAAAGTCCCACATCAATGATTGGGGAACCGGCATGCTCCTCCCTTATGAACTTCATAAACGAAACGCAATATACTGGTAAATATTTAAAATTCCAGTCCTTTCCAGCTACACCTTGTTCGGCCACACCTTTTGATGCATAATATATTGTCCGGTCAAAGAAGAACGCCTGATCGGAATTTTGCATTTCGACAACAAACCGGTGTCCGTGTGATGTCTCGCAGTGAATATCATAAATAACACCTCGTTCTTTTCGTTTCCGTTTACCCTTCTCTTTGTCAAGATATGTAATATCTACGATCGGGTCAAAATTTGCATCGTATTGAAAGAGGACATTCAGAAAATCTATAAGAAATCGTTTATGTTCCTCTCTACCGAATAAGTATTTGAAACCGAAGTCAATAAAAGGATTTATAAGTTTCCCCATATTACAGTTGCTTTATAGCGCAAAAATAATGCAATTTATCCATACCTGCAACCAATTTCTTTAAATGACAGCAAAAAAGAACCCTCCTAAAAAATAGGAAGGTTCTTGACGGTTATAAATCATATCCGAAAGTTACTCGCCACTCTCGGTATGAAGTATTTGGCAATTTACTTTGATTCAGCAATCCATATCCGACTGAGAAACGCATTGGTGAATCTTTCTTACACGATTTGTAGCTGAAACCTCCTTCTATATATAAATTAATGCGATTGAACCCATTTTCAGAATTGAAAATTGATGTGTTTACCGCAGCATTTTGATTCTTAATGGTAGCACATATCGTCCGTGCTCCTATAACAGCCCAATCAAGTGAAGGACCTCCGAAAACGTTGAGGATACAATTATTGACGGATAAAACCTCATAGTTGGCAAAAACTGGAATCCTCAAACCAAACCGAGAAAAGAAGGGGGTTGAAGGGTTCTCCAGTCCACTATCTTCGGCATTGAATTTAGATGAACTCATATCCATATATTCCGCAAAAGTCAAAACTGCAGGTTCCAAACGGAATTTTTTGTTTACGTTAATCGTAATCACTGTTCCGGAAGCACATTGAAAACCAGGTGATTTATAGAGTTGCATTTTTTCTACCCCATTGTCCACCAAACCCGGCAGTAGCAATCCAAGTTCAAATCTTTTATCGAGTTGAACACGTTTGGACTTCTCACATCTGTTCTGTTCCACCCCCTCGTCGGCATATATAAAGCTGACAACGCAAGTCAGTAAGCCAATTAGTAAACAAATCTTCTTCATAATATTGAGTTTTTTTTGATGTTATTTTTTAAGCTTTGTTATCATAATTTTTTTTATTAAAACATGATTTAGTTTAATTTAGTGTTAAATATTTAGAAATATTTCATCAGTTTCAGCTAAAAAAGCTATTAATTACCCAATTTTTTTTGATACAATCACCTTCATTTAATGGATTTTTTATTGGAAATTATCGTGGTATTGATTGGATTATTCGGAGGGAATTACTATTTTTGTAATTGATAATATGTTATTACTATTATGTTTGAATCGAGTAATACTGCTAATATATTAGCAATTATAAATGAGTATAAACTACCCTGTCAGGAGGATATTTCGCGCAAGGTGGCCGACGACTTTCGCGCCCGTCGCATCGAAAAAGGGCTAACGCGTAAAGTTGTGGCAGAAATATCGGAGGTACCTATGGCCAATATCACCCGATTTGAACAAACCGGACAGATTTCATTCAAGAATCTAATTCAACTTGCCATGGCACTAAAGTATGTTCCCGAAATAGAACGAATCTTCGCTGAGCCCAAATATCAAACCCTTGACGAACTGGAACAAATCAGAAACAACTCCGGCAAAAAGAAAGCCTACACCCGCAAGCCATGAAAAGTATCTGTAAAAATAATGAAAAATATTTGGAGGTTTGAAAAAATATTCATACCTTTGCACTTGAAATCGGATTCGCACTGAGGATCACGGTTAAAATATTACCTGGAAGGGTGGGTGAGTGGCTGAAACCACCAGTTTGCTAAACTGACGTAGGAGTAATCCTACCACGAGTTCGAATCTCGTCCCTTCCGCCACTGAAAGCCCGGAAAGAAAATCTTTCCGGGCTTTTTTATTCCCCCTCCCCATCACCATCCCCAGTTTCAGTATCTACCGATTATCAACTCAGTTATCTCTACTACCTTTTCTCTTCATCTAATCTATCTTCCGTCAATATGAAGAAATTTCGTGCATTATACCCATCAAGAATCACCAGTCTATTTGCACTCGCAATTGCGGTAATCCTCCACTTCGCCCCTGCCAATGCCCAGCGATGGGTATCGCACCCCGCGTTCGACAACTCCCCGGTGCGGATAATCGACTCCCCCGATGCAACCTACTATCTGGTGCATCAACAACTATACAGCAAAAGCAAAAATGCTTACAACTCCCCCTCAACCACAATTTTTGAAAAGCGGAAGAACACCGCAACCGATGCCATAACCCCATTGGCGGCAAAACATGCACTACACCCCTCCCCCATCGCAACAGCAGCATACTCCCCACAGGGGAAAGCATTAGTGGTGGCATACACCGACGGCACCATCGATATCTTTGACTCTGCCGTTGGCGACCATCGGTTTACCGAATTGGCAAAAGGGTCACTCCCGGGGATGGCTCAGATTCGTGACATCTCGTTCGACCCTGCCACCGGCAACCCATGGATAGCAACCGACTGCGGCATCTTCACCATCAATCTGTCGCAGATGAGGGGAGAACCATTTATCTTCCTCTCCCGTCGTGTCAACGGTATTGCTCCGACATCCTCCTCCTTATTAATACTGTCGGGGGGGAGTATTCTTGAATCAAAGTCTCTTACCCCAACATCGTCCGGACAGTTCACCCCCCTCCCCGGAATATCAAATGTCACTACCCTGCTCCCTCTATCGGGAAATGAGGCGGCGGTCATTGTAGGGACACCCGGAGGGAATTGCGAGCTTCGCCTACTCACCCGCAACAGCGACGGAAGCTGGACAGCCACCAAACTATGCAACGATACGTTCCAGACACTTGCCGACGACTCTACTATTCTGAACCGCTTTGAATGCAACTTCCTGCCCAACCGCGACGGGTATCTACTCTTTTCAAAAACTAAACTCTGGCAACTCACACGTTCTGCCGGAGACAAAAGCGCAACCGTACGCAGCATCCCGATGGATGCCGCCTACTCACCCATCGGCTCATGGGATGCCGAAACATTCCATTACTACTCCCTGCGCGGACAGTTCCGCCAACAGCCGGTATCTCTGGACCAGAACTCAAACCCGACATTGCAGTTTTCTGCCAGCGGAAAGGAGTATCGACCTGAAGCTCCGTCAGCATTTATAGGTAATGCAGCAACCTACTCACCCAACTACGGACTGCTTATCAACAATCACGGTTTTGTGCCCCTGTTTGAATACCTGGGGCGTTGCGAGCCGATTCTGCTAAGCGGTTATAAGAATGGGAAGTGGACACAGTTCTCGCAAGCATACGACCGCAACCGTCCGCGCAGCCTTGACGGTAATCAGCAACTCATCAACACCTACAACTCATACCGCAACGTATTCCCGTTTGCCAACCCCCACGGCGTACTGGTAGACCCTATTAATCCCGACCGGGTATGGATGGGCTCTATGTTCTGTGGTGCGGCATGCATGAACCTTGCCGACCCCAAAGCAGACATAATCCGCCTTACCGCCCCCTCCGACCAGTTTGCCCAGACACCGGGATACCGCAAGGAGTTTGAAAACGACCAGTGGCTTGGGATATGCTGCCTGTCGGCACCCGCCATTGACAGCGACAACCGCATCTGGTTTGGTCAGTCCTCCCTGAAGCAGATAAATGAACGGAATGACTTTACTCTCAAATATATTGAACCCGACGACCGACGCAAACTATATGCCAACCCGACGGGGGTAGAGGCTCCGGTACTGAAAACACTTACGGTCAACTCGCAGGGACAATGCAACTTCTGGAGTTGCGGAGTGTTGCCAATACATAATAGCCAGAACAAAAACAAAATTGTCATATTCACCAACATACCCAGCGAATTGACAATACTCGACCACAACGGCACACTTGATGACAGCTCCGACGACAAGACACGCAAGATAGAACGGATTATCGATGAAACGGGAATAAGCAATACTTTCTACCGAGTTTCAGACTGGATTGAAAACCCTGTCACCGGCGAAGTATATATGGCTACGCTGTTTGGCGCATTCGGATTTTTCCCTGATGCCAAAGTCACCGACCTGTCAATACAGGGACGCCGGCTCCTCCCCAAAGGTAAAAACGGAGTATCGGACCTGATAAACGTCGGTCTAATCAACAAATTCGCATTCGACCCAACAGGGCGCCTATGGATTGGCACACACAATCAGGGGGTGGTATGCTGCGACGGCGATGCAAAAACAGTTCTGGCGGAATATAACACCTCCAACTCACCCCTCCCCTCCAACACCATCGTTGGTCTATGCTGGAATCCTGACCAAAACTCCATGATGGTGACCACCCTAATGGGTAGCGTAGAATTATTTCCCGGAGAGACAGCACCCTCCGATGCCCGGAAAAGCTCGGTTTCCATATTCCCCACCAGCATCCAACCGGGGTACCTCGGAGAACTATCCATCCGCAACCTCCCCACCAATCAGGATATATATATATTAAATGAGAAAGGTGACCGAATAGCCACCTTCCACAATCTCGACAAGAGTGAAATCCGCTGGAATCTCCGCAACGATAAAGGGGAACGCCTACCGTCGGGTATCTATAAAATTGAAATCGGCAAACTCGCCACCATACAACTCCCCATCCTCAAATAGGTAACGAAAAGGGTTCATTCTCAACAAAATTAGAGAATGAACCCTTTATCTTAGTCGGGGTGAAATCTTAATCGGCGATATGGTATATCATCACCTTGTCCCCCTCCACAATCAGAGTGACACGCTCACCCTCCACCAGCGGGAAGTTGTCAGCAACATGCCCCACCGGGAAGCCATAAACCACCGGGAACGAGTCAAGGTCATGACGCTCCAGGAACGACTCTATCATACGCTCCATGGGGCGCTCGTCGGCAGGGTGCTCATAGTCGGTGAAATGACCCACTATCAATCCGGTTACATTATTAAATCCGCCGGCAAGGTAAATCTGATATAGTATACGCTCTACCTTATATACAGGCTCCGCCACATCCTCGATAAACAGGATTGTATCCTGATTCTGCGCCTTGGCAAAGATGTCGGCCGTGGTGCCGCACAAACCGCCCAGCACAGCCATGTTACCGCCGAGCAGCATCCCGCGCCCCACACCGTCACGGTTGGCGGGGAGTAGCTTGTCGGTGCGCTCAAACTTATAACGGGGTTGCACACCGCCGGTGAGGATATCAAACAGACGTTCGCCCGAGGGTGTACCCAAATCCTTGGCCATAGGGCTGTGTACCGACTTCACACCGCAGCACACCGACAGAGCGTGGAGTGCCGAAATATCGGAGAAACCGATAATCCACTTCGGGTCGGCAGTAAGCAACTTCGGTTTCAGGTCGGGGAGAAGGTGCACTGTGCCGTATCCGCCTCGTGCACACAAAACGGCGCGAATTTCGGGGTCGGAAAGTGCACGGGTAAGATCATCGCTGCGCTCTTCGAGGGTACCGGAATATCCGTCGACGGTCTTCCCCTTGGCATGCGGGAAAATTACCGGTTCAAATCCATGATTGCGGATAACCTCGGCAGCCGAGTTGATAAACTCAGGTTTTACCGCCGAAGCCGGCGATACGATAGCAATCTTGTCACCCTTCTTAAGTGGGGACGGTGTCTGCATTTTCATCTTATCTGTTATATAGGTTAGTTTACCTGAACGTTGTTATTCTATCTTAACGCTCTGTTTGCGTAAATGAATCGTTTAGACCTCGTTCCAGTTCTTAGTTTACCTGGACTTCGATTCCAGCCTCGCGGATGCGCTGACCGATTCGTTCCAGTTCATCTTTCTCTACCTTGACGAGTTTCTCTTCGGGGGTGGAGCGGTCGAGCGAATACAGCATCACTTCGCGCGGAGCAATCTGCTTGTAAGCAGTAATCAGCGCCTCAATCTCAGCGTCAGTAGTATTGTCCACAACCTCGCCGTCATGCTCGCCGCGGAGAATCATTGTCTGCACTATCCCTTTGCCGCCAAAGCGCTTGAGCCCTTCCACCACCTTGTCGACGGTAAAGCTTCCGGCAACAGGACGGTCTATGAGTCGCATGGTTTTTTCGACTGCCGAGTCAAGCTTAAGGATATTGTTGTCCACCTTGTCAAGAGCCTCGGCTACATCTTGGTCAAAAATACGAGTGGAATTTGTAAGCACCGATACCTTGGCCTGTGGGAAATATTTGTCGCGAAGGCGGAGGGTATCGTCGATAACACCTGCAAAGTCGGGGTGCAGAGTCGGTTCGCCGTTACCCGAGAATGTTATTACATCGAGGGTCTTCCCGTTCTCTTTCATGCTGGCGAGCTTCGCCTCGAGCTCGGCGGCAGTCTCCTCGCGGGTAGGCAACCCGGTGGTACCTGTCCCCTGTGCATTGAAACCAGCCTCGCAATAAAGGCAGTCGAACGAGCATACCTTGCCATCGTTGGGCATAAGGTTGATGCCGAGCGAAACGCCGAGTCGGCGGCTATGTATCGGGCCGAACACTGTGGAGTGAAACAGCACTGTCTGGTCTTTTGACATATATGTTTTTTCTTAAGTCGTTAGTCAATAGTCGTTAGTCAATAGTCGTTAGTCAATAGAGCTGACGCCTGAGAGCGGCGGTGCGGAGCAACCGTGGTGCGGAGCGCGATGGTGCGGAGCAACCATGGTGCGGAGCGGTTTCCGCGGGGGCTCTGCCCCCTTTTCGCCCGTTGGGCTCACACAGAACTCAAAGCGGACGACCAGCACCGCGCGCAAACCCGCAGATATCTTTTATCTCTTATCTCTTGTCTTTTATCTCTTATCTTTTATCTCTTATCTCTTATCTCTTATCTTTTATCTCTTATCTCTTATCTATCAGCGGTGTTTGCCGGTCAGTAGCCCCTGGAGGTCGTGGAGAGTGGTGAGAGCCTGGATGGGGGTGAGGTTGTCGATGTTTACACCCAGCAGGCGGTCGCGGATTTCGGAGAGTAGAGGGTCGTCGAGCTGGAAGAACGACAGCTGATACCCGTCGCGTTGAG
>QLIP01012000.1_pt1 | contig 9838 bp, 5 predicted proteins | sample 1769771 | NCBI WGS metagenome assembly QLIP01 (sample SAMN09428762, study PRJNA476227) | Gut metagenome, whole genome shotgun sequencing project. | isolation source: cecum | host: Rhizomys sinensis | place: China: Jinsha town of Minqing, Fujian Province | collected 2013-09-23
TCTTAAATTGGTCATTTGGGATTTTTTTCGTACCTTTGCAGTTCGAAACAAACTCAAAAATTCCATCGTTATGCGATTTTCGGGAGCTTTATCCTACCAACCCAAACTAATTGAGAGCCTCAAAGGCTACTCCGCTTCAAAATTCAAGAACGACCTCATTGCTGGCATCGTGGTCGGCATCGTTGCACTACCCCTCGCCATCGCCTTCGGTATCGCCTCAGGCGTTAGCCCCACCATTGGCCTCATCACCGCAATCGTAGGCGGCTTCATTGTCAGCGCATTTGGTGGCAACTCCGTGCAGATTGGTGGCCCCACTGGCGCATTCATCGTCATCGTCTATGGCATCATTGCCCGCTTCGGTCTCGAAGGCCTTGCCATTGCCACTTTCATGGCTGGCATCATGCTCTTAGTCATGGGCCTATTCAAGCTCGGCACAGTCATTAAGTTTATCCCCTACCCCATCGTGGTCGGGTTCACCGCCGGCATCGCCCTCACCATCTTCTCCACCCAAATCAACGACTTCCTCGGCCTGGGCCTGACGGGTGTGCCCTCCGAATTCCTCCCTAAATGGGGCGTGTACTTCCAAAACTTCGACAAGGTAGACTTCACCACCCTCGGCGTAGCTCTCGCTTCGCTGCTCATCATCATTCTCGCCCCCAAGGTGAGCAAAAAACTCCCTGGCGCACTCCTCGCAATCCTCATCATCACCCCGCTCGTCTATTTCCTCGACCTCCCCGTTGAAACCATCGGCAAGCGCTTCGGCGAAATGAGCACCGACATCCCCACGCCCCACGGATTTGCCATCAACATGGCCACTATCAACCAGCTCCTTCCCTCGGCCTTCACCATCGCTATTCTCGGCGCAATTGAGAGTCTCCTCTCCGCCACAGTGGCCGACGGCGTAACTGGTTCGCGCACCGACAGCAACTCCGAACTCATCGGCCAAGGTCTGGCCAACATCGTAGTGCCTATGTTTGGCGGCATCCCCGTCACTGGCGCTATTGCCCGCACCATGACCAACATCACCAATGGAGGCCGCACCCCCATTGCCGGCATTATCCACGCCGTGGTGCTCCTGCTCATCTTCCTGCTGCTCATGCCCCTTATTCAGCTCGTGCCCATGGCCTGCCTGGCCGCCGTGCTCATCGTGGTGTCCTATAATATGAGCGGCTGGCGCACCATTCGCGGCATCATGCGCAACCCCAAGAGCGACATCTCCGTGCTCATTGTCACCTTCCTGCTCACCGTCATCTTCGACCTCACCATAGCCATCGAAATCGGTCTGCTCCTCGCCGTGGTGCTCTTCCTGCGCCGCGTCATGGAGAACACCGACGTGAAGGTCTACGCCAATCAGCTCGACGCTGGCGAAGGCACCGACCTCACCGTCCACGAGCAACTCAACCTCGCCAAGGGCGTGAGCGTCTACGAAATCGACGGCCCCTTCTTCTTCGGTGTGGCCAATAAGTTTGACGAACTCATGCGCACCTCCATGGAGGCCAAACCCGTAGTGCGCATTATCCGCATGCGTAAGGTCCCCTTCATCGACGCCACGGGCCTGCACAACCTTGAGCTGCTCATTCAAGCCAGCCAGGCCGAAGGCATCCACGTGGTGCTCTCGGGTGTGCGCCCCGAAGTGGCCGCCGTGCTCCACAAAGATGGCATCGACGCCCTCGTGGGCGCCGACCATATCTGCGACCACATCTCCAAGGCCGTAGAACTCGCCAATAATATAGCCAACGCTCAAAACTAACCCCACCCCTCCCTGCGAAAATTCCTGCTCATAATCCTCCTGTCGCTCGGTCTGAGTCTGCCCGCTCAAATCAACACCGACCGAATGACCGACGTGGGGCGCAACGCGCTCTACTTTGAGGACTATGTGCTCGCCATTCAGCACTTCAATCAGGTGATAGCCGCTAAGCCCTATCTGGCTCAGCCCTACTATCTCCGCGCCATAGCCAAGTATTCACTCGACGACTTCGCCGGAGCCGAACTCGACGCTACGGCCGCACTCGACCTCAATCCCTTCCTGCCCGATGCGTGGGAGGTGCGCGGCGTGGTGCGCCAGAGCCTCAATCGTCCCGCCGAGGCCGTCGGCGATTATGCCCAGGCGCTCCAGCTGCTGCCGTTCAATCGCCGCCTGCTCTTCTCCAAGGCTCTGGCCGAGGAGGAAGCTGGACTCACTGCGCAGGCCGACTCCACCTTCGGGGTGCTGCTCCGTGCCTATCCCGCCTTTGATAATGGCTACGTGGGTCGCGCCCAGCTGCGCCTGCATCAGCAGGACACCATAGCCGCGCGTGCCGACCTCCAACTCGCCCTGCAAGCCAACCCCAACTCGGTGCCAGCCCTGTCGCTCAGCGCGGCCATAGCTCCCTCCGACTCGGCCTCGCTCGCATTCATGGAGCGCGCCGTGAGTTTGCAGCCCGACCAGGCCGCGCTCCGCGTTAACCGCGCCATAGCTCGCTATCGCACTGGCGACCTCAACGGTGCGCTCAACGATTTTGACTATGTGGTGGCGGCCGACCCACTTAATTTTCAGGCACTGTTCAATCGCGCCATGCTGCGCGTGGAGCTGCACGACAACGACCGCGCCCTCACCGACCTCAACCGCGCCCTGCGCCTCCGCCCCAACGACCACCGCGCCCTATTCAACCGCGCCCAGGTGCTCACCGAGAAGCGGCAGTATGACCAGGCGCGCGCCGATGTCGACACTATCTTAGCGGCCTTCCCCACCCTCTTTGCCGCGCATCTCCTCCGCAGCGAAATCAACGAGAAAGCGGGTCGCCCAGTCGCCGCTAAGGCCGACCTCAACCGCGCCTATGCGCTGGCTCATCGCGTGGCACCCACCTCGGCCAAGGGCGAGGACTACGAAGCCCCTGAGGAGCGAGTGGCCGACCGCTTCAATGCGCTCCTCTCCATGAACGAGGAAATCGAGGCACCGGAGCAGACGTTCAACACCGCTGGACTGCGTGGCCGCGTGCAAAACAATATCGCCGCCGTGGAGCCGCTGCCGCTCTATCGTCTGAGCTATTACCAGGTGAACCCGTCGGCCGAAATCAGCACCTCGGCCTACGTGCGCCAAATCCACGAACTCAACGAGGCCACGGCGCTGCCATTCATCATCTACGTCACCAACAGTGTGCCTCGCCAAACGCCTGAGGCAGTCACTTCGCGCCACTTCGACTCGCTGGCCAAGAGCAACCCCAAGAGTGCACTCGACTTCCTGAGCCGCTCCATGGACCACTCCACCGTGGGCGACTATGCTGCAGCCATTGCCGACCTATCGCGCGTCATAGCCCTCCGCCCCGACTTTGCGCCCGCCTATCTTCAGCGTGCCACCATGCAGGTGTTGCTGCAAGAGAGCCGTCGCGGACAAACCATTGAGGTGACGGGCGACAACGACCGCACGCGCCTCGACCAGGAAACCACCCTCACCCTGCAAGCCATTCTGGCCGACCTCAACCAAGCCTTGCAGCTCGACCCGCTGATGGCCGTGGCACACTACAATCGCGGCACCCTGCTGATGCAGCTCGGCGCTCACGCCGACGCGCTCGATGCTCTCAACGAGGCGCTCCGCCTCGACCCCACCCTCGGCGCGGCTTACTTCAACCGCGGCTTTATCCACTACACTCTCGGCAACGAAGCCGCCGCCATCGCCGATCTCTCCCGCGCCGGACAGCTCTCCATTCCTGCAGCCTACCCCCTGCTCAAACGTATGCAAAAATAACCCACCCACTGACCTCGATATATGGCTAAGTTTGTTGAGACTCCGCTCATGAAGCAATACGTGGAAATGAAGGCTAAGCACCCCGATGCGGTGCTGCTGTTCCGCGTGGGCGACTTCTACGAAACTTTTTCCGACGATGCAATCACCACGTCGGAAATCCTCGGTATAACCCTCACTAAGCGAGCCAACGGGGCCGCGGCCTCCGTGGAGCTCGCTGGGTTCCCCCACCACGCACTCGACACGTATCTCCCCAAACTGGTGCGCGCAGGCAAGCGTGTGGCCATCTGCGAGCAGTTGGAGGATCCGAAACTGGCCAAGAAACTGGTCAAGCGAGGCATCACGGAGTTAGTGACCCCAGGTGTGAGCATGAACGACAACTGCCTGGACCACAAGGAGAACAACTTCCTGGCCGCTATCCACATAGCCTCGCCGCAGGAAATCGGTCTGGCGCTGCTCGACATCTCCACGGGCGAATTTCTCTGCACGCAGGACCGCCCAGAGCAAATCGACAAACTGATGGGTAGTTTCGGTCCCAAGGAGCTGCTAATTGAACGCGGCAAGCAGGCCGATATGCTCCTGTCCAGCCATTGCCTGGTGTCGAAGCTCGACGACTGGGTGTTCACGCCCGACACGGCCTCGTCGCGCCTGCTCAAGCAGTTCCAGACTGGGTCGCTCAAGGGCTTCGGGGTGCATGAGATGCCCGCTGCAATCATTGCCGCCGGTGCCATTCTCCACTATCTCGACATTACCAAGCACACGGCTCTGGGCCATATCACCGCCCTGCGCCGCATTGAGCAGGACCGCCATATGCGCATGGACAAGTTCACCGTGCGCAACCTCGAACTGGTGCAGCCTCTAAGCCCCGACGGCATGAGTCTGCGCGATGTGCTCGACCACACCGTCACCCCTATGGGCGCGCGCCTGCTCTATCGCTGGCTAATGTTCCCATTGAAGGATGTGGACGCTATCAATCGCCGCCTGAGCGTGGTGGAGCACTTCTTCAAGCGCCCCGAGCTGCGCGAAATCATTCACACTCAAATCGGGCAGGTGGGCGACCTCGAACGCCTCACGGCCAAGGCCGCCACAGCGCGCATTTCGCCCCGCGAGGTGGGTCAGTTGCGCCAGGCACTTGAGGCTTTGGCACCCGTCAAAGGGCTATTGGTGGAGGCCGATGAGCCTACGCTGCAAGACTATGGTCAGCGCCTCGACCTCTGCCCCGAGCTGTGCGAGAAAATCAAGCGCGAGTTGGTGGCCGACCCGCCCTCGTCCACCCAAAAGGGCAACGTCATAGCCAAGGGAGTGAACGAGGAGCTGGACAACCTCCGCGAGATAGCCTTCCAGGGGCGCGACTATCTGCGCCGTATTCAGGAGCGCGAGCAAGCCGCCACGGGCATCACATCGCTCAAAATCGCCTACAACAACGTGTTTGGCTACTACATTGAGGTGACCAACACCCACCGCGACAAGGTGCCCGCCGACTGGATTCGCAAGCAAACCCTCGTAAATGCCGAGCGTTACATCACGCCCGAACTGAAAGAGTATGAGGAGAAAATCCTCGGTGCGCAGGATCGTATTCTTATTCTCGAAGCCGAAATCTTCACCGACTTAGTGCGCCATCTGAGCCGCTATATCCCTGCCATTCAGCTCAATGCCACGCTCACGGCGCGCATGGACTGCCTGCTGTCGTTCAGTTTGGCGGCCAAGGCATATAAGTATCACCGCCCAGTGGTGGACGATAGTTTGGCACTGGAAATCGTGGAGGGTCGCCACCCGGTGATTGAGCGCCGTATGCCCCCCGGTGAGCCTTACATCTCCAACAGCGTCAGCCTCGACAACGACTCGCGCCAGGTGATGATGATTACTGGCCCGAACATGAGCGGTAAGTCGGCCCTGCTGCGCCAAACGGCTCTCAACGTCATCATGGCTCAATGTGGCTGCTTCGTGGCGGCTGACTCGGCCCATATCGGCATGATTGATAAGGTGTTCACACGCGTGGGTGCCAGCGACAACATCTCCCTGGGCGAGTCCACGTTCATGGTGGAGATGAACGAGGCCGCGAGCATCCTCAACAATATGAGCCGCCGCTCACTCATCCTCTTCGATGAGCTTGGTCGCGGCACTTCCACCTACGATGGCATCTCCATTGCCCGCGCCATAGTGGAGTATATCCACGAGTATGGTCAGGATCACCCCAAGACACTCTTCGCCACCCATTATCACGAACTCAACGAGCTGGAGGAAAGCTATGAGCGCGTGGTGAACTACAATGTGAGCGTGAAGGAAATCGACGGCCATGTGGTGTTTCTCCGCAAACTGGCCAAGGGTGGTTCCGAGCATAGTTTTGGTATCCATGTGGCCAAGCTGGCGGGTATGCCCAAGCAGATTGTGGACCGCGCCGAGCAAATCCTCCACGCCCTGGAGCGCGCCCGTCAGGAAAATCCAGCCGACACCGCCATCAAGCCCCAGATTGAGGAGGGCTATCAGATGAGTTTCTTCCAGCTCGACGACCCAGTGCTCACCCAGCTTCGCGATATGATTCTCAAACTCGAAATTGATCGCCTCACCCCCCTCGACGCCCTCAACAAGCTTCACGACATACGCTCCGTGCTCACCGGCAAATAACTCTTAAAATCTGAGAATTAGCAATTTTTCGCGCCCAAGAGCCAAAATGCCGAATTTTTTTTGTAAATTTGCAGTCGCATTTACACGACTTTATCATTATGAATATCAGTTATAAATGGTTGCAGCAGTTCGTTGACAACCTGCCCGCACCCCGCCAACTCGCTGCCGACCTCACCTCCATAGGCCTCGAATGTGACTCCGTTGAAGAAGTTGAAAGCATCCGTGGCGGACTGCGCGGCATCGTAATTGGCCGCGTGCTCACTTGCATTCCCCACCCCGACTCCGACCATCTGCACATTACCACCGTCGACCTCGGTCAGCCCGAAGGCCCCGCGCAAATCGTGTGTGGCGCACCCAACGTGGCCGCCGGTCAAGCCGTGGTAGTGGCCACCGTAGGCACAACTCTCTACGATGGTGACAAGGAATTTAAAATCAAAAAATCTAAAATACGCAACGTTGAGAGCTTCGGCATGATTTGCGCCGAGGACGAAATCGGCATCGGCACCTCCCACGATGGCATCATCGTGCTCGACCCCGCCACCGCTCCCGCCCCTGGCACCCCCGCCGCCGAATACTACAATCTCCAGAGCGACCACCTGCTCGAAGTGGACCTCACCCCCAACCGCATCGACGGCGCTTCCCACTATGGCGTGGCGCGCGACTGGGCCGCTAAGGCTGCCACACTCGGCATCGACGCCAACCTCCACCGCCCCTCCGTTGATGGTTTCACCGCCCCCGACGGCAAGGCCATAAAGGTGACAGTGGCCGACGCGGCCGACTGCCCCCGCTACTGCGGCCTCACCATTCGCGGCGTGAAGGTGCAGGAGTCGCCCCAGTGGCTCAAGGATCGCCTCGTAGCCATAGGCCAACGCCCCATCAACAACATCGTTGACATTACCAACTATATCCTCCACTCCTTCTGCCAGCCCCTCCACTGCTTTGACCTGAACAAAATCAAAGGCGAGGAAATCATCGTCAAGACTCTCCCCGCTGGCACCAAGTTCACCACCCTCGACGGCGTGGAACGCAAGCTCCACGAGCGCGACTTGATGATTTGCAACGCCGAGGAGCCTATGTGTCTGGCTGGCGTGTTTGGCGGTCTGGACTCCGGAGTGACCGAAGCGGCCACCGACATCTTCCTCGAAAGCGCCTACTTCAACCCCACCACTATCCGCAAGGCTGCCCGCCGCCACGGCCTCAACACCGATGCCTCCTTCCGCTACGAACGCGGCATCGACCCCAACGGCTGCCTCTACGCCCTCAAAGTGGCTGCCCAACTCGTGGTTGAACTCGCTGGCGGCACCATCTGCGGCCCCATCGTCGACCTCTACCCCGCACCCATTGAGCCGGCCAAGGTGGAACTCTCCTTTGCACAAATTAACGCGCTCATTGGTGCCGAAATCCACCCCGCCACCGTGCGCAGCATCCTCCACTCGCTCGAAATCGACATCGTGAGCGAAGCCGATGGCGTGATGCAGCTGGCCGTGCCCACCTATCGAGTTGACGTGACCCGCCCCTGCGACGTGATTGAGGAAATCCTCCGCATCTACGGCTACAACAACATCCAATTCACCGACCATCTCTCAGCCACCCTGAGCGTGCGCACCCCAACCGACCGCGTGAACGACATGACTCGCCGCCTGCTCGACCGCCTCGCCGCTCAAGGCTTCAACGAAATACTCAACAACTCGCTCACCGCGCGTCAATACTACGCCGAAGGTGTCACCTATCCCCTGAACACCTGCGTTGAGCTTCTCAACCCCCTCTCGGCCGATCTCGGCGTGATGCGTCAAACCCTCCTCTTCGGCGGGCTGGAAACCATCGCACACAACGTGAACCGTCGCGCCGCCGACCTCATGCTCTGCGAAGTGGGCAACGTATACCACTTCAACCCCGCAGCGCAACCAACCGCTGAGCAACCCCTCGCGGCCTACACCGAAGGCTCACGCCTCGGACTCTGGATTTGCGGCAACGTGCGCACCGCCTCCTGGACTGGTGCCGCCGAACCCGCCACTATCTACCACCTCCGCGCCTACGTCGACGGTCTGCTCCAGGTGCTCGGCATCACCAACATGGTGGTAATTGAACCCTCCACCGACATGGCCGACATATTCAGCGCCGAAATGAGCATCGCCACCCGCTCGGGCAAGAACATCGGCCACCTCGGCCTCATTCAGCCCGCGCTGCTCAAGAAGTTTGACATTGACCGCGCCGTGTGCTTCGCCGAACTCGACCGCGACGCTCTCGCTGCCCTCGCGGCCAAGGTGAAAGTGCAATATCAGGCCCTGCCCAAGACTCAGCCCGTGCGCCGCGACCTCGCGCTCCTGCTCGACTCCTCCATCACCTTCGCCACGGTGCGCCGCGCGGTGGAAAAATCGGCTGGCAAACTGCTTCAGAGCGTTGAACTCTTCGACGTGTACGAAGGCAAGAACCTCCCCGTCGGCAAAAAGAGCTACGCCATAGCCCTCACCCTCCAAGACCCCGAAAAAACCCTTCAAGATCGTCAAATCGACGCCGTGATGCAGAAGGTGATATCCACCCTCCAAACCCAACTCGGCGCCCAACTCCGATAATTCTCAACTCTGCAACAAACTAAAACCTTATCACCAAATATGGGAAGAGCATTTGAATACCGTAAAGCCCGCAAGCTCAAACGCTGGGGCAATATGTCAAGAACATTCACCCGCATAGGCAAGGAAATCACCATTGCCGCTAAAGCCGGCGGTCCCGACCCCGACACCAACCCCCGCCTCCGCGCCCTCATTGCCAACGCTAAGGCCGCCAACATGCCCAAGGACACCGTTGACCGCGCCATCAAAAAGGCCACCGACAAGGACGCAAGCGACTTCAAGGAAATCCTCTACGAAGGATACGGTCCCTTCGGCATCGCCATCGTAGTGGAAACCGCCACCAACAACAACACCCGCACCGTGGCCAACGTCCGCTCCTACTTCACCAAGCATGGCGGCTCCCTGGGCACCTCTGGCTCCCTCTCCTTCCTCTTCGACCACAAGTGCGTGTTCAAAATCAAGGCACAGGAAGGCGTTGACATCGACGAACTCGAACTTGAACTCATCGACTGCGGCGTAGAAGAACTCGAAGCTGGCGACGAAGGCGAAATCATTCTCTACGGTGCCTTCGAAAACAACGCCGCTATCCAACGCTACCTCGAAGAAAACGGCTACGAAATCATCTCCTCCGAGTTTGAACGCATCCCCAACGACTACAAGGAAGTCACCCCCGAACAGCGCGAAAAGCTCGAAAAGCTCCTCGAAAAATTCGAAGAGGACGAAGACGTGCAAAACGTGTTCCACAACATGAAAGAAGACGACTCCGAGGAGTAATCCCCGAGTCCCCCAACAACCTACGTCAAGAGGGTGTGTCAAATGGCACACCCTCTTGCTGTTTGCCAACGGCCGCGGATTGTCAAAATGGCACATCGCCTCCGTTGTAGGGACGCACGGCCCGTGCGTCCGGCGGTAGTCTATTGAT
>QLIP01029950.1_pt1 | contig 9821 bp, 4 predicted proteins | sample 1769771 | NCBI WGS metagenome assembly QLIP01 (sample SAMN09428762, study PRJNA476227) | Gut metagenome, whole genome shotgun sequencing project. | isolation source: cecum | host: Rhizomys sinensis | place: China: Jinsha town of Minqing, Fujian Province | collected 2013-09-23
GTTTGCGGGGCGGCCGTTACGGTAACCTTGGCCGGCAGGGTGTCGTAGCCAATCCAAGGAGTGCCCTGATAATTTTTGTCGTCAGGAGTCGAATATTCCAACAACGGACTTTCACCACCGTTATTGAAAGCCAAGCCTTTCAACCAATATATGCCGGCTTTTGGTACGGTAATTTCAAAATCTTTGGTGGCACCGGGGGTCAGCCCTTCGGTAAATTCTTGGAATTTTGTGCCGGCCTCAGACCAACGATCAAGCCTGTTCGAAAAAGTAAGTTTGATTTTGGTGATGGCGGTCAGATTTTCGCCGGCAGCATCTTTGTCGGGCAGAGTGATATTCACTTTGGCTTTCAAACTGCCGTCGTCGGCAGCGGTAACACCGTTAATTGCAATTTTGGCCGGACGGCTCGGCGCACCGGTTTCTTCTATTCTGATATCATCAATATAGTACACATTGTCATCACCCATAAAACCTATAGACATCTGTCCGTTTGCGGTTGTTGAAAGAGTTATGTCGTGTTGTTCCCAATCGGTACCGGAAAGAGTTTTTATCCATCCACTGCCGCTCGTTGCATTTAAACATGCCACTCTCTGGCCTGCTTTGCTGCCTTTGACCCAAAAAGAAACGGTATAGGCTGCCCCTTTTTTTACGGGAATACCATTGATTTTAAACATATTTTGGTTCTTCCCTGCCAAATATCCGCTGGTAACCTTGTAACTGTTCGAACCGCCGGTGGTATGGTTTTCGGTATTAACTTTCTCTATTGTGGCGTTGGCAGGACTGATAGATACGGTGGCTTCTGTTAATTCGTTATCGCTCTCTTCAAAGCCGTTGGCGTAGGGCATGGTAACTTTATAGCAAAGCACGGTGCTGCCGTTCCGAATTGAATAAGCATCTCCGTTTTTGGTACGCACATAAAACAGTGGAGTTCCTGTAAGGCCGGTGGCATCGATTTCGGCTTCTAATTTTTGACCCGGCGTGGGATTCTTTTGGGCAAAAACCCGAGTATGTTCACTATTGGCGTATCTGGTAATCTCAACACTATCCAAACTTGTCAGGGCATCGCCGTTAACATCCACCGAGGGTAGGGTAAAGGTAGCCTTTATCTTATCGGTGTTACCATCGTAAGCAAGGCCGAAGTCGGCAATGGCCGCCGGTCTTTTGGCAGTGAAATAAACACAAGAAAGCGCGTTCATTTCATCAAAATTATTGTTTACAGTAGTGGCTTTTCCGTCAGTGGTGCTAACGGTTGCCACGATACCCGCTTTATCCGTTGCATCCCAGTACATCCAATAAAGATTGCCGGTGCGGGCATCAAAGGTGGCGGATTGAAAAAAGTCTCCATCACTGACCACGCCGGTATTACCAATTTTAGTGGCGGCCGAAGTAGAGATATTTACTTCATACAAGGAGGAATTTTTCGCGCCAAGCGCAATAACATACATTTTCCCTTCTTGACTGATGGCCATAGCCACCGGAGTTTCGTCATCTGCAATACCCGTAACAGAATTTTCTTTTTTTGTAAAAGTGCCTGTGTTGGGAGCGGCAGAGTATAGATCAATACTTATCTGTGTAAAATCTAAGGCGTATATTTTCTTATCAACAGGGTTATAAGCCGCCATATAAGCGGTGTCATTCATCCGTTTGAACTCTGTTACTTGGTCAAGAAGCGGATTGTACATAAAATATCCCAAGGGGGCAAATGCGTTACCATTGTAGTAGTAACAGTATCCTTCAAAGTGGTCTTCGCACCATGCGCCCCACCAAGGGAATACAGGTATACTTGCATATCCGAGTTTTCCGGCATTTAAGCTTGTAATAATTTCTGGTTGAGAAAAAGTGGTACCGGAAATAGTAAAACGACGAGATTCTCCATAACTACCACCCATAAACTTGGACGGCACAGTGGTTTCACCCTCTTTGGGCGCATTTTGGAAAGTGGGCATGGCAGCGCGCATATAGTCTCTCACCATTTCCAACTTTTGTTCTTCCGTCAGGTTTAATTCGGCCTGAGCGGCGGCACGTTTCAGATCACCTATGCGGATTTTGGCAGCCGGCATAGTCTTGGCAGCGCCCTTTAAGTCTGAAATTTTGAGCTCTGCCGCGTTTTCTAATGCAAATCTCTCTCTCTCGACTTTAACGGCGTTTTGGGCTTGAAAAGCCTCTAAGGCCGCCACCGGGGCCTTTTCTTGCTTAACCGTTGCAAGCACTTGGTCCGCATGGTTGCGCAGATCGCGCTTGGTCGCCATCTGCTTGGAGTTCCCCTGCGCCGCCGCGGGCATCAGCCACAAGAGCGACAACAAAGCAACTACCCCAAATCTGCATAGATTTTTCATAATGACTTTATTTTTAGTGAGTATTTAATGAGTTGTTTGATTTTTCTGCTATTTCGTTCTGCGCACCCGGTGCGCCCTCGCGCGTCCGGCGCTTTGCTCGCTCTGGGCTCCACACGGCAAAGCCGCGAAGTTGCCTGCGAGCGACAAAGCTTCCGGCAAGCCGAACGCAGAGAACAAGCTTGTTTGGACTCTGCTGAGGCAAGGAAGCTTGCGCAATGCAAAAGTCGCCCCCACCAACGCGCTTGCACCGTGTCGCCTATGGTCGGGTTACAATCACCTACAAATATACAAAAAATTTCAACACGCACCCCCGGTTGGTTGCATATTTTTCGCTAAACAACAGATTTACACCACTATCTACCGCCACCTCGTTACCTCCAAAGGAACGTTAGTGTTCAAAAAAGGCCTTTTTTGAACACTATTGATCTATTACTGTTCAAAAATCGCGATTTTTGAACAGTAACCCCAAAAATCGCCCCCATATTCCCTGCAAAAATCCCCCAAAATTACCCTGCATTTTCATAAAACCACCACGCGCTAATCCTAATATCTGTACGGCTTTCTGGCGTGTAATAACTTTATTACTAATAACCTTATTACTAATAACCTTGTAAGTTATAACTTTATTACTTATCTTTGCAGTGCAAAACACGCACAACTTTTATGGAAAATCAACCGTTTGTATTTGGAATGGTGGTGGCCGACAACGCCTTTACCGACCGCAAAAAAGAAACCGAACGCCTGTTGCAGAACTTTAAGCATGGGGTTAATACGGTGCTGATTTCGCCGCGCCGTTGGGGCAAAACCTCTTTGGTGCAGAAGGTGGCATCTATGGCGCGTTCCAACAAGCTTAAGGTGGTGTATCTCGATATCTTTTCGTGCCGCTCCGAGCAGGAGTTTTACGATGCATTTGCCGCCGCCGTGCTTAAACAAACATCCTCTAAATTAGACGAATGGCTTGAAAACATCAAGCTGTTTTTCTCGCGTATCACCCCCAAAATCACGCTGGGGCCCGACCCTATGTCCGACTTTTCGCTCTCCTTTGAGGTAAATCCCAAGAGCGACGATGCCGACGAAATTCTGCAACTGCCGGAAAAGATAGCCAAGAAGAAGGGCTGCCGCATAGTGGTGTGCATAGACGAATTTCAACAGATAGGCGAGTTTAGAGACGCCAAAAACTTTCAAAAACGCCTGCGCACGGCTTGGCAACAGCAAAAATCGGTGTCGTATTGTCTGTTTGGCAGCAAGAAACACTTAATGAACGAGTTGTTTGAAAAAAGAAGTCTGCCGTTCTACAAATTCGGCGATGCCGTCTATCTGCCAAAAATAAGCACGGACGATTGGGTGGCCTACATCTGTGCGCGGTTTAAGGTTACGGGCAAATCGATTTCCAAAGACTTGGCCGAGAAAATCTGCCAAAAGGTGGAAAATCACTCCTCGTATGTGCAGCAACTCTCGTGGTTGGTGTGGATTCATGCCGACAAAACGGCCAAAGAACAAGACTTTGAGGCCGCTTGCCGCGACATTCTTGACCAAAACACCCCGCTGTTTGAAAAACAGACCGAAAACCTGAGCACCTATCAGATAAACTTTCTGCGTGCGGTGATAGACGGGGTGCAGAGCGAGTTTACCTCTAAGGCGGTGCTGCAAAAATATCAGCTCGGCACTTCGGCCAACGTGAGCATTATAAAACGCGCCCTCATCAAGAAAGAACTTATCGAAATCGAGGGCCGGCGGGTGGAGCTCTCCGACCCCGTGTTGGGAATGTGGATTAAAGCACGTTGGGCGCGGTAGAGGCTTGTTGTGGCCGCCCTCTTTTTTTTGCGATACAAAAAACGTAACTTTGCAGGTTATGTTTTTGCCGAGTTTTTTTAAGACCCGTCCCCGAAGTACGTTCGACTATAAGCCGCGTTTTTATAACGAGGAGAAGGAGCGCATCGAGGCCTTGAAGCAGAAGTATGCGGCTCGCGGCGCGGATGCCGATGGGTTGAGCGCGGCGGGGTCGGCGGCGGACGCTTCGGATGCGGCTTACGCGCGTATTGACCGCGAAGCCCGTATGCGCCAAGAATTTGAACGCCAGCGTCCCGTTCGCAAAACCAAAGGCCTGTTGAGCCGCCGCGCTTTCTTGGTGGCCGTGGCCTTGGTGATTATTTTGTTGTTTGTCGTGTCGTAAAAAGAGTGCGCGAAATTCCATGAGTCTGATTCAACTACTACCGGAAAATGTGGCCAACCAAATTGCGGCGGGCGAGGGGATCAACCGCCCTGCTTCGGCGGTGAAAGAACTCTTGGAAAACGCCGTGGACGCGGGCGCCACCCACATTCACCTCTTGGTGCGCGATGCCGGCAAAACCCTCATTCAAGTGATAGACAACGGCTGCGGCATGAGCGTGGAAGACGCCGAAAAATGTTTCTTAAAACACGCCACCTCCAAAATTCGTCAAACCGACGACCTCTACGCCCTTACCACCATGGGCTTTCGGGGCGAGGCCTTGGCTTCGATTGCGGCAGTGGCCTGCGTGGAACTCAAAACCAAACGCAAAGAAGACGAAACGGGCGTTTTGGTGGAGATAGAGGGCGGCAAACAGAGCCCTCGGCAAGATTGCACCTGCCCCAACGGCACGCAAATCAGCGTCAAAAATCTTTACTTCAACACCCCGGCCCGTCGGCAGTTTCTCAAATCCGATGAGGTGGAATATCGCTACGTGGAAGAAGAGTTTGTGCGCGTGGCCATGGTGCATCCCAAAATAAAATGGCAGCTCACGCGCGACGACAAACCGATGTATAATCTCCCCGCGGGTACTTTTCGTCAGCGCATTATACAACTTATGGGACGCGCGTTTGAACAACGCTTGGTGTCGGTACACGAATCGGCGGGCGGCATGGACATAGACGGCTTTATCTGCACCCCCGACTATACCACCAAAAACCGCAACAAGCAATATCTTTTTGTCAATTCGCGCTACGTCAAACACCTTGGTTTGAGCCACGCCGTGGAAGCGGCCTACAAGCAGTTGGTGCCCGAAAAAAACTATCCCGCTTATTTTATGCGGCTCACCGTGCCGCCCCAAACCATAGACGTCAACATTCATCCCACCAAAACCGAAATTCGGTTTGAAGACGAAAAACTGATATACGGGGTCATGCTTTCGGTCGTCAAACACGCCATCGGCGTTACGCAGCTTGCGCCGGGCTTGGACTTCGATAACGAAAACGAGGTGGTGATTCGTTCGGTGAAACCCTCGTCGTTTCCGCCGCCCCCTGAGCTCAACTTAGACCCGCTCTACAATCCCTTTGCCACCGAATATAAACAAAGCGGGAATACCCACTCACACTACGCCGCCGACTCTAAGAACGAAGAGTCGTTGCAAGCGCAACTGCAGTTCTATAAAGATACGTTCGGCATCGGGGCCGCTTCGATGGGAGCCGAAGCCAAGGGGAAGGGGTTTGGCGCGGGCGGCGCGGACTTTGCAGACGCGAGTTTTGCGGCCGCGACGGCAGGGGTGAGTGCCACCAAAACAATCGTGCGCCCCTCTAAGGCCAACGGCGATGCGGGCCACAGCGCACCTTTTCTCGCCGAACCCAACGGGGCCGTGCGCCTCTCTGAAGAAGCCCTCTCCGAGGCCGCCGATAACGATTTGGGCGGAAAAATCATGCAGTTCGCCTCGGCCTACATCGTCTCCACCGTCAAAACAGGCCTGCTGTTTGTGGACCAACAAGCCGCTTCCGAACGCATTATCTACGAACGCTACCTTAAAACCCAACAAAACAGCGAACATCAAGCCGCGCAACGGCTGCTCTTTCCGCAAAGAGTGCAGTTATCGGCCGCACAAAGCGACATCCTTAAAGACATTCGCGAAAAATTGTTCCGCTGGGGTTGGGAAATAGAGTGGGTGGGCAACGGCTCGTTTATTGTCAATGCCGCCCCTTCGCAAACCCCCGAAAAAGACATTGCCCGCCTGATAGAAAATATGGTGGACGACTATATGGCCCACATGCTTAAACCCGGCGATGCCAAAGACGATCACGTGGCGGCCGCTTTGGCCAAACAGAGTGCCGTCAAACCGGGACAAATTTTAAGCAAAGATGAGATGATGAGTTTGATTAACGACCTGTTTGCTTCCTCTTGTCCGCATTGGTCGCCAAGCGGCCGCCGCACCTATTGGATTATGCCGGAAACCGAAATCAAACGGGCCTTCACGCAAAAGAAATAAAAAAGATGGAATACAACGATCAATACAGGGTAAGCCGCTTTCAGTTTTTGCCGCCGGTGATCAAAAATCTGCTCATCATCAATCTGCTGTTTTTTATTGCCGACATGACTTTGAAACTCTACGGCATAGACCTTGTGCGCTACTTGGGTTTGCACTATGTTACGGCAGAGGATTTTCATTGGGGGCAGTACATCAGTTATATGTTTTTGCACGGCGATTTTTCGCACCTCTTTTTTAATATGTTTGCCTTGTGGATGTTTGGCTATGCGTTGGAAAATATGTGGGGCGGCAAGCGGTTTCTGCTTTACTATATGGTAACGGGCATTGGTGCGGGCTTGGTGCAGACCTTGATATTGAGTTGGACTATGCCTGATTTGCCGCCGTTTGCCATGGCGCAATATGTCAATACCATCGTTACCATCGGGGCTTCGGGTGCAGTGTTCGGCATTTTGTTGGCCTTTGGGATGAGTTTTCCGAACATGCCGATTTACCTCTACTTTTTGATTCCCATTCGCGCCAAATGGTTTGTGATTTTTTACGGGGTGGTGGAACTCCTTGCCGGTATTGGCGGTACGGCCGACGGGGTGGCGCATTTTGCCCACTTGGGCGGTATGATTTTCGGCATCGGTTTGATATTATATTGGAGAAAACACGGAAGCCGATTAAGGGATTAAAACGATAATAAAAAATATAAACGATATGTTAAGCAACAATTTCGCCTGTCGTCATAACGGGCCTAATGCCGAAGAAACGGCAAAAATGCTAAAAACCATAGGGGTTTCGTCTATGGCCGAACTGATAGAAAAGACGGTGCCGTCTGCCATTCGTCTCAAAAAGCCGCTCAATCTGCCGGAAGGGATGAACGAATACGAATATCTCAACCACCTGCGCGACTTGGGTCGTAAGAACAAACTCTACAAAACCTATATCGGACAAGGCTACTACAACTGCATTGTGCCGGCGGTTTTGCAACGCAACATTTTGGAAAATCCGGGTTGGTACACGTCTTATACGCCCTATCAGGCCGAGATTTCGCAAGGTCGTTTGGAAGCCTTGTTGGTGTTCCAGACTATGGTGGTCGATTTAACGGGTATGCCGCTCACCAACGCTTCTCTGCTCGACGAAGCCACCGCTGCGGCCGAAGCCATGATGATGTTTTTTAACGTGCGCACCCGCGAACAACAAAAAGCCGATGCCCGCACGTTTTTTGTTTCCGATCGTCTCTATCCGCAAACCATAGACGTAATCAAAACTCGCGCCGAATGGTTGGGCATTAAAGTGGTGGTAGGCAACGAAGATACCATCAATTTTACCCCCGATATGTATGGGGCCATTGTGCAACACATAGACCGCAAAGGGGAAGCCCGCGACTACGAAGCCTTTATTGCCAAGGCGCATCAGAACGGTTGCTTGGTGGCCGTTTCGACCGACCTCTTGGCCCTGACCATGCTCAAAGAGCCGGGCGTTTGGGGTGCCGACTGTGTACTGGGCAGCAACCAACGCTTTGGTTTGCCCATGGGCTTTGGCGGTCCGTCGGCCGGTTTCTTTGCTTGCAGAGACGACTACAAACGTCAGATTCCGGGACGTATCATCGGTCTTACGGTCGATGCCCAAGGACACGAAGCCTATCGTTTGGCCTTGCAAACCCGCGAACAACACATCAAGCGCGACAAGGCCACCTCTAACATCTGCACGGCGCAGGCCTTGATGGCCACGATGTCGGCCATGTATGCGGTATGGCACGGCCCGTGCGGCTTAAAGGCCATTGCCGAAGACGTACACCACTTGGCGGCGCATCTCGCGGTGGGCGCGGCGGCCTACGGCTACAGTCAAGAAAACAAAGCTTACTTCGATACGCTCTATTTGGCTTTGCCCGCAGGTCTTAACATCGACACCTTGCGCAAAGCGGCTTTGGCGGCCCAAATCAACTTCTTCTATGCCGACGCTTCGCATATTGGTATCAGTTTGGATGAAACTACGTCCATGGCCGATGTCAATGCCATTTTGAATGTGTTGGCTGCGGCCGCCGGCAAAACGCACAAGGCCGACAGCGTTAAGGCCGACGCGGTAGAGAAAGAAGTCGCCCGTGCGCTGCCTGCCAATATGCAACGAAAGAGTGCCTATCTGCAACATTCGGTTTTCCACCGCTATCATTCCGAAACCGACATGATGCGCTATCTCAAAAAATTGGAAGTAAAAGACCTTTCGCTCAACCGCGCCATGATTCCGCTCGGCTCCTGCACCATGAAACTCAACGCCGCTGCCGAAATGATGTGTTTGAGCATGCCCGAATTTGCGTCTTTGCATCCCTTTGCGCCCGCCGAGCAAGCGGAGGGCACCTTAGAGATGATTCGCAATATGGAAAAAGACCTCTGCGAAATTACAGGCTTTGCACGCCTCTCATTCCAGCCTAATTCGGGCGCGGCGGGCGAATATGCCGGACTTTCGGTTATTCGCGCCTACCAAAAAGCCAAGGGGGAAACCAATCGCGACATCTGCCTCATTCCCGCTTCGGCGCACGGCACCAACCCCGCTTCGGCGGCCATGGCCGGCCTTAAAGTGGTGGTGGTAAAGTCCACCAACGAAGGCGAAATCGACGTGGAAGACCTTAAAGCCAAGGTGGCCGAACACAACCAAAACGTGTCCTGCCTCATGGTTACCTATCCCTCCACGCACGGGGTGTTTGAAGAAGCCATTTTGGATATCATCAACATTGTGCACTCCTGCGGTGCGCAAGTGTATATGGACGGCGCAAACATGAACGCCCAAGTGGGCCTTACCTCGCCCGGCTCTATGGGCGCGGACGTTTGCCACCTGAACCTGCACAAGACCTTTGCCATGCCTCACGGCGGTGGCGGCCCCGGCGTTGGTCCCATCGGGGTGGCCAAGCACTTGGCTCCCTATCTGCCTACGCACACGGTGGTAGATGTGTTGGGCAGCGAACCCAAACGCGGTGCGGTGGCGGCTTCGCCCTACGGCAGTGCGTTTATTCTGCCCATCACCTACGGCTATATCAAGATGTTGGGCGGCGAGGGCCTCAAATCGGCCACCGAATACGCTATCTTAAACGCCAACTATCTTAAAGCACGTCTTAAAGAATACTACAAGATATTCTACGTAGGCAAACAGGGCATGTGCGCCCACGAAATGATTTTGGACTGCAATGCGTTCAGCCTTAGTGCCGACGTACAGGTAGGCGATATTGCCAAGCGTTTGATGGACTACGGCTTTCACGCGCCCACCGTGGCGTTCCCGGTGCACGGCACGTTGATGGTGG
>QLIP01021887.1_pt1 | contig 9818 bp, 11 predicted proteins | sample 1769771 | NCBI WGS metagenome assembly QLIP01 (sample SAMN09428762, study PRJNA476227) | Gut metagenome, whole genome shotgun sequencing project. | isolation source: cecum | host: Rhizomys sinensis | place: China: Jinsha town of Minqing, Fujian Province | collected 2013-09-23
CATACGCCAAAGGCGTAGCCTAAAAGGCTAAAGGAAAAACACTATGTCAACACGATACTACAAAATCGGCGGCGTTGATATGCCTTCAGTTACTATGCTCCTAGAGCAAAGAGACTGGCGGTTCACCACCTACGCCTCCTTCAAAACTGCCTGCGCACAATTCCAAAACGATTTACTCGCAGGTAAAATTCTGCCTCAAGACGCAGAAGACTACATCATTAAACTTGCCCGTGAAATCGATAACTCGCCTCTAGTCATCGGCGAAATGTTACACGGTTACATCGAAAACTGGGCTAACAACATACTTAACAAAACCGACTACATCTACGACTACCCCAAAGACTGGAAGTTCACAGACGAGCTTGAGACCGCTATTAAATCATTCCACCTATTTGCAGACAGAGAATGCCTTAAACCGTTACTCACCGAACAGACCATATGGTCGTCCGCTTACGGCTATGCAGGCAAAATGGATATGCTAGGCAAACTGCACGGCGATAAGTTTATCATCGACTTCAAGACCACCAAAGCGCCTCAAATAAAAAAAGGCTTCGGAGCGCTGCCCATATACCAAGAGCATAAAGTCCAGCTCGCCGCTTACTTCAAAGCTTACAACGAGTTCCGCAGACTTAAAGAAGGAACCTACCTAATAGAACAAAAGACGGGACACTCTAACCCCATCTCTTGGACTATCACGAAAACCAAAAAGATGAACCACTATGTAGGCGAAGCCGTAGTCGTATATCTAGCTAAAAATACTGTCGCTTACCGCACAGCCATCGTATCAGGCAAAGAACTGCTTAACTACTTTAAGTTCTTCAAATGCGGTATCGACCTTTATAAACTTAAAAAATCAATGCCAGAGGAGATTAACAATGAAGAAGAGTGAGCTTACCATTCGAGAGATTATGAAAACTAACATACCTCTCAAACACAACACACTCCACGCATTATGTATCAGGCGCAAAATCAAATCTCGAAAAGTCCGCAACGAAAATAATGTTGAGACCTACCTCGTAGAAATGAAAAGCCTTATACGATATATGCAGGATGTATTGCAGAAGCGCAAAAACAAACTTAAAGCCATTAAACTTAATACCGAGCGTATTAAAGAGACCGAGCGATGGCTTAAAAAAACTATAAGGAGTAAATAATGAGCAGAATAATGGAGATACAAAGCGAACTGCTGGCGCACATCTACCCCAGACATAACAGTAAATGCCAGATAATCCCTGACCATTATCTATGGAACGATATACTACATATCGAACAAAATAATGAGAAGATACGAAACAGAGTAATTAAAACATTCAAAGTAAATGAAGAGCAAGCATTGAACATTTGCGACCTTCTATTGCTTAACACTTACTGCGGCAGTATCGAGGCTAAAAGAAGACGAGCCACCACTATGGACATATCGTTCGTCCCCCTCGAGTTAATGCAAGTTTGCGCTCAAACGCTTAACACTTACGGCAAAGAGAATAACGCATTCGTCTCTGTCCCTCTTATCCGTAACTTCCTAATCTCAATCAAAAACGCAATTACAGTATTCGAGACCGTAAACGAAGATATCGTCCTAAATAATCGAGTAGTCAAACCTATTGACCATTGCCTGACCGTAGCTTTGAATACCGTCCGAGACTACCAGATTAAATTCAGAACGAGTTTAATGCGAGGCGACAATGTTCCGTTTAGAGCATCGCCATCTCATAAAATTTTTACACATATTAAAACACAAGGAGTAAATTAACTATGGAACTAAAATCTAATGTAAACGCACCACAATTGCCTGCAACTGCAGTAACGCAACCAGCATTACCTGCGCACCAGCAGTTCACTTTCACAGAGCTTAAAGAGCTCGCAAAGATGATTGCAGTCTCTAACCTGCTAGGAGCTAAAACGCCCGAACAAGCTATGGTCGTTATGATGCTAGCCCAAAGCGAAGGCGTTAACCCCGTCCAAGCCGCAATGGACTACTCAATCATTCAAGGCAGACCAGCTCTTAACTCACAGGCTTGCCTCACCCGCTTCCAAAAAGCAGGCGGCAGAGTTAAATACATCGAACGCACAGACACCAAGTGCACAATAGAGTTCTCTCACCCGTCAGCTGAAACCCTTACCATCACTTGGGATATGCAAAGAGCCGCACAAGCAGGACTTAATACCAACAAAGAGAATTGGAGAAAGTATCCTCGCCAGATGCTATCCGCCCGATGCATCGCAGAAGGCGTCAGAGCCTGCTACCCAGCTTGCCTAAACGGCTCTTACCTAGTAGAAGAAGTAGAAGAATTCGCCGCCACAAGCGCACCTTCGATGCCACAACAGCCACAAGCTAATGCAAAACCAATACATACGAACGCCATAGAAGCCTTGCCAAAAAAGGAAATCGATTATAAGATGTCTCCCAGAGGAAAAAAATGGACTGATATGTCGCAGTCAGAGTTATATGAAGCACGAAAGTTCCTCGAAGGATACAAAGGCTCTAAATACTCCAAAGACGACATCGCTAAATACTTTGCTGAAATAGATACAGCAGTAAACAAATTAATTGAGGAGAATTCCAAAAATGAAATGCCTACTACTGAAATTGATGCTGATGCTGACCTTCCTTTCGATGACGGCAATTAATCTGCAGAGCTATAAATTCGATATAGACCATCTGCTAACCTCATACGATATATATCAAATTGATGCTGGACTTAACCGTCTGGCATCAATTATTGACCAAGACTATGAGTTCGTGAAGTTTATATACGACATCTCATTTAACTACGGTATAGACCACCTGCTTATAGTCTCTCTGATTAAAATAGAGAGCGATTTTAGAGAGGACGCTAAAAGCAAAACAGGCGCAGTCGGCTATTGCCAGATAACGCCTATTGCTGTAAAAGATATATCCTCAATGCTAAACAGACACGAGCCAGAGGAGAACATTATAATCGGTGTCCAATTTATGCGTAAATTAATAGACCGTTACGGTGATGTATCAGAGGCTCTAGCTCACTACAACTACGGCTCTAAAGATGCAAAGCAAGGCAAACGCTACGCTCAAAAAGTATTAAAATATTATGATTACTTAAAGGAGAAATTAGATGAATATAATTAATGAAGAAAAATTAAAACAAGTATGGCGCAATATGATTTTCAGATGTTCGGGGAAAGTTAAATACTACGAGAACATCAAAGTGTGTCCTGCTTGGAAGAACTATATGGCATTCCGCTCTTGGGCTTTAACACACGGCTATGCGGAAGGACTAATACTAGACCGTATAAACAACGAAGGCAATTATAGCCCAAAAAATTGCAGGTGGACGGACCGCAGAACATCAGGCATAAACCGTAGAATACAAGCGAATAATGAATTAGGTGTGCGGGGAATTAGATACCGTGCGCATATCAATAAATACGAAGCGCATCTTTATTATTACAAACGATATATACATATAGGACATTACAACACATTGCCAGAAGCTATCCAAGCTCGCAATGACTTTATAGACAGATACGGGTATGAAAATTATAAGAGCTATATACCAAAGCTTAAAGAACAGTAAAGACACACTAGTGTTCATAGGCTTATCCCTGCTAGGAATATTAATCATATTTTTAGCAGGCGTAGCCGTAGGGTATATGAAGTTCAATAAACCCATAAACGATTTCAAAGTCCAGCAAGCACAAGAGAAAATAACCGTATATTCCAACAGGCTCTACACAAATTACCGCTACATTTCATACGAAGATAATGTTAAATACGATGAACTACTCACATTATATAATAATCTCCTTAAAGAAAGCAGGGACAACCTCACCAATGTTGCAGTCATACAGGAAGCGAACCGCAGGCTAAATCGTAAGCTATACTTCCTGTTAGGCGGCAATATCAAATATTCCATCCGCAATCAAAAGATAGATTTAGGCTTAAATGCAGGCATCGAATACAAAAGAATAGGTGTTGCCGCAGGCTACTACTTCTTCGGCAGAGAAATAACACTTACCGCATATTACAGATTTTAATAGTAAAAGCCTGCGCTTGTGTGTATTGACTGCGCAGGCTCGACTTTATAATGTAAAGTAAAAGTAATTAAGTAGTGATGATAAATAATTATATATTAGATACTTTACCTCCATTATACACTCTCTGCTATTTACTGCAATACCTCTTGACAAAACAAAGAAAATCATATACTATATCATTAGAGGTATTTTATGGCTGATTTTAGTAAATCTTACGCCCTGATGCAGAAATGGGAAAACAGAACCGATAAGCAGGGGAATACTATCGTCTACTCCAACGACCCTATCGATAAAGGAGGCGAGACCGTCTACGGCATCTCCCGTAAGGCTCACCCCCAATGGGAAGGCTGGCGTATCCTCGACAGTATCAAATCCAAACTTAAAGAGCCTAATAACACAATATCTTTATCTAGAACTATTATCGCTTCTAACGCCTTCACCGATATGGTGAAAGGCTTTTATAGAACCAACTACTTCGAGCCTATGTGGTTACAGCACTGCAAACACCAACCATTCGCCGACAACATCTTCCTGCTAGGCGTGAACGCTGGCACCAAAAGAGCCATCAAAATAGCACAGCGAGCAGGCGGACTTATGGCAGACGGCGTGATAGGTGAGCAAACGCTTAAACTCCTGCTCAACGCTGGCGATAAAGAGACCAAACGATTTACTGAACTCGAAATCGAATACTACAAATCAATTGTTGAAAAAGACCCTACGCAAGAGAGGTTTCTCAAAGGCTGGATTAATAGGGCAAAGGCAGTATAAATGGACGAAGAGCAATATCATAATGTGCGACAGAGACTACATATGATTGAACATAAGATTGGACTTACCAAAGAAGGCGTTAGAACAGGCAACGGTTTAATTACCGAACTTGAGAACATCGAGGGGAAAATGGACAAGATGAACGAGAAAATAGACGCCATCAAGGATACTCAAAAAAAGATAGACGCCGAATACGCAACACTCGATAAAAGCGTCCAAGAGCTGTCAGGCTTAATCACCGACATCAAGAACGAGCTTAAAGACAATATTTCATTTAGAAGTTTTAGCAAAATGAAGAACACAATACTTGCTATTGCCGCTATCATTGTCGCTATTACTACCATCATTAACTTTATTAAACCTTTCCTAGCTCATTAACTTTTAACCTTGCCATAGGCACTCTCGCCAAAGGCACGCTACGCGGACGCGGTCGAGTTGACAAAAGTAAAATTTTAATATATACCTTCTATATATGAATTTGAAACCTGTCCTTGAAAAATATACTCCCGCTTACATCGCTAAAGCTATTGACGACTACATCGACACAGTAGTAGAAGCAGGCGGGGACGAGCCTCCACTTCTCGAGACGCTCTGCGCTATGCATAACTGGGCAAAGTCTAAAATTCTCAAAATAGCATACGAAACACAACAAGCAGGAGACGACACTCTCGCCGATAAACTCGAAGTGTTCCGCTCCGTCCAAGTAGCCGCTTTCGTTAAATACGGAATTCTAAATAAATATAACGCAGTAATCACCAAGACAATACTTAACCAGCTAGGCTACAGCGATACCGTAAACTTAAACGCCAATGTTCAAAACAAGGCGGCTCTAACCTACGGAGGCGGACGCCGTGATGTGTCCATCGCTCTTATCCGCAACGATGTATCCACACTGCTAATGCTCGCAGGCAAAGAGAATGTTATAGACCGTAAAGAGAACTTCATTATCCTAGAAGGCGGCAGAGGCGGCGGTAAAACCGAAATTGCCGCACGACTTACTCTCATTAAAGCACTCGAGAGCAACGAAGAGTTCACCATCATCTGCGGTCGTGAAATACAGCGCTCCATTAAAGAAAGTGTTAAAGCTGTCCTAGTCCGTCTTATCTTCCAATATAAAATAGGCGACCTATTTAAAATAACCGACAATATGATTACTTGCTTACAAAACAATGTTAAGATAATATTTTTAGGGCTCAAATCGGCTACCAGCGATAACAACGACACGCTTAAATCTACTGACAACGCTAGATTCGTCTGGGTAGAAGAGGCGCAGACAATATCTCAAATTACAATAGATAAACTAATACCGACCATAGCTCGTAACAACAGCTATCAGATAGTCTTTACATACAACAGGCATCGCACCAACACCATCATACACGACCATTTCTTCACAGAGCAAGGCGAGAATAAACTGCCTGACACTCTGCATATAAATATTAACTACTGGGAGAATAAATTCCTCAATCCTGAAATGGTTAAGATTGCCGAGATGGATAAGATTACGAACCCTGCAAAATGGGAATACATATGGGCAGGCAAGCCTCAAAAGGAATTCGAAGGTGCTCTCTGGGATTTTAACGATATTAAAAATATGCGGCTTAATATTAAGTATGATGTGGAGATGTATAAAAGACGAGTGGTAGGCGTAGACCCTGCAATGTCGTCTAAAAACTTCAATAACGAATATGGAATTGTAGTAGCTGGTATCACGCACGATGATAATGTCCACATATTGCACGATGCAAGCGGACATTACACCGCACCCGAGTTCGCAAAAGTAGTATCCAAATACTATCACGAATACGCCTGCGATGCCTGCGTCTATGAAAGCAATCAGGGCGGCGAACATATCGCCAACACCATAATATCTAACGACCCTGAACTGTTAGTCATAGCGGTCAGAGCCAAACAAGGTAAATACGAGCGTGCATTACCACTTGCTAATGCAACATCGCAAGGCAAATTATACACACTCGAAGAGTTCGTGAAACTAGAGAACCAAATGCTGTTAATGACTACGCAGGGATATCAGGGCGCACAAGGTGAAAGTCCTGACAGGCTAGACGCAATGGGCTGGGCTGTATACGAATTGTTCCAATGGAAGAACCTCGATACATCTGATACATACTTTAAGATAAACTACTTCAGCGAGCCGCCTGAAGATTATATCCTCAAAGAGAAATTCGCATATATGTCCGTCATAGAAAAAGATACAATCCTAATACTCGGACAGGAAATACTAGAAGGCAAATACTGGGAAGGAGATGAACATCTGTTCCTTACCAAGATATATACAATAGATACCGCAGACCTGCCATTTATGCTTAATAACTACTTAAAGCAAGAGGAGACATATGAGCTGGTAGTCAGAGATGATGAGCACATAGAATTCTCTAAACTTAAGCTAGATGACAAGATAACGGTATACAACATTTCAGACGATATTAAAGGCAAGACTAGACTTAACGACCTTGCTCTTAAGGCGCTAGTCCCTATACAGCAGAACTACATACGCATTCACCCAATACTTAAGTCGGTAATATCAGCTCACATCACGCAATACAACCCTGATAAAAACACAGAGCGTCCGATACTCAAAGCAATGTGCGAGCTCATATGCCATAAAAAAGGACTAATCGATGGAACTTATAAATAACCTAAACTCTGAAACCAACAGTATATTAAGCCGACAAGAGGCAATATCTATATACCGCAATACATTCATAGGTCGCAGAATAGCTGAAGCTCTGCCTAACTACGCAATGTCCACACCACGACAAATTCAAGTAGTAGACGCCCCCAGCGAGGTAGCCGAAGAGTTCGTTAGAACCGCCGAGAAATATAAACAAGATGCGGCTATCAGGCTTACCACAATCTACGCCAGAGTGTTCGGTATTGCAGGACTATACATCGCCACCCGCAAGAAAGATAACAACACGGGCTACACCAAAGAGTTAGACGAAAGCTATAACGAATACCTAGACTGGGATAACATAGCAGACTACGACATACGATTCAACCCCGTAGACTGTCTGGCAATGAGCGGCACTATTATCTCACAAGAGCCTCTATCCGTAGAATACTTAAACCCATTTAAGATATTCGTGGCAGGCAAAGAAATACGCCGTGAGAGAATAGAGATTGTATACTCAAGCGAGCCTATATACTTAAACAACGAGAGCACTTTAATACCGTTCGCTCCGCCTAGCGTATATAAAAATATGCTTAAACTAATTTACGACTATGAGCGAGGTCTAGAAGACTTATCATACATTCTGCGTAAGGCAGGCTCAATAGTGCTCAAATACAAACACGGCTCTAAAATAGACGGCGTGGCAATCAATTCCGTAATAGCAACAGCCAAACTAGTTCAGCAAATGCAAACAGGTAATGTTATTGCAATACCTAACGACAACGAGCTCGATAACTGGAGCAGTAAAGATATAAACAATATATGCGATGGACTGGCTAAAATAGAGCACTCGATAATACAGGCTCTAAACGATACGCCAGCGCCAATATTCCAAGACAGGCAGATATCCAACGGTCTGTCCGAAGGCAAGGAAGAGATGAAGGCGGTATTAATGGCGATAGACATATTCCGCAAGAACTGGCTAGACAGGTTATATAAACACACCGACCCTGTGATAATGATGAAAGCGTGGACGCCAGAGTTCATAGAAGACATAAAATCGAAATACGATACATACAAAGATAAGAGCGTAAGCGAGATAAGACACTTATGGAAAGACGGCTTCATTGCAAGGTTCGGCGACCCTTATCCTGAAACCGAAAGCTCAAAAGCAAAAGCCCTTGCTTATCAAATAAACACATTACAAAAGCTATCTGATATGGGAGTATCACAAGAGAGCATCTCCAAAGAAGTGAACGAAAGCAAATACTTCAAAAACAAAATGGAATTCGAGCAATTACCACTGCAGAGAGCAACGCTTGCGCTTGAGGCTCAAAACCAGCAGATAGCGGCAAAACAAAGAAGCCAGAGTATGAATAAATACAATAAAGGCGGCAAGGCGGCTGATACTAACACCAAAGGCTCTATTGCAGAGATAGGACGGCAAGAGCCTTTATATACAGGCGAGAACCCAGACCAAGCGTTACAAGCTCTCGAAGTAAGGAATAGCTAATGGCATCCGCAAAAAAAGCTTTAATGCAGGCGGCTGTCAACCAGTTCAATGACGACAGTATCCCCTGCACAGCGGTCAGAGCCAAATACTTCGTATCCGACAACGGATACAGTTACTGGCTAATCAACCCTGACGAGAAAAAGAAAATAGATATTGTGGCAGTTCATATCACGACCAACAAAGACCAAATCAGAGAAGGCGTGCGTGAATGGAACTATGTAAATGTTGAGACCACCGTCTCGTTACAAAACATACTAGGCTGTAATGACGATGACGGCGCCGTAGTATGGTATGGCGACTACATTATTATGTTCTATGTTCTGCGCAGTTTACACGAGCCTGAAGAGATATATCATTACAGCGGTGAAATGCTTAATGCCCGCAACAAGCGCTTTATTATAGTAGACGAGAAAAAGATGGAAGAGAAACTAATAACAAACTCGATGCCGCTATGGTTACGCAATAAAGACCTCTTCCCCTGCCCGATATTCCCGTCATACTTAAGTCCTTCTAATATGGATTGCCCGTATATGAGCATTGAGGTATTCTCTACCACCGCTCTTAACGATATTATAAAAGTAGAAGATAAGCTTATACAATATAAAAGAGAATATTGCAGACTATACCTAATCAATGCGGACGAGCAGATGGCGCAGGAGATACTATGGCTTATCACTCGTATATATCCTGAACACGACACTCGAAGCTTCGGCGTAATGAATATGCCTCGATGGTTCACTAGTTTAGAAGATAAACAAAGAGCATTCTCGATAATGGCGAACCGCAAAATATGCGATGTTGAAATAAACTATTGGCAATTAACAGATGCTAAAGAGGCGATGCTGTATTTCAGAGGCGTGCTCGCTCAAATAAACGGACATAAAATTA
>QLIP01033955.1_pt1 | contig 9818 bp, 6 predicted proteins | sample 1769771 | NCBI WGS metagenome assembly QLIP01 (sample SAMN09428762, study PRJNA476227) | Gut metagenome, whole genome shotgun sequencing project. | isolation source: cecum | host: Rhizomys sinensis | place: China: Jinsha town of Minqing, Fujian Province | collected 2013-09-23
TCATTCATCAGAAAATCATAGATGCTCATAGTTGTGATGCCTGCTTCATTACGATAGACAGGCGTAGGTTCGCCCAAAATAACTATTTTCTTGAAAGTATCGTCCACACTTCGTAGCGAATTTTCTTCTTGCTCAACTTTGGCCTCGCTTTCCATACGCCATGCCGACTGGATGTAGTATCGTTTGCTGCCAAGGTTGCACACGAAATCAATCTCATATTGCTTTCGTATCTGTTTGCCATCCTTGTCGCGAACAACAACAGGAACTAATCCAACATCTACGTTGAAACCCCTCACACGTAGTTCATTGTATATAACGTTTTCCATTACATGGCTATAATCAGGCTGCCGAAAATTTAATCGTGCATTGCGAAGCCCAGCATCCACAAAATAGTATTTGTAAGGTGTGTCAATATACTTCTTACCTTTTACATCAAATCTGGCGGCCTTTTCCATAAGAAATGACTCGCAAATTATGTCGAGGTAGCGCTTGATAGTTGGTTCAGATAAGCTACTGCCAAGCATTGAGCTAAAGGTGTTTGCTAATTTTTTGGGATTAGTCAAGCTCCCCACTGTGGAAGAAACAATGTCGAAGAGAGTTTCTAATTCTCCGTCAAGTTTGATTTTGTAACGCTCTTTAATATCGCGTAGATACGTTTCATCAAAGATGTTTTTCAAATATGTGGCTTTTGCTTCTGCGGTAGGCATACCAATTGTTTCAGGCAGGCCTCCATAATGGAGATAAGCCAAAAGATTATCTTCATTCGAACGATCGAATGCTTGGCAATATTCACTAAATCGCAACGGCCACACTCTTACTTCATCGCCTCGTCCACGGAAGGTTGTAATAACATCGTTAGATAAGAATTTCGCATTGCTTCCAGTAACATATACATCGACATTGGGCATTTGAAGATAGCTGTTCAATACATCCTCAAATTCGGCTACGTGTTGGATTTCATCGATTAATACGTAGTGCATTTCGCCGTCCACAATCTTTGAATCAATATATTCAAGAAGTCGATCTGGGTCTCTGAGTTCTTTGTTGCGCCTATCCTCAAGATTTATCTTTATTATTTGGGTGGACGACACCCCATTATTTGTTAGCCATTCACTAAATAGGGTGAATAGCAGGTATGTTTTGCCGCCACGTCTTACTCCACTAACGATTTTGATTCTGCCGTTGTGGCGACGCTCAATAAGTCGATTTAAATATATGTCGCGAGTTATCTTCATACTTTATTTTTCTGTCACATGTGACACTTTTGTAAAGGCAAAGATACGCATTTATTCCAGAATTGCAAAAAAAATTTCAAATATGCCTCATTCCTCCCAACTTTACAAAAGTGTCACATGTGACACTTTTGTAAAGTTTACCATTGTTTTTTGGGGTAGAGGTAGCGGCGGGACCTGGGATTGTAGTGCAGTAGGCGGTCAAATCAGTTGGTGTGAGTGTTGGTGAATTTCACTACTAAGCCTACATAGAACATGGCGAATAGGGTGCCGATACCCACCCCGAGCGCACGCACAAAGCGACCCCGAAAGTCATCAAAAACAGTGCCCCAATCAGCAACACATGTTGCCAGATAAACCCCACAACTCTACTTTTCAGGTCAGAAAAACTTTTCTTTTTCACTCGTTTGATGAATTTAAATTTAAGGGCGGTTCTATAAATTGACCGCCTACGGCTGATGAGCTACTTTTGGTTAAAAAATGGCATCTTTTCCTCCTTTCATCGGTCGTTTAGCTCGCTAAACTCCCTCTTCAAGGACGAAAATCTCCTCATTTTTTCACTCAAAATCAACTCATCTCAATTTATAGAACCTCCCTTTATAGAACCGCCCTTAAGTAATACTACTGCAAATTTCGCAAAAATCCCTGACACGAGCAAATCTTTTGGTGAGGGTGGGGTGGGGAGTTGGCGGGTGAGAGTGGGGATTTTGCCAATTGGTGGGGAGAAAAATTGGTGGTTACAAAAATTATGCTTATATTTGCACCGATTATAATCCAACCATTTTTTACTCTGATGCGTTTATTTCGCTTTGCAGCTATCTCGTTTGCCTCTCTCTTGACGGCGGCTGCGCTTAATGCCAAAAACATCAATACCCTTCGCGTCAACCGCGTGGACGGGAAGGTTGATCGCGTTTGCTTGACCGATGCGGTTAAGTTTGCGCCAACCGACGACGGCCAAATAGCGGTTTCTGGCGCTCATGTGACGGCCATTTATCCGCGTGATGTGGTCAAGTCGTTCACTCTGGGCTATTATGCCTGGCCTGCTGGGTCGTATTACGATGGCGAGTATCAATTTACTGGTATTTCGGAGGTTGAAGCTCCTCAGGGGGTTGATTTCCTCCTTGCACCTGGTCAAATCACCGTTAAGGGCGTTGGGTGCTCGGCGGTGAGCATTATTTCACTTAAAGGTGAAACGCTCATCAAGGCTCTGCCCGACAATGGTCAAGTGGTGATTGACTTAAGTCCATTGCAATCGGGCATTTATATTGTCTCGGCCGGAGAGTCGTCCATCAAAATCAAACTATAAGCCTCTCAACAACTGCACTATGTCAAAGTTAACTATGCTCTTGAGTGGCTTGATGCTCTCTCTGTCGCTTGCTGCTCAAAATCCTTGGCTCCACGTTTATTCGACGGAGGATAAGGAATTTATCTCCGTACCTTTCAAGGATGTGACTATGTCCTTTACGAAGGTGGGCAATTATGTCACCAAACTGAATGTATCGGCCCAATATGACGCGAGTGTTGAGGTGGATAAGGTGGATAGTTGGGTGGTGGGGCCGAATGTGCCTCGCCTCTATATCGAAACCACCCCGGAGATTTCGGATATTCACGACAAGACTACCGTTTACAACGCCATGGTTCGCCTTGATGGCGATGGCATCACGCCCGATATGGCGGCCACGGACGCAACTTTTCGCGGACGCGGCAACTCCACGCTCGGTTATGCCAAGAAGCCTTATAATATTAAATTCCCCGAGAAAACCAAACTCTACGAATTTCGTAAGGCCAAGAGCTACGTGTTGTTAGCCAACTATATTGACCACTCCTATATGCGCAACTACGCCGCGTTTAGCTGCGCCAATCTCATTGAGTTCCCCTATGCCAACTCGGTGAAGGCGGTGGACGTGGTGCTCAACGGACTGGAAAAGGGCTCGTATATGCTCACCGAAAAAGTGGGCTTTAACAATGGCTCCGTGGACCTGAGCAAGGAGGACGAGCCGAACTCCGTGATGATTGAAATCGACATCTGCGACGCTCAGGCTGGCATCTACAGCGACTACTCCGCCTTCTCGCCCAGCTATAATATGCCCTATCAGCTCAAGGACCCCGATGCACCTGCCGACCCCGTGGCCGCTCAGCAATGGTGGTATGAGTGGGCAATGGACTTTGAAGAGTTTGAAAAGGCCGTATTCACTGGTCAAGACCCCGCCCAATATGTTGACTATCACCAACTTGCCAAGTATCTCATAGTATACAATCTCTCGTGCAATCAGGAGCTAAACCACCCCAAGAGTGTGTTCCTGTGGAAAACCAAGGGGGGCAAATGGAACTTCGGCCCCTGCTGGGACTTTGACTGGGCCTTTGGCTACAAGCAGACCTATACCAGCAAGATTAAAGCTGAAGGCTCTGAAAAGGAGATTGAAGAATACGAAGCCGCCTACAAATACTTCAGCGAGAAGTATGGCGATAAATATGGCTATGAAAAATATAATGGCCGTGAGATTTACTGGTACTACGGCACAATGTATATTTTCACCGAGGACGGCTATATGGAGCCTTGGGAGCCAGATGGCTATGTAGAAGGTCCCTCCTACATCTCGCCTCTGTTGGCCACTGGCCGTAACTACACTGGCGGCTATGGTGGCGGTGGCGAGTTCTTCCTCGGCATCATCAGGGATAATAAAGAATTCCTGCAGGTATATGCCGAAGAATGGAAGGCCTTTGAAGCCAAACTGCCCGACTTCTGGCGCAACTTTGATGCCTATGCAGCCACCCTCAAGCCCTCGGGCACCCGCGACTCCTCGCTATGGAACCGCGAGCGCACCCAAACCCACTCTGCCTCGGTCAAGGACCTCCGCACCTGGCTTAAAAACCGCATAGACCATATCTCTAAACCTGAAAATAACTACGGCTTATATTAACGCTAACTCAAATTACTCACACCTATAATGAACCTGAAATCTATTATTATCGCCGCCTTTGCTCTGGGCACTGCCTTGGGCGCTGAGGCCAATGATTATCTCAACCGCTCGAGTTGGCAATGGTCCTCCTCGTCCATCTGCGAGCCCGACGGCAGCGACATCGCTGGTTTGGAAGGTATCCACGACGGCGACCAAAACACCTGCTGGCACTCCAACTATCACGCTGCATCTGACTCGCCCGAACGCTCCAACCCCCACTGGGTGATGATCGACCGCAAGAAGGACAGCAAAAAGATATACGGCCTGAGCTATATGCCGCGCCAAGCAACGCAGAATGCCACCTGCACCCACTACGCTATTTATCTGAGCGACACCTCATTTGAGGACACTCCCTCCGACTCCTTCGAAGTAATTCAGACTGTGCTTGGCAAGCCTCAATACGAAGGCTATTGGGATGCCAGCTATGGCGAAAAGATTTGCAACTTCGACAAGGCCTCCACTGCTCGCTACATTCTCTGGGTGAACGTGGAAAGTGCGGCATCGCGCTCGGCTGCCTGCGCCGAAATGAACCTGCTTGCGGCCAAAGGCACTGGTGGCGGCGAAGGTGGCGGCGGCACAACCACCACCATCTACAACGCACTGAAAATCGCCACTCGCGAAGGCAAAACCCACCGCATAGCCATTGACGGCAGCAACCTCAAAGTGTATATGGAAGGAGCCAACGTGCGCCTGGGCAACTCGGCCATCACCGTGGAATACGCCATGGACTCCGTGCTCAGTTTTGTGCCCGAAATCTACGACTTTGCCGAAGGCACGCTCTACGACGGCGACAAGAAGGACGTGTCGGAAACTGGCATTGACCACACCGACATTGCCACCTACGGCCTGGCTATCGAAGGCTCGCAACTCACCCTGAGCGGCGCCGCCCCCGAAGCCGTGGTGAATATCTTCAACCTCCAGGGCGCACTCGTGGCCTCTGGTCGCGCCAATGCGCAGGGCGTAGCCACGCTCGCGGTTGGCATCCTCTCTCGCGGAACGTATATACTCTCCACACCTGGTTTCACCGCTAAAATTATCCTCTAACAAGCCCCGTTCACGAAAATGAAATTCCGCACCATATTCACCGCCGCCATTGCTGCCGCAGCTCTCACCGCTGCAGCCCAAACCCCCTGGCTCCACATTTACTACCCCAAAGACTCCAACTTCAAATCGATGAAGATGGAGAGTCTTGACTCCTTGCGCTTTGACCAAGAAAAAGGCACCATGATTTTAGGTGACGAGTCGATCAAAATGTCGGACATCAACCGCTTTGTGGTGGGTCGCAACGTGCCCCGCATCGACATCACCACCACCGAAGCCAACTACCCCGAAGAATTTGGCTATCAGTATTATGGTTCCCCCATCACCGAAGTAGTGTCGAAAGAAATCTACCTCGAAGCCACGCTCAAATTTGACGGCCAAGGCATCTACGACGACGTAGAAACCCCCGTGCTTGTGCGCGGTCGCGGCAACTCCACCTGGGGCTACCCCAAGAAGGCCTACCGCCTCAAATTCCCCGAAAAGACCAAGCTCGGCAACGTGCACAAGAGCAAGAACCTCTGCTTGCTGGCCAACTACATCGACCCCACTGCCATGAAGAACTTTGCCGCCTTCCAATTTGGCAAACTGATTGATATGCCCTATATCAACCGCTCGCTCCCCTGCGACGTCTACTTCAACGGCATCTACAAAGGCACCTATCAGCTCACCGAAAAAGTAGGCATCAACAATGGCTCGGTGGATCTGACCAAGGAGGATGCGGCCAACTCCGTAATGTTTGAGATGGACACCAACCCCTTCACTCAAGAAGAAATGGAACAAGGAATGTCCTTCACCGACGAACATTTCGGTATTCCCATGATTATCAAGGACCCCGACGCACCCGAAGATGAAAACGAACGCTTTGAATGGTCCAACGCATGGTTTGAGGATCTGGAAGAACTTCTGGAAGCGGTGAGTGCCGGCGAATCGGACAAACGCATCTTTGAACTTTGCGACATTGAATCGCTCGTGCGCTTCGTGATGACCTTCAACATTGCCTGCAACCAAGAACTCTGCCACCCCAAGAGCATCAACATTCACAAAACCAAGGGGGGCAAATGGGAGTTTGGCCCCTGCTGGGACTTTGACTGGGCCTATGGCTACCAACCCACCTACAAAAAAGGCTCAAGCAACTCCGGAGGCGACTGGGGTGGTTGGGGAGGCTGGGGCGAAAACTATCCCAGCTATGAGAACCCCCTCATTGGCACTGGCAACTTCCAAAACAAAGGTGGCAACCTCTTCTTCCTCGCTCTGGTGAAGACCGACACCTTTAAGAAACGTTTCAACGAACTCTGGAAAGAGTTCCGCGACACCCACGAAGACGAGTTCTGGGAAGCCTTCGACGCCTATGCCGAGCAGGTGGAACCCTCAGTGGCACTACAAGGCACCACTAACAGCTCCTACAGAGAATTTAGCACCCACATGAAGGACCTTCGCACCTGGATAAAGAACCGCTTTGACTATATCTCCTCCGATCCCAACCATGGCCTATATGAAGACAACTGATTTCTTTGACTTCATGAACAGCAGCGTGTGCAACTTCTGCGCTGTTGACACCATAATTGACATTCTCGAAGGAGCCGGATTTATCCGGCTCTACGAGCAAAAATGCCATTGGAACCTCGAACCTAATGGTCGCTACTTCGTGGTGAAAAACGACTCGGCAATCTTTGCTTTCATCACCGCCGACGAACCCTCGGCTGCTCCCTTTGCCATCATCGCTGCCCATAGCGACTCCCCCACCTTCCGCATCAAGCCCAACCCCGAAATAGTGGTGGCGCAATGCTCCTCGGAGAGCGACCTCATGGTGAAGCTCAACACCGAAGTGTATGGCGGCGCTATTTGGGACAGCTGGATGGATCGCCCCCTCGGGTTGGCTGGCCGCGTGATACTCGCTGGCGACAGCCCTTTGGTAGTCACCACCCAAGTGGTGCGCCTCTCCACCCCCAAACTGATTATACCCCGCCTGGCCATTCACTTCAACCGCGAAGTGAACAAAGGCGTGGCCCTCTCGGCGCAAAAAGATATGCTCCCCCTTCTGGGCTACGTGTCGGCTCAACTCGGCGGCAAGGAGTATATCCACCGCATGCTTGCCGAGCAGCTCGAAGTGGAACCAGAAACTATTCTCGACTTCGACCTCTCGCTCTTTGACCTGCAAGCGGCCGAAGCCGTGGGTGCTGACAGCTCCTGGGTGAATTGCGGCCGCCTTGACGACCTCGCCATGACCTGGTGTGCGCTCCAAGCCCTGATTGAAGCCGGCCCGGGCGAAACCAACCGCGTGATGGCCATCTTCGACAACGAAGAAACTGGCTCGGGCACTCGCCAAGGGGCACACTCGCCCGTGCTGCGCAATATTCTGCGCCGCATAGCCATTGAGGCCAACGAGGAAGAATTCCTCTCGCTCATAGCTCGCTCCTTCTTCATCTCGGCCGACTGCGCCCATGCCGCACACCCCAACTACCTCGAAAAGATGGACCCGGTGAACCTTCCGCGCCTCGGCGGTGGCCCCGTGATTAAAGTCAACGCCAACTGCAAATATATGACTGATGCCTACACCTCGGCTATGTTCAAGCAGATTTGCCGCCTGGTGAACGTCCCCTTCCAGGAATTTGTAAACCACTCTGACTCCCCTGGTGGCTCCACCTTAGGCAATATCCTCACCTCCACGCTCGACATCAACGGTGTGGACATGGGTATAGCCCTGCTGGCTATGCACTCGGCTCGCGAAACAGCCTCACTCACCGACATCGACCTAACCATCTCCGCCTTCACGGCCTTCTATCGCTACTACTAAATGCCCGAATTACTTGCCCTATCGCCTACTGAGCTGCGTCAGGTGGCCGCTGAATGTGGTCTGCCTGGCTTTGCTGCCACCCAAATAGCCCGCCGCATCTACGTGAACCGCTGCCGCGACATCGACGAGATGACCGAACTATCCAAGCGTGGACGCGAAGAACTCAAAGCGCGTTACACCATAGGCCTAACGCCCCCCAAGGCGGCCGCCAAGAGCGCCGACGGCACGGTGAAGTACCTCTTTGAAGGCCAAGGGGGCCGCGACGTGGAAGCCGTGTATATCCCCGACCACGACCGCGCCACCCTCTGCGTATCCTCGCAGGCAGGCTGCCGCATGGGCTGCACTTTCTGCATGACTGGCCGCCAAGGCTATCACGGCAATCTCACCGCCGCCCAAATCATTAACCAGGTGCTCAGCATCGACAACTCCGAGAGCCTCACCAACATAGTGTTTATGGGCATGGGCGAGCCGATGGACAACCTCCCCGCAGTGGTCAAAGCCATTGAAGTGCTCACCGCCCCCTGGGGGTTAGCATGGTCGCCCAAGCGCATCACAGTCTCCTCCATAGGCAAACTCAAAGAACTCAAAGAACTGCTCGACACCACCTCGGTGCATATAGCCATCTCGGCCCACTCCCCTTTCAGCGACGAACGTGCTGGCCTGATGCCGATTGAACGCGCCTATCCCCTGACGGAAGTGCTCAGCCTGCTGCGCGAGTATGACTTTGCCCATCAGCGCCGCCTCACGCTGGAATATATCGTGTGGCACCGCATCAACGACGACATGCGCCACGCCGACGCTATGGCGCGCCTGCTCAAAGGAATGGACGTGAGAGTCAACCTCATACGCTACCACTCCCTGCCCGACACGCCTCACCTGCAACCCACCACGCGCGAAGCCATGGAAGCCTTTCGCGACCGCCTAAATGAGCGCGGCATCACCGCCACCATTCGCGCCAGTCGTGGCGAGGATATCCAGGCCGCCTGTGGCATGCTTGCCGGGAAGTCGAAGGCATGATTACCGTAGTTATCCCTGTCTATAATCGCGCGGCGATAGTGGGGCGCACCCTGCGGTCGCTCGAGCAGCAGAGTGTGCAGCCAGAGCGCATCCTCTTGGTGGACAACAACTCCACCGACTCCACCATGGAGGTGCTGCAAGCGTGGGCGGCCGATAAGCCCCACGTTGAAGTGCTGCAAGAGTTGCGCCCTGGTGCCGCCGAGGCTCGCAATTGCGGCTTGGCGCGGGTGCAGACCCCCTATGTGCTATTCTTTGACAGTGATGACGAGATGCCTCGCCGCCACATTGAAGAGGTGAGTGAGGGGCTGCGTAGGCTGGGACTGCCCCCCTTGGCGGCGTTTGACATGGAGCTGCATCAGCTCAACGGACGAGTGGCGGCCAAGCCCTTTCGCAAGGGCGACCCACTACGCCAACAGATATTTCACTCGCTGCTCAGCACTCAGCGCTGCGTCATAGCCACGGAGCTGATGCGCCGCGCTGGTGGTTGGCCCGAGAATTGCCCCGTGTGGAACGATTATCTTTTGGGCATAAAGTTGCTTACCCTGCACCCCACAGTGGCTTATATCGCCATTACAGAGCCTGTGCGGGTATATGCGCAAGCGGAGAGTATCACGGGGCTGGACTATTCCTCGCGTGCTGCCAAACTGGATGCCGCCATGGCGCGCGGTGTGCAGCTGTTGCGCGAGGCCGGCTGTGAGCGCGGTGTGCGCTACCTGCGTTGGCGTCGCGCTATCATCTGCGGCTTCTACCAGCGCGAAGGCCGCCCCGACCTCG